>Ga0315534_1002085_pt1 | contig 13695 bp, 12 predicted proteins | sample SalMarSW160240MG_FD_203094 | JGI IMG/M metagenome (GOLD analysis project Ga0315534, IMG submission 203094) | Salt marsh sediment microbial communities from the Plum Island Ecosystem LTER, Massachusetts, United States - Salt Marsh Sediment SW1602-40 ... | reverse complement strand
AAAGACCAAACAGGGGTAAACGAACGAAAGGAAAAGTCCCTGGTGAAATTTACTTGCTTCATGGTTATACTTAATTAATTTTATGCAACACCAAGTCAAGACAGAGCATTTAAATAATCTAGTGAGCGACACAACAAACATTTTCAGTGATAATACAATTTTCAAGAGATTTTGTCAAGAAAATATTTAGTAAAGTGGTTGTAAGGATAAAGGTTAAAATACTTATAGTTTAAAATTAATTATGCTTAAGAACAAATAAACAAATTAAATGCCTGTGTCTCGTCTGTGAGTCACAAGACTCGTTGGGACTCATATTACCCGATTTATGAGCCACAAACAATTTTTTAAGATAGCATCGATTCTACACAATCTCCTGATCTCTCTCCAGGATCCAGCGGCGTGGGTGGTGAGTAAATCCGATGTGCCAGTAGTAGTCTCTGGCTGCCGGTGCGGCAAGTAATATCAGTCTGCATTTTGGTCCCAGGGCACCCCGGGTCAGTTCGATCAGCTTTTTTCCAATCCCCTTTTTCTGATAATTCACATCCACTGCCAGATCGGAGAGGTAGCAGGCATAATAGAAATCGGTAATCGAGCGGGAAACACCCACCAGTTTTTTCTTATCCCAGGCGGTTACCAGCAGATTTCCGTTCTTTATCATCCCCTGCATGCACTCCGGATCGTCCACCGGGCGGCGTTCTCCCAGGGTGGATCGTTTGAGAATATCGACAAAAATTTTGGCACTGATCGGTTTGTTGATTTTATAGGAAATAGTCACCGGCTCTCCTTTCTTTCCGGCAGATAATCCTTGCGTACCGGAGAAAAGACTTCTATTATTACGGAATCCTCGATGACTTCTGCCTGATGTTCCATATTCATGGGAATACACCAGCTATCCCCGGGCAGACAGCGATACGGGGTTGATCCGATAGTCAGAATCATCTCACCGGCGATCATATAACCGGTTTGCTCGTAGGGATGGCTGTGGCGGGGGACCTTATGATCCTTTTTCAGTCTGAATTCAGTCATCAGGGTGCGTTCTCCATAAACTAAAGTCTTTTGATCGATACCCTTAATCCGACTGTGAAAACCTGTATTGTCATATTTATTAAACACCGCAGTTTATCTCCTTGTTTTGATTCTTTGCTTAATCTTCCAGATTGATCTCAAAGGCATTCAATAATACCATGGCTTCCGGCAGGGAGAATCGTGCCTTCTTTATTTTGTTGGTCAGGGGATTAATAGCATAATTCCGGGCGTTACGGAAGTCGGCTTTGGTCAGATCGGTATCCTCGAATATGGTATCCCTTAAATCCGATCCGGTAAAGTCGGTACCACTGAGATTTGCCTGGTAAAAATCGCAGTTGTGAATACGGCAATTCCGGAATTCTGTTTCCGGCAGTGTGAGTGCGGTAAAATTACAATCACTAATCAGACAATCCTCAAATCGGACTTTCAGTAAAAGGGTGTTTACTTCGGAAAAATTTACCCCGGAAATCTTGCAATCTTTAAAATGTACAGTTTGAAATTTGGTTTGATGAATTTTTGTCAAACTGAAGTTTGCCGATTCGAAAAAGCAGTCCGAGAAAAGCGTATCGGATAAATTGCCTCCGGTAAAATCGCAGCTTTTGAATTGGCATTGATAAAAGGACTTGGATATTAATTTTTGACCGGATAATTTTAGAGAAATAAATTCTTCGCTGTCAAAGGAATCGTTTTTAAGGAAATCCTTTGAATTCTCTTTTATCATAACTCCCTATATCTTCTTATTTAAAATTTTTAACACAAAAAAGCATATTGATATAAAGATATCGGTAAACAATTATACGTATGAAGCCAAGTAACTACTATTATTAAAACAAATGCCCGACAGCAGAAAAGATTTCAGGTAATCGGGATTCTTTCCCAAATAGCTTTAAAAAATGGGGGTGATGATTTACAACAAAATCATCACCCTTCTGATGTCATCATTCCGGTTTAATCATTCTAAATTATTTGAATTCTATTATATCGGCACGGATAAAAACCTTGACTTCGGTATACACCACTAAATTCAAAGCCTCGGAATCGTATCGTAAATTGGCCAGGGCAAGTTTTCGTCCATCAATTTTTCCATGTTCCGCTTCAAAATTTTTCCACAGGTCTTCCAGTGCCTCCTTGTATAACATACCCGTTCCGTTAACCCGGGCTACAGCGAAAGTATTAGTTGCGGCTCCAAGGGGAGCTGAAAAGCCAAGGACATACCCGGCACGAGACTGCCCCAATACATTGCTCGCGACAATTTCATAATTCGCTTCACTTAGCTCCACACTGGTTTGATTCAACCCAATAAACATTCCATTGTTTGAACAACTGCTCAGAATTACTATCGAAACAACAATTACCATGGCCCAAAACAGTTTCTTCCTCATAAAGTATTCCTCCTAAATTAGTTTAATATCTATCATAATAATATTTGAGATGAAACCCGCTTATTTAGCTCTCATTCGGTCCTGGTACAATTGGCGGACTGAACAATTCCTTGACTGATATCCGGGAGAGAACCATGATGCTGAAAATTCCCAGGATGGTTCCGTATGGTATCTCAATCAACTGGATGATCGCAATAACGAAGATGAACAGCCGGTTTCTTCGTTTCCGGAGATAGTAGCCGCAGACGATCTGTAGAATTCCAAAAATGACCAGCAGAAGAAAGAGGGTACCCATAAATACGCCTAAAAATTTGAAAACGTCGAAAGGCATCCCGGAATAGTAGTCATAATCTGGAATATTCCTTTGGGTTGAGATTTTGGAGATAAAAAGCATAAAGATAAAATAGAAACCGACAAAAAGGGATCCAAAGATAGTTATTCCACCCTTAATGTAATAAAAGATACTCAGCAGCCGGAGATGTTCTTCATCAATGATTCTGGTTTTAAGCTGATTGTCATCCATCATGATTTTTTCCTCCAGAACTTTATTTTATGTTTATCAAAGAATATTCACAAATCAATCAGGATTAGTTTTGATGCAAAAAAGGTTTAGTAACCAAAAACCGATAAATATGCCATTCGAATAATTCTATTTTCTGGTTCTTAAGAAAATACATGTTAGCCGGGTTTTTGTCAAGAACAATTAAGAGGTAAAACATTTTCATGTACAACTCTGCATGAATTGTTTGATCATCCGGTTTAGAACCGGTTTTAATTTGGCCGGGGACAATTTACTGATCCTCACTCGCCCACATTGGTTAAACCTGGTAAATTCTGCAATACTTTTGGCAAGGGAGGATAGAAAATCATCCGAGTCTGCCGCACTTTGCTCAATTATCAAATTGTTGATAACCAGGGTCTTGTTTTTCCGGTCCGCTTTGGGATCGATCTTCCCCACAAAATTATTACCCCATAAAATTGGCAAGGTGAAATAGCCGAAGGTTCTTTTTGCCGCAGGTAGATAGCATTCCAGGGCATAGTCGAAATCGAATATCCGCTTTAGCCGGTCCCGTTGAATAATCAGATTATCGAATGGGGAGAGTAGATATACATTCGTGTTAGGTGATTTTTGTGAATTAATTTTATCAAGAGTATTGGAATGCATATAGTATAGAGAAGATTTATCATTTTCCAGATTTATGGGGATTACCTCCCTGTTGACAATTAATTGACTCAGCGATCGGGAAATCGTTTCCTTCCCGGCAAGCTGCATATCCGAGTCCCGGGCAGATTCTGCCTGTAGAAATCTCCAGATGTCTCTCTCACTGGCGATGCCCAGGGCTTGTAGAGCGCGGTTCACCAGAAATAATCCTAATTCTTCGGCGGTGGGCAGTCTGGTATCAATGTGGTCCGATATAACACGCTCGGTCAGATCGTAGATCTTCTGAAAATTTACCCGCTTGCTGATCATTAACTTGCCCTGCCAGAAAAGTAATTCCAGGGCAACCTTGGCCGGCTTCCAATCCCACCAGGCACCACCCTTTCGACCCGGAGGTGGAGCAAAATCCTTTGCCCCGAGTGGCCCCTCATCACGAATGCGATTCAGCACAGGCTCTAATAAATGGCCGCATTTCTCTGACTGATATTTAATCCAGGGGCTGGTGGGATTCCGAAATTTGTTCATTTTGGGGAGGGCAAACCGGTAGTCTGCCATAGGAAGATAGGACATGGCATGACCCCAGTATTCGAAGATGGCCCGATCCTTGGATTGAAGTTCATCGAGCAGTTCTTCCCGGTAATCAGCATGACGTGTCCACAGAGTATGATGGTGGGATCGCTGGATTATAGAGATGGTATCGATCTGGATATAGCCAAGTTGATCGACAATCTGCAAGATGCCATTTTTTCCGGAGTCGATTTTGGCATCCTCACCCAGAAGTTGAGCCTTCACCGCCAGGGATCTGGCTAAATGTTTAGAAATGCTCAGCGGTTTCATTTTTCAGTCTTACCGTCCCTGAATTAGTAAAAAATTACCTTTGTTGAAAGTAGTTCGATGGATTCAGAAAATTGTTTCGCAGAATTATTACGAAAAATAAATAGTTGGTCCCAGAATCAGCACATACAACAGAACCACCACTAAAGCAGTTGTTATCCAACCCCAGGAGCGATGAATTTTCAGCGGCTCTTTGGTGCTTTTTGGGAAAGTATCCGACCGAAACCAGGGAATCATCCAGAGCAATGGGGAGGTGGCTCCGGCAACCGCCATAAGACCGGCAATAACCGGCAGACTGAAAAATCCCATGGGATTTAATAATCCGGTCAGGGCTATAACGACGATTGCGGAGAAATAGGAAACAAAGGTCAGTTTCCTTGCCCTGCGTATCTGTTCCCCCGGTTGTCCGCCAATAAGCCGCCCTAATTCTCTCAATGAAATTTTTACCAACCACATGTAAATTGAGGTACCTGCCAGTGCCATAACCACCCGCCACAGCCAGTTGGGTTGCCAGCCTTTGATCACCGAGGCCCAGTCCCCAACATTACCAATTCCCGAAAACATCCAGTAGCCGGCACCATACACCCAGTTCATCAGCATAAACAGCCAGAGGAAATATTTGAACCGATAGGATGCCGACAGGCTCCTTCGCAGAAGAAACCAACTTACTGTTCCCAGAAATAAATTCGCTATGGAAGCGCTCCCGGAAACCAGCTTGGCCTGCCAAATACCCGCACTGTCGCAATCCACATAGAGTGCGGAATAGGCTAATAACTTACCCCCGGTTAGCAGACAAACCAGGGCATGGACACCCTCGTGAAAGGCGACGTTGAAGCTGATGGCGATTGCCGAAATGGCCGCCACGGTTAACCAATCAATTGTGGGGCTTTTCTCTACCGATGCATCAAGCATATTAATCCCTTTGACTCTAAAGTTTATTACAGAATTTTGATATGCCAATGATTAATAATACATCGGCAGTGTCTGTTTAGTCAAGGAAAATTGTTGGACTGGAGATACAAAGGAACTTACCGGAAGGTTTACTCCCGCTATTAACCTAATCCCACCCAACTCACTGATAAAGAGACGGAGGTTGAATTTACAAAATATGACTATTCTATTTTTACATCCGCAGTTTTTTGATATCTTCTTTCATCCGGTTCAGATCTGCCAACCAATCCTCGATGTCCTGTTCATGTTCCAGTTCCTCATTCAGAATAGTGGTCGCCAGCTGATAGGTGGCATGGCCCTTTCCGTCGGTGAAATCGGCAATGCTTTTATACCGCTGGATGGCACAACGCTCTGCTTCCAGATTCTGATCCAGAATCACTTCGATGTAGGGATCGCTCGGTTCGTGATATTTGCATTTGCCGAGCTTCATCCAGTCGGCGGGAGACAATACCGGATTTCCTCCGATCTGGATAATCCTATCCACGATTTGCACCGCATGGTTCAATTCCTGATCCGCATGAACCTGCAGTTCGGGTTCAATTTCACTGCGCATCGGCCCTTCGATCAGCCTTGATCCGATCCAGTACTGATAATAAGCCAGCCATTCCTCGCAAAGTGCCTCGTTTAGCATTTGTAAAAGTTTTTTTCCATCAATTCCTAAAATTTCAATTCCTGTTCTACCCATTTTTAGCCCCTCTTTTATATTTTGACGATCAATCGTTATCTGCTCAATACAAACCCGGCAAATAGTGCTTATAATATGGTAATGTTCGAAAATCGCTTGGTCAAGAATTTTATAAATAAGTTCATTAATTCATTAGTAATTTCCGGCTTCGGATTAAATGCCATCAATTCATTTTTCTTTTTTTTTCATTTTGTGATACTTTTGTGAGGATTTTTAAAAATTAATAATCTATATTATTTTGGAAGCATAAAATTGAACCAGATATTCATGCTAATGTCAATTTTAGTATTACAGTCTTATGGTTCTTCTCTTCTAAAATGATTTATTGAAAAATATCCTGTCTCAGTTGTTCTGAGATAGACGCTTCTACATTGATTTTAATGTCTTATCAGGCAATGTCATTATAATGGCATGTTTTCGTGTCATATCAGATAAAGGAGTGGTAAAATGAATCGCCGGGATATTAATTTCGCCATTAAAGTAATTTCAATTAGCCTTCTTTTCTTCTCAATTTCCTTTGCACAAACTTCTGATCAACAGAATCCGGGTTTACTTAAAATTAATTCCGATAATCTTACCCGGGTGGGAAACTGGCCCTTTGGTTCGGCCCTGGCAGTCGCAGTGGATACGGCAAGACAGTTGGTTTACCTGGGATCGGGGGGAGCAGTTTTAGTGCTTGATGTAAGCAATCTCTCCCAACCACAATTGATTTCTGATGTTATCAATACTAAAGGAAAGGTAACCGACCTCCGCTATAACCATTTGACCCAACATCTATATGTTGCGGCAGTATATGAGGATTTTCAGATTTGGGATATGCAGGATCCGGCTGCACCCCCAAAATTGTGTCAGTATGGAATACCAAATCCTTATACTAGTGTGATTACTGAAAATGTGGATTTTTATCAAAATTATGCTATCACTGAGAATGCTGGGCTTGGGGTGTCCAGTATCAATGTGAGCGATCCGAAAAATCCCTTTGTGGTTAGTATTAACGCTTATATGGGAAATCCGGCCCGGGCCATCCATGTGGCCGTGGATGGGATTCTGCATACCGGAGGTGCTTATGGCTATGTTGAAATATATATAAGTTCGGATGGCACATTATATACGATTAATGAACACAACTTGCTGAACGGTTGCTCCAAAGTTTTCGGTACTATTGATGCGGCGTTCATCAGAACTGGTCGATATTTTGCAATTCTCAATCCTGCCTCCTATTTAGCACCATCCTGGAGCTTTACCGATATAGGTTTTTTCAGTGATATTTTTGTCCAGGAAAATTATGCATATATAACTAATAATAATCAAATGCAGATTTATGATGTCACTAATTATCAGAATCCTTTACTGGAGGGTTCTATTACTGTGCCGGGTTTTCCTGAAAAATTAGAGGTGTTTGGAAATTATGCCTATTTGGCCGGGGGCCATTCCGGATTAAGAAATATTAACATCAAAAATGCAGGCCAGCCGGTTGAAGAAGGATTTTATGAAACTTTTAGCGCGACAACAGATTTAGATCGTTCGGGTAATTACGGATATATCACTGAATTAGATGATGGCATGTTGGTATTGGATCTTTCCAATATTTCTCATCCCACTTTAGTTGCCCAGTATAATTCTCCCGGTAACGCTGTAGCAGTAGAGGTATCAGGAAATTATGCTTATATAGCTGACGGTGATGGAGGATTAAGAATTGCGGATATCTCCGATCCGCTGAATCCCACCCCAATTGGATCTTATGACTCGTTAAATTATGCCCAGGAAGTTTGCATTTCAGGCACCTACGCCTATGTGGTCGATAACATTATTAATCAACCGGACTACATTAGAGCTTTTGACATCTCCAATCCGGCTAATCCGATTCCGGTTGGGGAAATTTTGATGCAAAGTGATATCGATGCACTGGATGCTTCCGGAAATTACCTGTATGCTGCGGCGACCGATCAGGGTATGCGGGTGCTGGACATTTCCGATCCGGCTAATCTGGTGGAAGCTGGTTACTTTCTCGCTCCAAAAGTATTTGATGTTTGTGTTCAGGGAAATTATGCTTATCTCGCTTCGGCTGATTGGGATGGGGGATTTGTGACTGTCGATATCAGCGACCCCACAAACCCGGTATTTGTCAGTACCTACAATGAGGGTGGCTGGTTTCATCCTTTTGATGTTGCTGTACAGGGAGATTATGCCTATGTAGGTGATCCGGTCGGTAGTGAATTTCTGCTTTTTTATATTGGAGATCCGGCTAACCCCAGCGAGCTGGGATCCTTCAGACTTTCGGGAGATGTGGTCAACCTGTTTGCAAAGGATAGCCTGATTTACGTTTCCGATGGCGTGGCTGGGGTTCAGATTGTGGAAAACCACCTATATTCAACACCGGCGGCTGGTATAAGCTGGCAGCAGCAAATAAGCGGTACAGCATATGATCTGTGGTCGGTTTATTTCATAAATGATTCAACCGGTTGGACTGTGGGCAATGAGGGTACAATTCTAACCACTCATAACGGCGGACAAAGCTGGCAGCAACAAAACAGCGGCATTACCGCAGAAATGTTTGGAGTGTTTTTCATTGATGAAAATACAGGTTGGGCAGTTGGTAGAGAAGGATCGATTCTTCATACGGTCGATGGGGGGAATCAATGGACTGGCCAAAGCAGCGGTACCAACCTAACATTGAGATCGGTCATTTTTGTCGATGACTCACAGGGCTGGATAGTTGGTGAGGATGGCATCATTCTCCATACATTGGATGGAGGGGCTAACTGGCAGAACCAAAATAGTGGTACAGCTTCTTATTTGGATGATGTGGATTTTTTTGATGCAAATCTTGGATGGGCAGTCTGCAGTGGAGATCATGGAAAGATTCTGAGGACAAATGATGGTGGGACCAACTGGCAGACTCTGTATCTACCGACCACGAACCTAATCTTCGCTGCAGATTTTATCGATTCCAATATAGGCTGGGTAGGGACTGCAGGTGTGGATATCCTAAAAACTACCAATGGTGGTAATAGCTGGACGATGCAGTACCAAAATCCATTGTCTCCATATGATGTAATTGGTTCAATGTATTTTATAGATCAGAATAATGGTTGGGCAGTTGGCTATGACGGAAGAATTACCAGTACTATCGATGGCGGAAATACCTGGGTAGAAAAGATCAGCGGTGTCCACAATTATCTAACCGATGTCTGTTTTGTGGATGAGCATCATGGCTGGGTGGTCGGCAAAGAAGGTCTTATCCTTCAAGCAAAATCTGCAATAACATCTATCGGAAACCACTCGATTTCGCAGGAATCGACACCTGATAAATTTTTCCTGTTCAATAATTATCCTAATCCCTTTAATCCGACAACTACCATCCAGTATGATATACCACAGACCGTGAGAGTCGTTCTAAAAATTTATAATATGCTTGGTCAGCAGGTTAAAACACTGGTCGATGAGGTACAGTCTCCCGGTCAAAAATCGGTAATTTGGAATGGTACAGATGAACAAGGAAAGGTGGTAAGTTCGGGGATCTATTTTTATCAGTTCCAAAGTGAAAATAACCTAATAACAAAAAAAATGATGTTTTTAAAATAAGCGAATGTGTATTCATTAAAAAAAGAATGGAGAGAAAGGAATGAAAAAATTCGCGATAATATTATTGACTGTTCTGTCTTTGGTTTTTATTCAGAATGCATCGGCCCATGTTGCCTTGCTCTACCCGGTTGGTGGAGAAACCTTTCAAGAGGGGGACATTGTCTCGATTCAATGGCAAATCGTCATATACCATGGTCCATGTAATTGGGATTTGTATTTTTCCGAAGATGGGGGTTCCACCTGGCAGCCCATCGCAACAGATTTGGAGGAGTCTATACTTGAGTATGACTGGACAGTGCCATCGATTGCCACCGATTCCGGCCAGGTTAAAGTAATTCAGGACAACGCCACAGGTCCGGATTATGCAGACGCCAGTGGTAATTTTACCATTAATGTCAGCACCGGAATTAAGAAACTAAATAATCTACCGGATAAATTCATAGCATACCCGGCATATCCCAATCCATTCAATCCCACTATAAAAATCAGATATGAGTTATTCAAAAGTGCCAGGGTATCCCTCAAAATTTATAATATGGTCGGCGAAGAAGTTATCTCGCTGGCAGATGGAGTCCAACCTCCTGGTCAAAGAACAGTAGTTTGGAATGGAAAGAATGAACAAGATCAGGTTGTAGCTTCCGGAGTCTACTTTTATCGGTTACAGGTAGATAATTTAGTTCGAACAAATAAAATACTCTATGTGAAGTAATACAATTGCCACAGGAAGTGTTGACATTTTCTTGAACTTAATAAATCAAAATTTCACTGTGAATTCTAAAAACAAGGATGCTAAAATGCGTACAAAAAGACTGATTACACCAATATTTTTGTTGATCTTTCTGTTCAGTTATTATTTGTCAAATGCTCAAGACAGATTTCCAGGTCACATAGGTGGGGACGAATTTTATCCTTCCAAATATAGGGAAAAAGGTCCAAGCTCCTTAAATATTAAACGGGTTGGCGCCTGGCCTTATGGACCTGCTGAGGCAGTTGCAGTGGATGCACAACGAGACTTAATCTTTCTCGGCTCGGGCGGTGTGGTATTAATTTTGGATGGACAGGATAAAACTAACCCTCAACTGATTTCAGAAAGCCTTCATACTGCCGGATTAGTAAAGGATCTGTGCTACGATTCGACAACTCAACGTCTTTATGTGGCAGCTGGAGAAGGCGGTATGGAAATTTGGGATGTCCAAGACCCGGCAGCTCCGGTACGGATGGTTAATTTTGAGGTACTTTATTTTGGTTATGAAACCCCGGTGGAACATATAGGGATCTATGGGAATTATGCGATTGTTGCGTGTTCCTGGGGGTTTGTGCATTCAATCGATGTGTCCGATCCTGCCAATCCTGTTCAAATTTCTTTCAATGGTACGATGGGAAATCCGGCAAATGATCTTTTTGTTTCCCCGGATGGTCAGGCCCATACCACTGGCTACGACGCATATGTTCGGTTAGCAATTCAACCAAACGGTAACCTTAATACTTCGGGCTATATGGAGTTTCTCTATGGCGCGGGTGCTGTTTATGGCGATGCGAATTATGCTTATGTTGGCTATGCAGGTTATCTCTATATCCTTTCATTCACAAGTGCTATCCCCATAAGTGCTACCAATGTAAATGGAATTGGCGATATAGTAGTTAAAAATAATCGTGCTTACATCACTAATTCCTCAGGATTGCAAATTTGGGATCTTACCAATCCAAATAGTCCATCCTTTGTTGGCCAAACATCAGTGCCTGATTATGGTGAAAAATTAGCGGTTGCTAAAGGCTATGCCTACATTGCAAGATACGACGAGGGATTAAGCATTGTGGAAATTGGGGATGGCACCTCGCCTGTTGCTGTCGGTTCTTATGATGTCTTTAATATTACCTTTGATGCATTTATCAGTGGGAATTATGCCTATCTGGCCCATGTAGATGATGGCATGCTGGTCATTGATCTCAGCGATTCAGCTAATCCGACCCTGATTGGTCAATACGATACCCCAGATTATACCTATGATGTCTATGTGTCAGGCGATTATGCTTATGTCGCCGACTTGACGGGAGGATTACGCATTGCGGATATATCCGATCCGAGTAACCCAACAGAAATTGGTGTTCTGGATTCAGTAACCGTTTTTAAATTAACCGTCTCCGGCAATTATGCTTATATTGTCACCTATCAAGATCCCAATGATCCCTACCGTTGGATTCGGGTGGTCGATGTTTCCGATCCTGCCAATCCGGATTTGATGGGGGCTCTGCAAGTACCCGGAAGAGTGTCCGAGCTGGCTGTTTCCAATAGCTATCTTTTTGTTGCTGCAGATGATGATGGAATCCGGGTAATTGATGTATCAAATCCGAGTGCACCGACAGAAGTTTCGGTATTCACGGCACCCAGTGTTTTCGATATCTGTATTCAGGGTAATTATGCCTACTTTGCCGCTGCTGACTGGGATGGTGGCTTTGGAATTTTAAATATTTCCGATCCCACGAACCCAGCGTTAGTAAGTCTTTATAATCCTACTGGCTGGTTCCACCCATTTGATGTTACTGTGGTTGGTACTTATGCCTGGCTTGGTAATCCTGTGGGGGATTCTTTTCATTTATTCGATATTTCGGAGCGCACCAATCCAATTGAATTAGACTCTTATACCCCACCCGGTGGCCTCTACGATCTTTTTGCAGTGGACAGCCTGGTATATGTATCTGATGGTGCGGCCGGCTTGCAGATTTTTGAGAATCTTCTTTACTCTGTGCCGGGAGGAAATGTCAGCTGGCAGTCTCAGATTAGTGGAACGTCGAATATACTGCAATCCGTTTATTTTGCAGATCAAAATAATGGTTGGGTGGTTGGTGAGGCGGGAACAATTTTGAACACTGTAGATGGTGGACAAAACTGGCAACTTCAAAACAGTGGTACATCCAATGACCTGAATTCGGTTTATTTCACTGATACCTCAACCGGATGGGTAGTCGGTGATGGGGGAATAATTATAAAAACGATCGATAGTGGTGCGAGTTGGAACCTTCAAACGAGTGGAACCACGGAGTTTTTAAGTTCGATTCATTTTATCAATGCAACTACAGGTTGGGTAGTTGGCGATTATGGCCTCATTTTGAAGACCGTTGACGGCGGCAGTAACTGGCAACTCCAGAATAGTGGCACAAATTATGGACTGTTGTCGGTTGATTTTGTGGATGCCAATCATGGCTGGTGTGCAGGGGGTAGCTATGGAATGATTTTTAAGACTGCTGATGGCGGGAGCAACTGGCAGACAATAAGTACCGGAAGCCAGAACCTGTTAATCTCACTGGATTTTGTAAATGCCAATGTTGGCTGGGCCGTTGGCACATTTGGGGAAATTCAAAAAACTACCGATGGTGGCAATACCTGGCAAAATCAAACCGGTGTGTTTCCCCCGGATTGGCTTTACTCGGTCTGTTTTTTGGATGAAAATACCGGCTGGACGGTAGGATTCGATGGAAAAGTGCAGAAGACCGAAGATGGTGGCACTACCTGGACGCTTCAAACCAGCGGAACACCATATCAGCTTAATTCGGTTTATTTTGTTGATGAATTACATGGGTGGTCGGTCGGTGAAAATGGAACCATCATAAAATATGCTCTGGGAATAACCAGTATCGGTGATAATGAAATTACAAATAATCAACCCAAAGATTTTATTTTGTATGATAACTATCCCAATCCTTTTAATCCTGTAACAAATATCCAATTTGATATGCCACGGACCGCGAGAGTCGTCTTAAAAATTTATGATATGCTTGGCAGGGAGGTTAAAACATTGGTCGACGAGGTACAGTCTCCCGGCCAAAAATCGGTTATCTGGGATGGAACAGATCATTCGGGAAATCTAGTTAGCTCTGGAATTTATTTATACCGGCTCCAGAGTGGAGAATTCACAGAGAGCAAAAAAATGATTCTAATGAAATAGTTAAGGATGGTATAAAATGAAAAGCTTACTGTATCTACTATGGATTTTACTTTTTGTATCAAGTGTTTATCCACAATGGACCCGCACTAATGGACCTGAGGGAGTGTCGATCAGTTCTCTAGTCACCAT
>Ga0315534_1002084_pt1 | contig 13695 bp, 15 predicted proteins | sample SalMarSW160240MG_FD_203094 | JGI IMG/M metagenome (GOLD analysis project Ga0315534, IMG submission 203094) | Salt marsh sediment microbial communities from the Plum Island Ecosystem LTER, Massachusetts, United States - Salt Marsh Sediment SW1602-40 ... | reverse complement strand
TGGTGCCGACGAAGAACACGCGCTGGTCTATGCGGTCTACCGCAATCTTGACCGGGGCGACGTCGACACGAACCGGTTGGTCGAGGATGTCATGGGCAAGCCTGGCGATCGGCGGCGGCATGGTGGCCGAGAACAGAAGGGTCTGCCGCTCCCGCCGGCATTGGGAGACGATCTTCCGCACGTCATGGATGAAGCCCATGTCGAGCATGCGGTCGGCTTCGTCGAGAACGAGGATAGAGACCTTGTCAAGCCGGACATGCCGCTGGGCGCAGAGGTCGAGCAGGCGGCCGGGGGTCGCGATCAAAATGTCGATGCCCGCCTTGAGCGCCTTGACCTGATGATGCTGGTTGACGCCGCCGAAAATCACGGCCGACCGCAATGGCAGTCCGCGCCCGTAGGCGGCAATGCGTTCGCCGATCTGACTCGCGAGCTCGCGGGTGGGAGCCAGGATCAGGGCGCTCGGCGCGCCCGGGAGGCGCGGCAGACGCTGGAGCGATAGGGTCTGAAGCACGGGTAAGGCGAAGGCCGCCGTCTTGCCGGAACCCGTCTCGGCGATACCGAGCAGGTCCTTTCCCTGGATGAGTAACGGAATGGTCCGCGCCTGGATCGGCGTCGGCTTGAAATGTCTCTCGGTCTTCAACGCGAGCCGCAAAGGCTCGACGAGGCCGAGGCCGTCGAATGACGTTTGTGTCACTAAGAGTCCTTACATGCCCTGACCGGCAGGGCGCATGTCATGCGCCAGCCGGAGCGGGGCTTTGCGCCTCACCCCACGCGCAATCTGAAGGGCAGACGATGATTGTGAAATTGTCTCGGGATGAGTCGCCGCTTGACTGCGGCAGCTACGCGCGATCGCGAGCAATCGATAGCCCCTACATGGCAACACTCTATCGTCATGTCAAGGACTTAGAGATAAAGCGGTTTTCTCAAAAGCAGAAGCTCCGCGCCGGGAGGCCCGCGCGGAGCTTCACGGCCAGCCGAACTCTCATTGGGGGGCATATTTGGCTGGCCCACTTGTGCCGTTAACGTGAGTCAGCCGCAATTGTTCCCCCGCGATCAACCTTCTGCCTGCTCCATTCCGTCACGGGACTTGTTCCGATGGGTTTATTCCAGCACGATGGCGGACACGCCATGGGCTGCACCGGGGGCATCGGCACACGCCATGACAGCGGACCAAGACGCGCGCCGCAACTATGCGGTCCTGCTCGGGCAGGGGATTTCCTTCGACGCCGCCACCGATTTGACCAGCGTCAAGCTTGTCCTGCCCTTCCTCTATACGACCGCCGGCGCGCCGGTGTTGTTCGCCGGGATGCTGGTACCGGTCTGGACCGTCGCCAAGAGGCTGGTTCAGGTTTTCGTCGCGCCCCTTGTCGGTGCCGCACGGTCCAACAAGACGCTGATGGCTCTCGCCAGTCTGGTGTCGGCCTTGGCCATCGTTCTGATCAGCCTCACCTTCAATACCGCCGGCGTCTATTGGCTGGTCCCGATCTTCCTATCTGTGGCCCTGATCATCGGTGCGGCGAATGGCGTGGGGTCGCTGGGATTCCAGGATCTGGTTGGGCGCGTCCTGTCCCCCGAGCGGCGCCGCAAATTGCTGTTCACCCAATCGAGTATTGCCGCCATGATCGTCGTGATCATCGCGTTCGGTTCGCAAGCGATCCTCAAGCCTGGAACGTCGCTCGCCGCGCATCAGGAGCTGATTTGGCTCGGCATCGGCTTGTTCTTGCTATCGGCTCTGACGATCATGATGATCCGGGAGCCGGCGAAGAGCCAACCTGGCGAGCGTGCGTCGCGCGACAAGCGCGGCGAGATCGCAGTCCTCAAGGACAGTTTTCAGGTTGCTTTCGCGCTGCCTTGGTTCGGCAGGTTCTTGATCGCCCGGACGCTCTATCTGTCGATCGAGCTCGCAATCCCGTTCTTCTCCGTGCATGCCGCATCGTTCCACGGTAACAGCATCAGCGGTCTCAGCGCTTTTATCATTGCCGCCAATATCGGGCTGATAGTGGGGCTTCGCCTGGGCAAAACTCGGCGAGCGCTCCGTCCACTGGATTCTGATTCTGGCGGCCGGCCTAACGTGCATCGGCGGCGTGCTGGCGATCGCCATCGAATTGAAGCTCATGTCGCAGAGCATTCTGTGCTACGCGATTGTTTTCGTGCTTGTCAGTCTGGGCGCACAAGGGGTCAAGAACGGCCGGACGCTTTATCTTCTCGAAACGGCAAGCGACAAGGAGCGACCCTTCTGCATTGCGGTCGCCAATCTCATGATCGGCATGGTGTCCATGGTCTTTGGGGCGCTGCTTGGCGTGTTGGCCAGCCTCAAGGGTGTTGGCTGGCCGATTTTCGCGCTGACGGTGCTGAACGTCCTGGCCGCGATCTACACGCTCAGGCTACGCCAAGCGCCCGCGAGACCGGCATGACTTAGGGCTTGATCCGCTCATGCCGGGAGCGGAAAGGCGTACGCTGACTCTAATGTCAGCCTATCGATGGGCAAGAAGCCCCTCCCGCCGGCCGGGCAACGCACGCAAAGTCGCTTGAGCTAGCGACCGGCGGTAGCTCTTTAGATCGGCAGCGTTCATCTCAAGCATGTCCGGCTGCCCAGCCTCGGCCTTGATCGTGACCGCAGGCCCGAGTTCGAGCGTGGTGCCTAGGCCGGCGTAGACATAACGGTCGGCGAACACGTCCTTCAGGATGGCGAAGGCCCGTTCCCCGGTGCAGTGATCGGGGGCGATGAACCGAACCTGCCACTTATCCCGCAAGTCCGTGGCGACGCGGCCGATCTCCTGCTCGGTCGCAGGCAAGAGATGAAGGCCGCCCATGACGAGATGAATCGGCCGGTCGAGCGCCGCCTTGGTTGCCGCGACGATCGCCTCGATCTTGGGATGACCGCAACCGACGATGAGAACGATGCCGTCAGGCGTGTCGATGGCCAGCGAGATTTCCTTGACCTCCAGATCGACGCCCCACAGCCCGGGCAAAACGATCAGGTGAAACCCTGGTGCCACCTCCGTGTGCTCGGCGATCCAGCTAAAACGCCCTTCGGGCCAAGCGCTGCCGAAGTGCAAGGTCTCGGGCGGGTTGCCGCCGAAATAGCGCATATCCGCCGGCAGCGCTTCGTTGCGTGGGTAGAAGGTGCTTGGCAGCGCCGCGCCGAACACGCCGAAATTCTCTTGCGGCGCATAGATCGTCACGTCCGGGTTGACGCGCAACAAATGGTTCAGGCCGCTGGTGTGGTCGCCGTGCCGGTGCGAGGCGACGACAAAATCGAGCGTGGTGAGATCGACGCCCTTGGCTTTCACATTTGCTGCGAAGATCTCGGCATTGTTGCCGGTATCGAACAGGATGCGTTTTCCCCCGTACTCGATCAGCGCGGAGAAGCCCCAATCCTTGGTCAGGTCCGCGTCCTTGCCGAAGGCGTCATAAAGAACGGTGATCTCCGCCTTGTCCGGCGCAGGGCTTGCGGGCGATGTGTCTCCCGCCGCCCAACCGCTCGGTGCATGCAGCATGACCGAAAGGAAGGTGAGAGTGAAAAGGGATCGAAGTGTCATCTTGCGTCTCCCTCGCATGTGCCGCGTGCCCTATCTTAGGCCAAGGCTAGGAGAGGGGACAGCCGATGGCGGTTCAGGACCTAAGGAAGAACGAGAATACGCGTGGTCGCGGATAACGGGCGTTACCACCCGGGGTAGACGCGAATGGCAAATCCCATCGGCGGCCGCGGATAGCGGTAGTGCCGTCGCCAACCATATTGGCGTGGCCGGTAGGTCTTCGCCCGAGGCTTCGGCTGAGGAGGTGGGGCGAGGTCAGGATCGCCCGGCATGTTTACATCCGCCTCTGACTTTTGGTCCGCCTTCGCCGTCTGCTTCACCGAGCCGGTGATCTCCACATCTTTCGGCAGAAGCGGCAGTCTCGCGAGCGTGGCCGGCCCTTTCGACGGCTCGGTCCAAAATGCAAAGTTTGCCGGCTTGATCTCGGCGGCGGCGCCGAGGCGTTGGGGTTTCGCCGCCGGCGCGCCGTCAGGTTTTGCTGCCGGCTGATCCGCATCGGCAGCCCCGGCCCACGCTCCTGCCGAAGGGCAGGTCGGACGCTGCATGAGCAGGACGTTTCCGGTGGCCAGAGCCGTCCCGAACAAGCACAAGGAAAGCAACGTTCTGTTCATCGGGGACCCCGCAACAACCCCTTCGAACCAACTGGATGTGGCGCAGCATCCGCATGCGGCGCGGCTTGCTGACATGCTAGGGCGGCAAGGTTAACCAAGCCTAAAGCCGGCCCGGCCCTTGAGAACCGCGCGCGTCAGGACGGTGGCAACCGATAGAGGATCGGCGTGCGAGATAATCGGCTGTCAGGGTCCGATATTATTGCGGTGCGCGGCCCGCGCAAAGTCACGACGTTCAGTCGGAACTGCGTCCAATCAGATAGCCGATAACGAGGCCGATCCCTGCGGCCAGGACCACCGAGGCGACGGCATTCTCACGCAAAGTCTCTTCGGCGTCGCTTGCGGCATCCGAGACGACGTCGCGGGCGTGGTCCATCTGCCGGCTCGTCTGCTGGCCGGCACTGCGCGTGAGTTGACCGAGATAGGATGCGGCCGCGGAAAGCTGCTGCGCGATGTCCTCGAAGTCCGTCGAACCAAGAGACCTCCGCCGCTCTGTATTCAACCAACTGACCATAGAAGTCCGTGCTCCATTCTAGTGCGATCGAATTCGATTATAGACCAAAGCGGCAGATGTTCCCAACGGTAGAGCGAGCCCCGGGGTCGTTCTGCCCCGAACAGTGCCGTCCGTAGCCGCCTTAGTTTAGAAGAGCAGATAAAGAAGAATGATGACGACGAGCGGGACGCCCATCAGCCACAACAGAATACCGGCCATGTCTTGCCTCCTTGATTGTGGTTCACACTGGGAACAATGGCACCGGGGCAGGGTTCCCTGCGTGAAATAAGTTTTGTCTATGCGTTGCACGCAAGATCAATCGTACCAAGGAGGCCTGGCATCATGGCGCGCACAGAAGGGGTGGTTGCAGTCGAGGAGCAGGTGGTCGTGTCAGGCGGGCCGGCCGGCAAGGCCAATGACTGGGGCGCGATCATCGGCGGGGCGCTCGGCGCCATCGCCGTCTCCATCATCTTGTTCACCGCCGGGACCGGATTCGGCGTCTCGACCGTCGAGCCCTGGTCGTTCGCCAATAGGGCGCCGGAGACCTTCGCCATCGGCACCGGCATCTGGCTCATCGTGATGCAGTGGCTTTCGGCCGGATTCGGCGGTTATCTGGCCGGACGCTTGCGCGAGAAATGGATCGGGGTGCGCACCGACGAGGTGCTGTTCCGCGACACGGCCCACGGGTTTTTGGCCTGGGCGCTGGCTACGGTGATCGTCGCCGCGTTGTTCGCGGTCGGCACCGGCATTGCCGGCACCGCCGCCGCGGTCACGGCGGAGCCGGGAGCCGTCAGCGACGCGGCGGACGCTGCAGCCGCAATGTCTCAGAAGGCGCTGGAAGCGGCGGCCAACTTCTCGATCTTCACCGCCATTTCGCTGCTGGTCGGCGGCTTCATCGGCGCCGTTGCCGGCGGTCTCGGCGGGTATCACCGCGACGCGGTCTGAAGGCGACTAGGCTGCGACGTAACGGGATTTGGTCCGCTCGGGCAAATTGGCCTAAACCATAGGACTTGGCGACAGCGAAGGCACGGGTCGCGCCTATGGCGAATGTTATTGTCTGGTTGAGCCTGATCGCCACGGCCGCGATCGTGTTTTCGCCGAAACTGACCGCGTCCCCGGTGTGGCGGGCGACCGTCACGCCGCTCGCCTCCATCATCGGCTCGGGCTTTCTGATTTCGCTGCCTTTGCTGGTCCACGATCTCGGCCTCTATGCCGTGGCCGGCATGGCGTTCCTGGTTTTGTTTTCCTATCTGCTCGGCGGCGCGATCCGCTTCAATATCCTTCACGGCGAGCCGCTGTTCGCCGGCCGGTATCGCGTGAGACGGCTGGAGCAGACCTCCCACCTTGCGCTTGCCTTCGCCTATTTCATCTCGGTTGCGTACTACCTCAATCTCCTAGCGGCCTTCCTGCTGAAAGGGTTCGGCATGACCGATCCCTTCGCCGGCAAGGTGCTCACCACCGCAATCCTCGGTGTCATCGGCCTGCAAGGTCTGCTGCGCGGTCTGCGTGGGCTCGAGAACATCGAGGAATACGCCGTCGGTCTCAAGCTCGCCGTCATTGCCGCGGTGCTTTGCGCGCTTACCTGGCTCAACGCCAGCCTTGCGGTCACCGGCAGCTGGCATCTCCCCGATCTCGAAACATCGCTCACCTGGAATTCGGCCAGGACTGTCCTCGGCCTGCTCATTGTCGTCCAGGGCTTCGAGACCTCGCGCTTCCTGGCGGGCGCCTATTCCCCGGAAGTTCGCGTCCGCACCATGCGCTATGCCCAATGGCTGTCGGGCGCCATCTATCTCGCCTTTTTCCTTCTCGCCACGGTCGTTCTGAAGGATCAGAAAGTGCCGAGCAACGAGGTCACCGGGATCATCGACCTGCTGGAACCGGTGGCCAGCACGCTGCCGCTTCTAATCGTGGTCGGGGCCGTCTGCGCGCAGCTCTCGGCCGCCGTCGCCGACGCGATCGGCGGAGGAGGGCTGATCGAGCAAGTGAGCGATCAGGGGATCGACCACCGCCACGCCTATCCCTTGATCGCTTTGGTGGGCGCGGGCCTGACCTGGTTTCTCGACATCTTTAATGTCATTGCGCTCGCCTCGCGGGCGTTCGCGCTGTTCTACTTCTTACAGTGCCTGGTCGCTGTCGCGGTCGCCCTCACCGCGCCCGATGTGAGACGGCGGATCTTGAGCGCAGGCGCGTTCCTCGCGCTCGCCGCTCTGGCGCTCGCCGTGGTCCTGTTCGGCACACCGGTGCAAGGCGTTTAGCCGAAAAACGCCGACTTTTGCCTGCGGCAAGCGGAAGCGTGTCGTCCGTCCCTCGGTTGGTATAGTCTCTACCCTGAACGCGAAAGCGGACGGTGCGGCGGGGGATGGGGGTGAATGGCCACAGCCGTTTTGCGCCTGATTTCCGGGCGGGGTGCCGGGCGTTCGCTTAGGCGCGCATTCGATCTGCGCAGATATCCACAACTCAGGACCAACTGGACGCGGTTTCGCCGTTCCCTGCTCACCAAGACCACCTTTGTCGGCGTGACAGGGAGCTGCGCCAAGACGACAACGGCGATCTTGGTGGAAGCGATACTCAAGACCGCGGGGGAGTGCCGGACCTGCGCCGGGTATAATGACTACGGATCGATGATCAGGACCGTCCTGTCCCTAGGGCCCTCGACCAAGTTTTGCATTCAAGAAGTCTCCGGCGAATATCTGGGCAAAGTCGCGAAATATTGCCGGTTCTTCGGCCGCAAGTGGGGATCGTTACCACCGTCGGCGGCGACCACTATAAGAATTATCGCAGTCTGGAGGCGACGGCCCAATCGAAAGGTCAGTTGGTGGAGTCCTTGCCGCGGGCCGGCACGGCGATTCTCAACGCCGACGATCCCCATGTCATCGCGATGGCTGGCCGAACATCCGGGCGGGTCGTCACATACGGAAGAGCTCCAACTGCCGACGTCAGGGCGACCGAAGTGTCGAGTGCGTGGCCAAGACGGCTGGCTATGACGGTGACCTGCGGTCGCGACACTCTACCAATTCAGACCAAACTGGTGGGTGAGCATTGGGCCGGCTCCGTTCTTGCCGCGATTGCGTGCGGTCTCGTTTGCGGCGTCGATCTCAAGGACTGTGCCAAGGCGATCGAAGGTTTCGAACCCTGGTTCGGCCGGTGCTCCGTGCATGAGAAGCTGAACGGCCCCGTATACATTCTTGATTACAAAGCCCCTTATTGGACCATTGCGGCCAGTCTCGCCTTCATCAAATCCGCGCAAGCGCGCCGCAGGACCATCGTGTTCGGGACGCTATCGGATTATCCCGGGAACGCCCGAGCGCGTTATCGCCGTGTGGCTCGAGAGGCTCTGGCCGTTGCCGACCGGGTTGTCTTCGTGGGTCGCCATTCCAGCCACGTAACCAACCTGCAACACGGCGAAACGCGCGACCGGCTCCATGCGTTCGAAACCGCCTATCAGGCCAACGAATTTTTGACGCGAACGGCTGTGCCGGGCGAACTTGTTTTTATCAAAACCTCACGCAGACCCGACCACTTTGAGCGGCTCATCCTGTCGCAACTCGACCGTGTCGTCTGCTGGCGCGAACAATGCGGAAAGGGTGCAAATTGCCAGGAGTGCGGCGACTATCGCAGGCCTCACCCTCCGCCCTTCGGGCTTGCCGCGATTGAGAGTCCCGCCAGTCTTTCCTCGCACGACATCGGTGCTTCAACCGAGGTGCTTTGAGCGCCCGCCACGCGGCCCGGCGATCGGCGCCGGGTGTTATTCAGGATCCTCGCTGCGCGGCGGCGGCGTGAGATCTCTACTCTCCGACGCTTTCTGGTTGAGCGTCTCCAACTCCTCTTGAATGGCCTTGAGGTTGGAGTCGAGCTCGCCCCGCACCGCGTCGAGCCGCGTGTTCGAGTTTTCGATCGCCTCCAAGGCGCGGGCGAACCGCTGGCTTGCGCCGGAGAGATAGACCCACATCAGCGCGCCGTTGACGGCGAGCAGGATGGCGCAGACGGCGAGCAGCAGAATTGCCAAGTTTGCCCTTGCGTCACTCTTCTTGTCGCTCATCCCGTACTCCAACGGCTAACAGCCCCGGGCCTGCAGGGGCCCCCGCGCCTGAGTTCCGACACAAATGCGGCGGCATTTTGAGCGGGATGGTGTCATCGCCGGTGCGTCGTTTTAGCGGTCCAGACGCCAAGTTTAAGGATTCCCGGACATGCGCATCTCGGTTATAGCACTGTCACCAATTCGATAGGACGGATTGATGACACGGGAAAGAACCAGATCGATCAGACGATTTGCCTTGGGCGCGCTGGCGCTTGCGGCCGGCCTGTTCCTGGTGCCGGTCTTGACGATCTTCTATCTGATCACGGGACTGATCGACGTCATGCGCAACACGCGCCGCGACCGCATGGTGTTCGAGCGCTATTTCCTCGGCAAGGGAATGACCACCTGGCTGCTGTCGCCGTTCAATCTTTTCGTCGACCTGCTCTCTTACCGGAACAAGGGCGTCTACCGCCTCGAGGATCTGCCGCCGGAATGGTCGGCCGAGATCGAACAGGTGCTCGACGTGTTCCGCACCCGGAAGGGCGAAATCATCGCCGATGTCGACCGCGCCTTTCAGGACGGCAAGCGCGGGATGTTGGTCTATACCTGGTACGGCAAGAAAAAACCGCACGGGGTCGAAGAGTTCAAACGCGATTTCCGCTTCATCAAGACCATCGCCGTGTCGGTGTTTTCCGGCAAGGAATCGACCTCGTTCCATTATGGGCCGCTCCGCCTGACCTTGCGCGTGCTCTACAACTTGACGCCGGTCGAGACCGACAAGGTCTTTATCGAGTGCGGGAGCGAAAAGCATTACTGGCATCAGAACCCGCTCTATATTTTCGACGACACGCTGATCCATCGTTCGGTCAACGATTACGATGCGCGCCGCTACGTCGTGTTCATGGATATCATGCGGCCGACGCCCTATCCGAAGGTGCTGGACGTGCTGATCTCCGCCGTTTCGCTCATCGCCGAGCGTTTCAACGCGATGTTCTACAAGAACTGGAAGATGCTCCGGCCCGATGCGAAGACGCCTGAGCCGTCTCAGGTCAAAACCCCGAGTTAACGATCTTTCTGCACAACCGGCAGGGCTAACCGGCGAGTAACGATTACCGGCCATGCTCGCCGGAAATGTCAGGTTGCGAGCTCATTGTGGCAGGCGTACTCGCCACCAACGCGATCCTCTCGGCGCTCGACCGTTGCGCGCCGGGTGAGACGCTGCACATCCCGAGCGGCAGCTATCTGATCGAACCGGCTCGGATCACCATCCGCAAACCGGTGAACATCGTCATGCAGCCGGATACCGAGCTGCGCGTGATCCCGAACGGCCTGACCGCTTATTACCTTATCCGTGTCAGGGCGAACGACGTCACCATCAGCGGCGGCACGCTCACCGGCGACAGATATCACCACAAGGATACCAGAGGCGAGTACGGCCACGGCATCAGGATCGGCCGGTCGAGCAACGTGACCATCAGCGGAGTCACGGCCAGGAATATGTGGGGCGACGGTTTCTACGTGGAAGGCGGGAGAAACGTCACCTTCGACGGCGTGATCGCCGACAACAATCGCCGCCAAGGCCTGTCGATCATCCACGCGCGCAATGTGACGGTCAGGAATTCGGTGTTCAGCAACACGCAAGGAACAAGGCCAAGTGCCGGTATCGATATCGAGCCCGACCGGAAACGGGGGGTCGATGGCGTGACCATCACGCATTCGGCCTTTTTCGGCAACGAAGGCCCGGGGATCAAGGTTCACGACAAGAGAGGGCCGGTCGAGAACGTCAAGATCAGCGATTGCCGGTTCGCCGGCAACGAATACCCGATCAAGAGCCAAACGTTCTCGTGGATCAGCCGGAAATTGATCGGCTTGCGGCTGTTCCGCGTGACCGAGGCCGAGATCGCCGGACAGGGCTAACCGGCAGCACCCGCTTTGAGTGTCCGCAGCAGATATGCCGGCATGGTTGTGCTGGCGATGAGGAGCCTGTCACACGTCTGTTGGTTCCTGTAGGCTTTTGCCGGGCCAACAAGGATGCGGATCGTGAGATCGGGAACTGCTCAGGACACGGACCGGCTTCTACGGCGGCTTGCCGCCGTGATCGAACGGGTTCCTGGACAGGGGCGCGGCCGCAATCGCGGCCGCCGCGGACGGGTTATCCGGAGATTTTGGCGCCTGAAGTTTTGGTATGCGCGGCTCCGCCGCTTGGCGCTGACCAAGACCACCTTCATTGCCGTCACCGGGTCTTGCGGCAAGACGCTCACAACAAACTTGACCGGCGCCATCGTTGCCACCGACGGGGCCTCCTACCTGGGAATTGATGCGAACCATGTTACGCGGTCCGTTAGAGCGGTTCTGTCGGCCGGGTCGTCCACGAAATATGTCGTTCAGGAGGTGGCGGCCAACCGGCTTGAAATTGCCGACCATGTGCGCGTGCTCAGACCTCACATTGCGATTGTGACCACGATCGGCAGCGATCACTACAGGATCTTCCGCAGTCTGGAGGCCGCGGCCAAGGAAAAGGGAAAGCTTGTGGAGAAGCTGCCACGGCGCGGCACCGCTATTCTCAACGCCGACGATCCACACGTGCGAGCCATGGCGGAGCGGACGCGTGCCAAGGCACTGATGTTCGGGTGTTCGCCCGAGGCCGACATAAGAGCGGTCGAAGTGTCGAGCGCGTGGCCCGATCGCCTGGCTCTGACGGTCGTGCATGGCAACGACAGCGTGCGCGTACACACAAGACTGGTCGGCGAACATTGGACGGCGTCGGTTCTGGCGGCAATTGCCTGCGGGATTGCCTGCGGCATCGACCTGAGAATTTGCGCGGAAGCCGTCGAGACGGTCGATCCCATGTTCGGCCGCTACTCGGTCCACGCGAACCCTGGCGGTCCGGTCTTCGTGCTCGATACGCTGAAGGCGCCGCTGTGGACGATTTCCAGCAGCTTGGACTTCCTGGCGCGTGCCCGCGCGCCCCGTAAGACGGCCGTGTTCGGAACCCTCTCGGACTACCCCGGGGATCGCAGTGGAAAGTACCGTAAGGTCGCACGGCTGGCGTTAGAGGCGGCGGATCGCGTCCTGTTCGTGGGGCCGCCCGCCGGCCATGTGAGCAGGCTGCGTCAGGCAGATGTGCGCCAAAGATTGTTTAATTTCGAGTCGTCATACCAGGCGAGCGCTTTTCTCGCCGAAGACACTCTGCCGGATGAGCTCATCTACGTGAAGGCATCGGCCACCGATCATCTCGAACGGGTCATGCTGTCGCAACTCGACCAGGTGGTGTGCTGGCGCGAGCAGTGCGGGCGGAAATACGGACAGTGCCCCTCATGCGACGATTACCGCAAACCGCATGGCCCGCCGTTCGGACTCGCCGACACGGGGGCGCCTGTTCACGTGCGAGCGCTGCGGCGTTGAGGCGGCCTTGCCGCCCGGCGGATCGCCGGACATCATGACAAGGAGAGGGCGTAAGCCGGTTAGGCCAGCCCGATGTAAGGACGCAGCGCGAAATGGACGGCGAGGTAGACCGCGTAGGCCAGGAGGAAGATGGCCCCTTCCTGCCGGCTCACCTGCCAGTTCGTTCTGGCAAACGCCACCAAAAGCAAGACGGTGGCCAACATGATCCAGATGTCGAGCCGGGCGATCTCGGCTGGAACCTCGACCGGCGTAACAATGGCGGTGACACCGGCGATGCCGAGGGAATTGAAGATGTTGCTGCCGACGATGTTTCCCAGAGCGATATCGCCGTGACGCCGCAGCGCCGCGATCACGCAAGTCACGAGTTCGGGGAGCGACGTGCCGACCGCCACCAAGGTCAGTCCAATCAATGTTTCTGAAACCTCAAACTTTCTCGCAAGTCCGATCGCCGCTCCAACGAGCATATCGGCTCCGATCAGGACGCCGGCCAGTCCTCCCAAGGCCAAAACGGAGGCCATGAGCAGCGAGATGGGACGCGGCGAAATTTGCGCCGCCTCTGCATCGGATGGATCTTGGCCGTCCCGCTCCGTCAGGCAGCAGAAAATCATATAGCCGAGCAAGAGCACCAGGAAAACGAGTCCCGTGGCGCGCGTGATGGTGCCGGCCAGGACCGCGCCGACCAGGAGCAGGCTGGCCACTATCAAAAAAATTCCGTCACGCCGCCACGCCGACTTGGGTGTGACGACCGGAACGATCACGGCGGAAAGCCCTATGATCAGAAGTATGTTGGCGATGTTGCTGCCGACAATATTCCCGACAGCGATGGCCGGGGCGCCCCGCAAAGCGGCGTCGATGCAGGCGGCGAGTTCCGGTGTGGACGTGCCGAACCCAATGAACAGAAGCCCGACCAGAAACGGCGAGACCTTCAAGCGGGTCGCGACGCTCACGCTCCCTTTAACGAGCGCCTCCCCGCCGCCGAGCAGCAGAACCAGTCCGATGAGGAGATCAACCCCGTCCACGGCAAACTCCACGTTTCATCGGGCATGGCCGCGTTCTGTCCGGCCGGCAAGTCATGTCAGGCTATGTGGGAATTCGGGCCAAAGTCCGCCATGGGTGAAAAGCGAACGTTTCATAGGCGGGTTCCGAAGCGCGGCCGAACCGGGCCCTAGGGCGCGCCATCCAGATTGTACATCACCTTTTGCGCACGCCATGCACCATCGGCATCCTTGACCATGACGACGATCTGCTTGCCTGTTTTGCTCTTGTCGTTGTTGAACGTCCACTTCATGCCGGTCGTGACAACGGCAAGGCCGTCCCGGCCTTCGAATGTCCAATCGGACTGGGTGAAGTCCTTGAGGTCGGAGAGGTCGGCCTGAACGAATTTGCGCAAGCTTTCGATGCCGGACAGGCTTGGATGGTTCGGCGGCATCAGCACCGCGTCCTTGGTCCAGAACTCAGACCAGGTGTTCCAATCCTTTGTCACCAGGGCGTCGGTTGCCCGCTTGAACGTCTGCTTGATGGCCGCCACGTCGGCGTCGGAGAGCTTAAGCGATTCCGTCATGGTTTCGGCCTTGGCCGCCGGAGAAAGCGACAGCACCAACCCGGAAAGGGAGACTGCAATCGCGACCGCAA
>Ga0315534_1002082_pt1 | contig 13700 bp, 9 predicted proteins | sample SalMarSW160240MG_FD_203094 | JGI IMG/M metagenome (GOLD analysis project Ga0315534, IMG submission 203094) | Salt marsh sediment microbial communities from the Plum Island Ecosystem LTER, Massachusetts, United States - Salt Marsh Sediment SW1602-40 ... | reverse complement strand
AGTCGATCCGCGCGGGTCGTGTCCAGTGTCACCAGCAGGACATTCCATCGCGCCGATCCCTGCTCGGACGCGCGGTTACCGAGAATCGCCAGAACGATTCCCACGGTGGCGACCGCCAAGCCAGCCACAGCGAACTTCACGGCGCGCACGCTGCACCGGTTACGCGGGTGGTCGGACCGGATCGTCATTTTCGGGGGCGTCGGGAGGAGCTTGGTCGGGCGCGGACGGCTCGCGGGAGGCGGCCTGATTGTCGAGTTTTTCGAGCGTTTCCTGCAAAATGGCGAAATCCTGCTGCGCCGGATCCAGCTGGAGACTCCTGCGCAGATGATAGGCCGCCAGGTCGGGACGATTCCACGGTTCGAGAATGTAGATCGATGCGATGTTCTTGTGGACCAGCGCGTAATCCGGATCCATCCTCAACGCCCTGCGATACAAGATCAACGCCTTGCGGTGTTCGCCATTGTTGAAATGGTGGGCGCCGAGGTTGGCGAGGGCAATCGGGTTGGGATGCCGGGGATTGGACTGCACGGCGAGCCGAAACTGCTCGAGTGCCTCTTCCTGGCGATCCTGCCTGATATAGAGCTGGGCCAGATTGACGCGCGCGGCATCCAGTCTGGGATCCAGCTCAATGGCCTCGAGATACGACTCTTCGGCCGCATCAAAGTTGTCGCGGCGCCGGAAGATCAGGCCCAGATTGCTGTGCGCCGGTGCATACTTGGGCGACAAATGAATCGCGCGTTTGCAGAGTTTGAGCGCTTCGTCCTGATTGTCTTTTTGGCTGATGAGTGAGGCGAGCGTGGAGAGGGCCCGTGGTTGGTTGGGGTCGAACCGCAGCGCGATCTGCAGTTCCGCAATGGCTTCTTCCACTTTTCCTTCCATCTGGAGGATGTTGGCCAGCCCGTCGTGCGCGGCCCCGTTGAGCGAATCGATGCGAATCGCGTTGCGAAACGCATCCCGGGCTTCGTCCAGACGGCGGGCGTAGAGATGTAAGAATCCGATCTGGTTGTAGGCGGGAGGACCGGCGGACCCGGGGTCCATCTCAATGGCCTTCTGAAACAGCCTCAGGGCTTCCTCTTCGTCTCCCTTCGCCTGGGCGATCTGCCCGCGAACGATGTATGCCTGCGCCGCCGCGGGTTCGATCTCCAGTGCGCGCTGCACGTGTTGCTCGGCCTGCTCGTACTCGCGAAGTGAAAGATGTACACCGGCGATGCTCAGGCGCACCGTCTCGTTGTTGGGATCATCTTCCGCCGCCCGCTTTAGATGGGTTAACGCCCTTTCCAATTCACCCATTTGCCTGTAGGCGCCGGCCAACACGGTGCGCGCAAACACGTCGCCGGGCACCTCGGCCAACGACTCTTCCAGGATCGGGATCGCGGCCTGGGTCTCTCCGCGGGCCTGAAGGTTGATGGCATTTTGCAGCGATTCCCAGCGGTAGACCATTTCCTTGGGATCGCCCAATTCTTCCTGGTTCGTCTTGTCGCCACGATCGGTGGCGACATAGCCCAGGGCGTTGAGATGCCGCATGGCTTCACGGTCCAGTCCCAGATTGGAGACATCCAGTGCTTGACGGGCTGCGAGGTAGGGATCGCCACCCAACCAGCCGGCCAGCCGGTTGGCCAGTCCGCCGACCACGTCCCGTCGCGCATTGTGCAGGTTCTCCAGCTCGCGCGGGTCGCTCCGCAAGTCATACAGTTCCGGCGTAGGGGCCAGGATATACTTGTAATCGTCGTTCCGCACGCCGATCAGCGGCGCCCATCCATGCAGCGTCATGGTGGCGATAGTCTCAATCAGCATGGGGCGGGGGCGTTCGGGCAATCTTTCGCAAAGGTTCATTCCATCCAGGTCCTCGGGAACTTCCTCGCCGAGCAAGGAAAGAACCGTCGGCACCACGTCGACCAGTCCCGCCTGATGGTGCAGCACCTTGCCTCGGGGCAAACGCGCCGGCGCGTTTAGGATCAAGGGAACATGAAGCGTGGAATCGTATATCAGCAGGGAATGGGTTTGTTCCCCGTGCTCGCCCAGTCCCTCGCCATGGTCGGACGCGTAAATCACGAGCGTGTTGTCGCGAACTCCGAGCTGTTTGAGCTGGTCGAGCAAGGCGCCAATCTGCGAATCGGCGTAAGCGATCTCGCCGTCGTACAGATCATCGGAGTACTCCGAGCGAAACGGTTCCGGCGGCATGTAGACGGCGTGCGGGTCGAAATAATGGACCCACAGGAAGAACGGTTTTCCGGCGTTGTCGCGCAGCCACTGGCTGGCCGGCTCATTGGTCAGCTCGGCGGCGCGTTCGCGAAACATATGAGGAGAATATTTCATGCCTTTGGTCAGGTCGTCATGATAGAGGTCGAAGCCCTGATCGAGACCGAACCGGGAATCAAGGACGAACGCGGAAATGACCGCTCCAGTCCGATACCCTTTGTCACGCAGGCGCTCTGCCAGCGTGGTTACTTCGGGCCGGAGTCGAAACGTCCCGTTGGCCCGAACGCCGTGATGGTAAGGGTACAGGCCGGTCAGCAAGGAAGAATGTGCCGGCAGCGTGGAGGGTGAAGGTGTGATGGCCTGGCTGCAAAGAATCCCTTCCTGGGCCAGGCCGTCGAGCACAGGAGTGCGGATACTACGGTTTCCGTAGCAGCCAAGATGGTCGGCTCGCGTCGTGTCGGTGGTGATGATCACGACATTGAAATCGCGCAGATCGCCGGCATCTGCTTCGATGCGATCGACGGGCTCCAGCGCGTCGGAGATCTCGTGCGTGATACCGCCACCGCGCAATAGCGTGTTGAGTCGCTGAAGTCCGAACACGGCCGCGCCGGTGACGATCAGCACCACGGCCAGCAGCAGCCACATCCGTTCAGGCCACTTCGACCGGGCGGTTTTCGGTGCGCCCTGTTCGCCCAAGTTTGCCACGGGATTGCCTTTCTGTCGGCCGGCTGAGCACGCAGCTGGACGCTGGACACGGGATTCGTCCGTCGCAACAAAACGACTGCCGCTGAGTGTCCGTCTCGGCGCATTATGCGACTTCGGACACGTACATTAAACCCCAGTATGCCGCTCGTGCGCGGCAACCCCCCGTGGCCGGGCACGGGCGTCGCCGGACCCCGCCTGGCGGTGGGGTCATCGAGCGCGGCTAAAAAAGAAACGGGCCGCACTCCTTCGAGTGCGGCCCGTGGACAGAGTCCTGATTCGCGCGGGGCAGTCTAGGCAGCCAGTCGACGCCGGCGACGCCGCATGACGACGCTGACGAGGCCCGAAACGACACCACAGCCCAGCAGGATCGCCGACGCGGGCTCGGGCACGTGCTCGATTCCCAGCGTGGCAGTATTGAGAAACGTTGCGTAGAAGAAACTTCCCAGCGGCGGGCCGCCACCCGGCGTGGCCGTCACATGGAAGATCTTGGTCTCGGTGGCGTGGATCCACTGACCGTTACCGGGCCGTGGCGGCTCGATGGGCAACTCCGATTGCAGCAGCGGATTCGTCTGCGGATTCGCGTACACGTAGTCCGATTTGCGTATCGTAAAGACGTGGCTCGGCGGCACCTCGCCCAGGTGCCGAATGTTCCAGAACATGAACGTCACGTCCACGTCGCTGTTTTGCCCGACAGTCGTGCCCTTGGCATGAACGTCCATGTCGAAGATGGGCTCGTTGACACTCGGCTGGAGCGTAATTCCCGATTGGAGCGCGAGCGGGTGCCATACGGTGAAGAACTTGGCCACACTTTGCTCGTTGGACGATCGCGGACCGAACGGTTCCGGACCACCGGTGGAACCCGTTGTCGTATGGACGGGTCGGATCGAATCAATGTCGACTTCGCTGGCGTCCAGGATATGCACTTTCATCAGTGCGCCGGCCCAGTTGGGCAGGCCCGCGCCGGTGGGGTCGCCCTTAATGTGGATGTCGATGGGCAGGTGATACGTGTCGGAACTTCTCATTTTGGGGGTCTTGAAGTCGGTAATTACCCCCTGCCCCAGAGCTGCGGTTCCCACTGCGGACAACGCCAAAATGGCGGCGCCCAAAAAAAATGTGCGACTCATTATTCATCTCCTCTTCGAGGAATTGTTGTGAACAATACTGCCGGTGTTGCCACGCGCTCCGCCGCATGGCGTCCACTGAATGAGGTACCGCCTGACGGCGGTTGCAAGACATTGTCTACTGGCTGTAAGTGATCTACTGGCAGTAAGCGGCCTCCCGATGGTTAAGACGGAGAAAGTCGTATTTGTCGTCTATCGAAATTCCCTTCTTCCCCTGCAAGCGCATAGAAAAAGGCACTGACCCTCACGGATCGCAGCACGTAGTTCCCTCGGCTGGCCATGGGTTGCAGCACCTGTCAGCAGTACGGATAAAAGGCGGTCAGGCATGAGCCCTCGGTGCGATTCCGTGAATCAACATACAAACCACCTCTCGGATCCATACATTTTTTTGATCCTAAGTATTGATGATACCAACGTGAAACGACGCGTCAACGATATTCTTGTTGATTTTTTCATTTTAACATAACACGGCCCTGCGTAACCACATACGCTCACAATACGCTCACATGGAGGGGTGCCGTCCCCGCCGAGGCAACGATCCTGCCTGCGCCGCTCGCAAACCGCTGGTCCACCGGCTCCGCGTACCGTGCTGTGGTATCGGCAGTCATCGACGCGCTTCGCGATATCCAAGCCCGTCCCGCGGTGGATGGCGTGAGTTGCCAAAATGTGATATGGAAACTCCATCCTGCACGCAAAAAACCGGGAGGCGAACGATGCTGCGTACCGCGATGGTTGTCCTGCTTTCTGTGGCGCATGTGGCGGCAATCGGCCCGCGAAGCCAGGCCGGGGAAGGCAATTATTTTCGCCGCGACTGCGGAATTGCCGGTCCGAACAACGTTCCATTGTGCGAACAATTTGATAAAGAACACTTACTCTGGCTGTGCCCGCTCGCGCCGGGACACTCAACGCCATGCGTCACCGAAGAACTGATCCTGCTTACGACTTTTCAGGAAGATCAACAGGAATTGGCGACCGTCGCGATAAACTCGGCGACGGGCGATGTCGTCTGGCGGCGGGAGGCTCCCGTTCAGCGGATTGAACCGTTCCACTCGGTCGGCAGTCCCGCGGCGTCAACGATCGCGAGTGACTCCGAGCGGGCGTATGTTTTTTTCGGCAGTTGCGGGCTCTTGTGCTACAACCTCGACGGAGAACGATTGTGGCATAAGCGCATGGGCCCCTTTCAGAACGAGTTCGGTGCGAGCAGCTCGCCGATCATCGTGGATGATAAAGTCATCCTAAACCAAGACCATGATATCAACAGCTTTATTATCGCCGTGGACCGGGAAACGGGGGACACGGTATGGAAAGTGGATCGCAACGGTTTTACGCGCAGCTTTTCCACGCCCATCCTCGTGCCCAACGAAGACCAGCCACGAATTGTCGTGGGTGGTTCCCTGCAGTTGACAGCCTACGATGCGGTCAATGGAAAGATTGTGTGGTGGGTACGTGGATTGTCGCGGATTGTCGACACCACGCCCGTCGTGCACGACGGGAGGATCTTCCTGGCCACATGGACTCCGGGTGGCGATCCTGCCAGCCGCATATCCATGGAACCATTTGCCGACGCCCTGCGAAAGTACGACCAGAACGATGATGGTCAGGTCGCCAGGAGCGAGCTGCCTGACGGCCCGGTGCGGCAGCGTTTCTTCCGCATCGATTTGAACCAGGACCAAGCATTGAGCGAACAGGAATGGAACCAGCACGCCACAATCTTCTCTCGCGCGCAGAATGTGGCGATGGCGATTCGCACCGGCGGGCGCGGCGACGTGACCAACTCCCATGTGGAATGGATCCAGCGGCAGGGACTCCCGACCGTACCCAGCCCGCTGGTCGTTGACGGCGTGATGTTCATGGTCAAAGACAGCGGCATCTTAACGAGCCTGGATGTGGCGACCGGAAAGGTGATCAAGCAAGGCCGGTTGCCCGGACGTGGAAACTATTATGCTTCACTCGTGGCCGGCGACGGCAAGGTCTACGCTGCGAGCGAGCGCGGGACCATTTCCGTCGTGCGGGCCGCAGGCAAGTGGCGGACACTCGCCCACCATGACTTTGAGGAGCGAATCATGGCGACGCCGGTGATCCACGACGGTCGGATCTACGTCCGGACGGAAGACGCTCTGTACTGCTTTGCCGAACACTAGTGGATTGGTCAACAGGCCTTCTGCAAAAATCGGCCTTGCATCAGTATCGTCCTGGCAACATGATAGTCCGCCCCATGCGATAACCACGTGCGGACTGGCAGAGCCTACGGGTTACCGCTGTTTGTACTAGGCAGGGAGGCGAAAGCAATGCAAAGAATGCAGCGGTATGCTTGCATTGAATTGATAGCAGCAGCAGTGCTCGCCGCAGCACTCGGCTGCGGCACCAGCAACGAAGATCCGGTGTCATCCCCGTCCGACGATGCGACGGTTCGTCCGACGCCGTCCCCGCCAACCACCGACCGGGAACTGACCGAAGACCGCTACGACCCCGCGTCTGTCGGCCATGGTCCCGTGGTGGAATTGAACACCTCCTATGGCAAAATCGTCATGCGGCTCGATACCGACCATGCTCCGGTCACCGTTCGTAATTTTTTGAGCTACGTCAACGCGGGCCATTACGACGAGACCGTGTTTCACTATGTGGATCCGGGGGCGGTCATTCTGGGAGGCGGTTTTACGCCCGATTTGGAGCCACGAGATACGTCCCAGCCGATCAGAAACGAAGCGCACAACGGGCTCAAGAATCGTCGAGGGACCGTGGCCATGTCGCGGGACTTCGGCCGCATCGACAGCGCCACGTGCCAATTCTTCATTAACCTGGACGACAATCCGACGTTTGACCATCGCAGTTCCGATGTCGAGGATTACGGGTATTGTGTGTTTGGCGAAGTCATTGAAGGCATGGACGTGGCCGACCAAATCGGACAAGCGAAACTGCACGACGTCGGAGATTTTTCCAGCACGCCGGTTGCCCCGGTGGTCATTCAGTCTGCCCGCGAGCGTCCGGTCCGGCGGTAGCGCACACCGAAAAGACCCCGTGGATGGGAGTGCTTGCGACAGTGCGCATTGCAGCAAAACCGTGAAGAATCCCACGTGGACCGCGGGCGAAAAAATCGCGCTCTCGAAAGGCATTTGCGGAATCGCACGCCGCGACGCGGAAAGTTCAAGCCCCGGGCGCGCGATGACGCCGCGACCGTCAACGTGAATCCGATTGGGACGAGCTGTTCGGCTTCTCGCGCCGTTGGACTTCGGCGTCGTAGCTCGATTTCAATCGCGAGATCAGCATGTCGACGGTGTAGATACGCCCGGTGGGCTTATTGAAGTCCTTGTCCTGAGGGCGGCGACCAAGCTGGCGGCCCAGGTTCTGGCCACCTTTGGTCGTCGTCATATACTCGATCATTTTGTAACCGTCCCGGGCGCGGATCAGATCGACGAGGGTCTGGCGGCCATGCGGCAGGGTGGTCAGCCGGTCCAGCCGATCGTAGGCGCACGGCAGGGCTTTGATCTGCTGCATGAGTTTGCGGCCCTCAGCGGTTCGCAACTTGCGCACGAGAAAATTTCGGTCCTCGGGCACCAGCGACAGAATGCTGCGCTGGTCGACCACCTGCCAGTTCATGCGTCGCAGGTGGTCGAAGACCGGTTCCGCGTCGGAAGTCGATATGACGTCGCCCGGCGCGTAGTCGGGCAGAGCGGCAAATTGCCGGCGAACCGTCTTCTCTACTTGTGCAAAATCGGGGAGCGGTTCTTCCGGAGCGGGCGCATTGTCGGCCACTGATCTGGACCCTGTCAGGCCGATCGCGACGGCGACGAGCAGTGCCGAATACACGCAACGTGCGTGTGAGAAAGTACGACGACGGAGTTGGTCATTCCGCGTTGAAAGCATGGCGTGTCCCTTCTTGCGCTGGACTCCGGTAATGGCGCGACGCACCGCGGTGGCGCATGTCCGTAGTTCTGCGGACGCCGGTCCGGAAAGTGGACTTGTTTCAATGTTGGAGAGAGTGGCGCAGTCGCACCGGCGTTGCCTTAATGAACATCGACTGACGGCCGCTTGCGCGTCATCTGTTTTCCTCGAAAGCCGGCCCCGAAGCCGGTCTTCACAACTTTAGCCCAAACCGGGGGGTGGCGGCCGAGCCGCCACCCGGACCGTGAGCAATCCGGATGACGTAACCACTTTTTTTATTTCGCTTTACGGAGAATCAACGGGGGCCGGCCATGCCCGGCCCGGGCACCAGCGCGGCACGCTGGCACCCGATAAACCGCCCTGAACCCTTCTTTCTTCGCAGGCGTCGTTGAAATCCCAGGCCGGATTCGCTAGGCTGTTTACCCTACTCAATCGTGGCGGGAGCCGGCGGAAGGAGATGCCATCATGTCCACGTCCGTCTATTTCATGCAGGAGTGCCCGACTTGCGGCCGCAATATTCAAGTGGCGGTAAAGTTTTTGGGCCGGAAACTGGTGTGCCAGCACTGCGGCGCGGTGTTTGAAGCCTGCGACCCGACGAGCGCGACGTATCCGCCGGGCAACTCGGGGATTGCTTTGTTGGACCGCGCGTCCCAGTTGTTGGAATCCACCGATGTCTATCGGGCCCGGCCGCGCTAGAAGCGGCGCGAGGACCTGACAGCGAACGACGTGGTAGAACGATGTGGTAGCGGGTGACCTGCATCGTGCAGGGCGGCGGCACCGCTATTAGTGTACCAGCGCGGACAATCGAGCAAGATCTTCAAAGTAATTGGGGTAGGTCTTACGCGTACAATCGGGGTCGACTATGGCCACACCCGGTTGGCGGAGCCCGACCAGGGCCAGGCTCATTGCCATTCGATGATCGTTGTACGTGTCTATGGTCGCCGCTCGCAGTCGGCCCGGCACGATCGTCATTCCATCATCTCGCGTGTCGATCGTCGCGCCCAGCTTGCGAAGTTCCGTGGCGAGATTGCCGATGCGATCCGTTTCTTTGTGGCGGATGTGTCCCACACCGGAGATCGTTGTCGCCCCATCGGCAAACAACGCGACGGCCGCCAGCGTTTGCACGGTATCGCTGATATCGGTCATTACCGCATGGACACCGGTTAGGGCGGCACCCGTCACGGTGATACCGTCGCCATCGTAGCGCACGCTGCATCCCATTTTCCCAAGAATATCGCAGAACTGCACATCACCCTGGAGCGCGTCGCGTGCCAGTCCCGGCACGGTTACTTGTCCTCCGGTGATTGCCGCCGCGGCCCAGAAATAGCTGGCTGCCGAAGCGTCGGGTTCGATGTCGTAGCGGCCCGCCGTGTATTGCTGCGGGGCCGGTACGCGGAGTCTCCACGGTTCGGAAGGACGTTCGACGATAACGTGCACTCCAAAATGCTGCATCACGCGGCACGTCATGGCGACGTACGGTTGGGAGACCATGTGTCCTTCGACTTCGATGGAAACGTCGCGTTTTGCGAGCGGACTGGCCATCAACAGGCCGCTAAGAAACTGACTGCTCACATCCCCGCGAATCTTCGTGGATCCTCCTGGCAGGCCACCAGCGCGGACGACCACTGGAGGGCAACCGTCCCGCGCTTCACTGCGCGCGTCTGACCCCAATTGGTTGAGCGCGTCGAGCAGATCCTGAATGGGTCGCTCGTGCATGCGCGGGATGCCGTGCAGGCGAAACATGCCGGATCCCAGAGACACGACGGCTGTCAGGAAACGGATGGTCGTACCGCTGTTGGCAACGTACAGATCGGCTTGTTCGGCCGGAATCCGGCCCGCACAGCCCGCGATTTGGAGATTCGCATCACCTGAGGCGCGGTGAACGGCCACACCCAGTTGGCCGAGAGCGTCGACCATCACCTGTGTGTCTTCGCCGGCCGGCGCGCCGTGCAACGTGGAACGCCCTTTGGCCAGGGCGCCGCAGACCAGCGCGCGGTTGGTGATGCTCTTGGAGCCGGGCGGACGGATAGTGCCGCGTAGCGGCCCGCGTGCCGGCGAAATGATCATCGGGTGCGCCATGACGCCTATGGCTGAGAGGCCACCTTCCACAGGCGCGCGTCGCTGCGCACGAAGAGGCCGCCGTCGGCCACTGCCGGCGTCGCCTGAATGGTCTCACCAAAATTCCCCGTCCCGATCAGTTTTCCGTCGGCTCCCGTATCTTCCACAACTTGAGCCAGGCCATCGGTGTTGACGAGGTAAATCCGCTTGCCGACGCCGACGGGCGACGCCCAGAAACGTCCTTTGAGCCGGAGCCGCCACAGCATTGCGCCCGTGCGGGCATCGCCGCACGACAATACGCCGGAGCGGTTCACCGTATAGATTCGGCCATTGTCAATGACCGGGCTCGCTCCGCTGGGTCCCAGTCGGTTCTCGCTCCACAGGATCTCCGGAGTTGCCGTCTCCGGCGAGTTGCCGGTCCGCAGCGCGGTGATCCCTTCAGCAGGCACATACACTATGTCTTCACCGGCAGTGGGCGAGGGGATGGACTGGCAATCAGCGGCGTACTGCCAGACAATCTGGCCGTTCTGGGGCTCCACGACCGTTACTCCATCGGGCGATTGCAGCACGGCCAGGTTCCGCTGGCTGGCTTTGTCGAACAGCCGCGCCGGCGATGCCCAGTTGGCTCGCCGCTCGCGCGCCATCCGCCAAAGATTCTTTCCGGTTGCGGCATCGACTCCAAGCGCAAACGAGTCGCCCTGATTCTCTACTTGAACAATGACGGCGTCATTGACGACGAGCGGAGACGATGCCATGCCCACGTCATTGCCTGCCTGGACGTAATCGTGGGCGACTCCGCGATACCACAGCAGATTTCCATCCATGTCCAGGCAAGCCAGATCGTTGGACGAGAAGAAGGCAAAGATGCGACCCTGGCTACTGGCTGGCGTGGGGGCGGCGACGGCCGAATCGGAATGGCACAGCGTCCGCCCGGTAGCCCAGAAATGCCGGTGCCAGAGCCGGCTTCCGGTACGGGCGTCGAAACAGAGAACGTGCAGCCGCCGCTGATGCGCTCCGCTGGAGGCCGTCACCACAACGCGGTGCCCCACCACGATGGGGCTGGATGGCCCGCGTCCCGGCAATTCGGCGGTCCAGGATATATTCTGCTGGTCGTTCCATTCGACGGGCACGGCCTGGTCGGGCGCCGCGCCGTCGCTGCCGGAGCCACGGAATTGAGTCCAGCCCTCGGCGCGCAGACCGCCGGGCGGCACAACCAACATGCAGCAGAATGCTACTACGCAACCGACGGCAGACCTGCCGGGCCGCGTGGCATCAAACACTGGCCAACAACGGCTCATCATTTTGAGTGGATGGCGCCTTTCAACGCGTCGGTTACACGAAGCTGAAACAGCCAGCGCTGTGCCCAGGCTTCGGTCTGTTCGTTTTGACAGATCTTCAGCAGGATAGCGTTATCTCCCTCGTTCAGTGCGACCCGCGACTCGTACTGGTCGGCAAACATACCGGCGTGATAGATGGGGTGTGCGGCGGCGAGCACGCCGTTAACCCAGAGTTTCGTCGCGTTTGCAGTTCCCCACCGCACATAGGCGTCCATCGGTTCGTCTACTCGAAACCGTGTTTGGGCGTAGGCGACTGCCCCCGAGTGTTTTCCGATCATTTCGTTGAGATCCACCGTAGCGTCGTCGCTGTCCGTGCGTATCGACCTCCAAGCGACGGTTGTTCCCGACTTGCCCGCCAGTTCGGCCGTTTGCGACGTGCGTTGTTCCGGCAGGAACGGCTTGTCGAATCCGACCCCGCCCGTGTTGTCGAAGGGCCCGATGACATCCCAGTGAACAATGTATCCGAGTTGCCAAACGAGACTGACTTCCACGCCGTGTTCGCTCAACGCCTCAACGCACTCTTTGATCTGGTCCGTGTCACGGGCCGCGTCGAGGGCCTGCTCGTAGGCATCCATCGCCGACTGGTCGTCTGCCTGCCTCGCGAAACGGAGCAGACGCTCCACGGCGTCGCGGCGCAATTCAAGGCTGGGATCGTCGAGCATGGTGGGAAGAAGGCGATCGCCGGTTCCGGAGTCGACGTGGAGCAGCCATTCGTAGGCGGTGCGCCGCGCATGGGGCGAATGGTCACGCTGCTGCACGAATTGTTCCAGGGACTCCTGGGGCAGCGACTTGCCGCGTGCCAGTGCTTTTTCAGCAACCGAATCGACCGCGGCGCGAAGCCAGTTCCTGGCCAGCGGACCGGCGCCGTCCATACCGGCCAAAAGCCGTGTCAGTTCGTCGGCGTGAGTCTGAGCGAGGATCTGCCAGGCCCGGGCCGCCTCGCCATGGCCGCGCCCCTCCGGACCCACGGCGTGAATGGCTGCCACGGCGCGGGAAAACGCGTCGGCATCCGGCGGTGCTTCCGCGGCTGCTTCGTCTGGACGCAACAGGAAGCAAACAACAACAACGACCAACACCAACCGGAAAGGCACAGGCTCGTTCTCCGCAACCAGTCGCAAAGTGAACCGCGGAACGTACGAAGGGGCCCTCAACGGCACGTCCAAATCGGGCCGCGCCGGTGTTGTGTTCCGCAACGACCGGACCACCCCCAACCGCATTCAGTGTAACGGATTCAGTTGGGACCGGTAACCGCCCCCGAGGCACCACAGCGTATGGTTCCGGCGTCGTGAGGCGAACCCGTCCCCGCCGGGATACCACCGCGCTACGACGCGTGGTAATGTCTATCAGGTGCCGGCCGCCAGCCGGCGGCACCTTGGTTGTTTCGCCAGCGGCCCGAAAGCGGCTCGGCGAACCCATCCGCCATTGCTGAGGAAGATATCCGGCATGAAGGGCACGAAGAAGGTCCGAACCGGTGGCGGCTGGCCCGCGGTAGCCTACACATGGCGCAAGGCACGTGAGGCGGGTGGCGTCGTCAAGCTGTGGCACGCCATGCGCAGTCGAAACGCCTGCAAAACCTGCGCGTTGGGAATGGGAGGCCAGCGTGGCGGTATGGTCAACGAGCAGGGACGTTTTCCTGAAGTTTGCAAAAAGTCGCTCCAGGCGATGGCGGCCGACATGCAAAACGCCATTGCCAACGACTTTTGGAAGTTGAACACGGTTCGCCGCTTGAGCCGGTTGAGTCCGCGAGAACTCGAGGCTCGGGGACGCCTTGTGCAGCCCCTGTTGGCGACGCGTGACACCGGCCGGTACGAACCGGTCAGCTGGACGTATGCCCTGCAGCAAATCGGCCACGAATTGAAGAACCGCAGCCCGAATGAAACATTCTGGTACTTCAGCGGTCGCAGCTCGAACGAAGCCGGCTTTTTGCTGCAAATGTTCGCGAGGATGTACGGTACGAACAATGTGAACAACTGCAGCTACTACTGCCACCAGGCCAGCGGCGTGGGACTCACCAGCGTGGTAGGCAGCGGCACGGCGACGCTCGTGCTGGACGACCTCGAGCAAGCCGACCTGGTATTCGTCATTGGCGGAAACCCGTCGAGCAATCATCCCCGATTGATGCGCTCCCTGGTCGACGTCCGGCGCCGGGGAGGCCAAGTCGTTATCATCAATCCGGTCAAGGAGACGGGGCTGATCAACTTCAGTGTTCCGAGTCGTCCCTGGAGCCTGTTGTTCGGCAGTGCCGTGGCCAGCCTGTACATCCAGCCCGATATCGGCGGCGACCTGGCGCTGCTGACTGGAGTTGCCAAACGCCTGGTGGAAATGAAAGCCGTCGATCGACAGTTTCTCGATGCGCATTGCGACGCGTGGCCGGAACTGGAAGCCGCCTTGCGCGGCG
>Ga0315534_1002081_pt1 | contig 13718 bp, 8 predicted proteins | sample SalMarSW160240MG_FD_203094 | JGI IMG/M metagenome (GOLD analysis project Ga0315534, IMG submission 203094) | Salt marsh sediment microbial communities from the Plum Island Ecosystem LTER, Massachusetts, United States - Salt Marsh Sediment SW1602-40 ... | reverse complement strand
ACTAGCAGGCTTTCTTGAGCTTGAATCTGAATCATGGCACCGGGGGCTGCGCGGCAGCCCGCTCGAACGCCCACGCCGCAGGGGGTTGGTCCGTAATGCGGCTGTCGTCGCTGGAAATACCGGTCGGAGCGATCTGCTCGGGCAGCTGGAATGGATCATGCTGAAAGACGCTGAACCGCTCCTGCGTGAACAGGCAGCCTGGGCGATCGCCGGTATCGCGGGCAGTGCCGGCCGCCCTCCTCTCGAAGCAGCTCTGCAGTTCGAACGAGATGAGGCCGTTCGGAAAGCTATTCAACGCTTTATAGAAGATTTGCCGTGAAATTCATTTTGTCACTGAATCATTCAAAAAAAGCCGCCCCGGGAAATTCAGGGCGGCTTTTCACTTTCTTCGAGTAATGCGTCAGGGGGTTGCCGTCGCTTGATTTGCGCGTGGCGTAAAGGTAGGCGTCGGGGTGGCGATGTTGACCGGGATGATCAGCACATCTCCCACGCCGATCGCATTCGGATCCTCGATTTCGTTCCGGTCGGCAATCGCTTCCGCCGTACTGTTGAATTGAGCTGCGATCGATTCAAGTGAATCTCCGGGCTGAACCTGGTACTGGATCTCCTGGCCAGGGAAGAGCGTGCCAGGCAGCGGTGTAACCGTCGGGAGCAGGAAGTCCGGGCCGGGGATGATCAACTCGTCGTTGACAAACACTTGATCTGGATCGCTGATGCCATTTGCTGCCATCAGCAGGAAGACATCCACGTCGAACGAATCGGCAATCGAACTCAGCGTGTCACCCGGCTCCACGATGTACGTAATCGGCCCTTCTGGCGTCGGGGTCAGTGATGGTTCGGGGGTCAATGTGATCGTAGCGGTCGCCGTTGGGGGTACGGGAGTATTGGTAACCGTTGCGGTCGGGGTCTTCGATGCCAGAAATCCGGGCATCGCCGGGGGATTGTCCCCGGTGAACCACAGGACCACAAAAAAGACGCCCACAACGAGCAGGACAACGGCAAGCCCCCCGAGGATCAGGGGTGTAATCCGCTCCCGGCGTTTGCGATATGCTTCAATTACATCGGCCGCGTTACTCTCTGAGTCAGTCATCTAGCACCCTCCCCTCCCAAGACAGATATGTCCGTCTGGCTGGATGGCGAGGTCCATTGTACTCGAAATCCCCGCCGACGAGGTCAGTTCATCATGGCTTTGATTCGGGTGATGGCGCAAGCAAGAACTCGAACAAAGGTTCGATGAGCGGGATCCAGGCAGCATCCTCGTGTCGTCCACTTGAATGGATATAAGTGTAGGGAATCCCGCGCTCATCCAGAACAGCAGCAAAGCGATCGATCCCCAGTTGAAATGACGGTTCAGAATCCCCGACGCTGAGCCAGATCCTCCCCGGCAGCGATTCGCTTCTGTGGACGATTTGGCTGGGATCGTACTCTGTTCGGGGGTGATTCACGGTCAGTGCCGGGCTTAGCGCCGCCACGTTGTCGAAGACCTGAGGTGCGCGCAGGCCTATCTCGAGCGCCCAGACACCGCCGCGCGAGATCCCGGCCAGAGCCCGCTCTTGCGCTGAGGGAATTGTACGGAAGTTGGCGTCAATATAAGGCACCAGTCCCTCGATGATAACCTGCTCCAAAGTACCCGGCCCGCCATCCGTGTGGGTGAAATACGGTTCGGGTTGGAACGGCATGACCACGATTATCTCAGGCCACGCCCCGCTCGTGATGTAGGAATCGAGCTCTGCCTGCAGGCCTAATTCGAGCCAGTGATCCTGATCCCGGGGGTATCCATGCAGCAGATAGACCACCGGATACCGGTCTGCCCGCACCCTGTAGCAGGGTGGCAGATAGATATTCACAGGGATCCTGAACGCGGTCATGATTGGGTCGGTAAACTCGGTCCGGAGCAGCTCACCGCCTTTTTGATTGCATTCTTGCTCTGGTGTTGAGCTTGCAGTCGGCAAGCTTGTGGAGCTCAGGCTGACGGACTGTGTGGCGGTTGGATTGGGTGAGAGGCTGGCCTTGACTGGCACCGGCCCACTATCGCTATGCATGCCCGCGCAAGATGCACTGAACAAGGCCAGCAGCAATGGACAGGCCCAGAGAGACAGGCCCTTCTGGATTAACGCCCCGTAGCGAGAGATCATGGATTTTTCCACGAGATTCGAATCATACCCCATGTAAGGAAGGTGTACCGGAGAGCTCAATTCAGACCATAAAAGGTTATAATCGGGCCGATGAAATACCATATCTGGACCGCCGGCTGTCAGATGAACGTCGCCGATTCCCAGCGTGTGGCTTCGGCGCTGGAAAAGCTTGGGTATCAGGCGACATCCAGGGCTGAGACGGCCGATGTAATCGTGCTCAACACCTGCGTCGTCCGGCAGAGCGCGGAAGACAAGGCTCATGGCCGGCTGAGCTCGCTGCGTCCGCTGAAGAAAGCCCGCCCGGATCTGGTAATCAATTTAATGGGCTGCATGGTCGGTGTGCGCGGCGACGAAGCTTTGCGCCAGCACTATCCCTATGTCGATGTGTTCTCACCCCCTTCGAACCCCGCTCCGTTGCTCGAGCATCTGCTTCAACAGACGGGACGCCAGTTAGAAGAGGCGGAGACGATGGCACGATTCGAAAGCATGGACGAAGGCCTTGTCCTGCCTCTTGCCGAGCGCGGCAAGCTTATTTCAGCCTACGTCCCGGTTGTCTATGGCTGCTCCCATGCCTGTACCTTCTGTGTCATCCCATTCCGGCGCGGGGTGGAACGCAGTCGTCCGGTTGGTGAAATCGTCAGCGAAGCACGTTCATTGGTCGCTCAAGGCGTGCGTGAAATCACCCTGCTGGGCCAGATTGTCGATCGCTACGGTCTGGACCTCGATGGCCTCCGATTGACAGATCTCCTGCGCACGCTGCATGAAATCCCGGATTTACACCGCATTCGCTTCCTTACCTCCCATCCGAATTGGATGACCGATGAACTCCTGCAGACGGTCGCCGAGCTGCCCAAGGTTTGTGAACACATCGAGGTCCCGGTCCAGGCTGGGGACGATGAAGTCCTGGACCGCATGAAGCGTGGCTACACCGTAGATGATTACCGGCGCTTGATCGATCGCATTCGCCAATTCATCCCGGGTGTCTCGATTGCCACCGATATCATTGTCGGATTCCCGGGCGAGACCGAGGCCCAGTTCCAGCGCACCTACGACCTGCTTCAAGAACTCGAGCTCGATGTCGCTCACCTGGCTCGCTATTCCGCCCGCCCACAGACCGTCGCAACACGCCGCATGCAGGATGACGTCGCAGAAGATGAAAAGATGCGCCGCTTTCGTTTGCTGGAGGAGCTTCAGGCAGGCATCGCCGAGAAAATTAACGCCCGCTACGCCGGCCAGACCACGGAAGTCCTCTTCGAGCAGCGTCAGGGCGAACGTTGGAAAGGACGAACCCGCACCAACAAGCTTGTTTTCCTGCAGGCCGAGGGAGATTTACGTGGACAGATTCTCCCGGTCAAGATTGATTGGACTGGCCCTTGGAGCATGATTGCTGAACCGATCCAGGCTCCCTCGCCCGCTCCCGTTCAATAAAATGTCACTTGACCCAAAATCTGGCTCGCAGTAGCATCCATCCGTAGGACACACCGGACCAGGTTTGATTCCACGGAAACCGCGGTGTGAATTCTCAGGAGGCGTTCGATGCAACGCATATCGCCCGGCATTCTGCCAATACTGGCCTTTCTCTCTCTAGCGTTGATCCTTACGGGCTGCAACTACCCCGGGACGGCAACGCCCGATCTCTTCCCTACGTTCGCGGCACAAACAGTTGAGGCTCGCCTCACCGAGGGTGCCGTCAACCCGCCTGACACGATACCGCCGACGAACACCCAGGCTCCACCGGCACCAACCGAGGTGCTGGCTACACCGACCAACACCAGCACGCCGATTGCAACCCAGACGGTGACGCCCTGCAACCGGGCCGCATTCGTGAGCGATGTGACCGTGCCGGATGGGACCTCCGTTGGACCGAATGCCAACTTCACCAAGACCTGGCGCCTGAAGAACACCGGGACGTGCACATGGAATTCCAGCTATTCACTCGTCTTTGATACCGGCGATGCGATGAACGGACCGGCCTCCAAAGCTCTGACCGGAACGGTTGCACCGGGGCAGGCAGTTGATCTTTCTGTCGACTTGAAAGCCCCGGGCAGCTCGGGCAGCTATCGCGGCTATTGGAAGCTTCGTTCCGATGCAGGCATCCTTTTCGGTGTGGGCAGCGCCGGGGACGTCGCCTTCTGGGTTGACATCCAGGTCGGGAGCGGGGGCGATACCGTCGTCTACAATTTCGTCAGCCGCTACTGCGATGCGCAGTGGGTAAGTGGAGCCGGTAATCTTCCCTGTCCCGGCTCGACCGGTGATTCGGAAGGATTCGTCGTTAAAGTAAACAACCCCAAACTTGAAACCGGAGCCACCGATGACGAGCCAGCGCTCGAGACCCACCCCGAATGGGTCGACAACGGCGTCATCACCGGTAAGTTCCCGGCCTTTGATGTCGAGAGCGGCGACCACTTCAAGGCGGTCATCGGCTGCCTCTTCAACGGCACCGCCTGCGATGTCCGTTTCCAACTCAACTACCGGGCCGACGGCGGTTCGCTTCAGAACCTCGGACAGTGGGACGAGAGCTATGATGGAAGCATCCGCAAGCTCGATATCGACCTGTCCTCGCTGGCCGGCAAATCGGTCGAGTTCGTCCTGGCGGTTCAGGCTCATGGACCGTCCAACCAGGACTGGGCCTTCTGGCTGCTGCCACGAATCGTCCGCTGATTACAGTCGACCCTTCTCAGGATCAAACCAGGCGCCCGGTTCACCCCGGGCGCCCTTTTATTCAGGGGGACACGTCTCGGCAGGGACGTTTCGCTTGGTAGAATGCTAGAATCAGCCCGGTCCCAGCTGGAGGAGAGCGGTTATGGCTCAAAAGTCAAGGTTGTTCCTGATCGATGGACATGCGCTTGCATACCGGACGTACTTTGCCCTGACAGGGGTTGGCGGGGGATCGCGCTGGATCACAAAATCAGGTGAGCCCACCGCCGGCACCTATGGCTTCACCTCGGTCCTGCTGCGCCTGCTTGAGCAGGAACAGCCGGAGTACCTGGCCGTCTCATTCGACACCGGTAAGACCTTTCGTGATGAACTCTACCCGGAATACAAGGCCACGCGCGATAAGATGCCGGATGACCTCAGGCTGCAGCTTGACCGCATTCGCCAGGTGGTGAGCAGCTTCGGAATCCCCATTCTTGAAGCGGATGGTTTCGAAGCTGATGATGTGCTGGGGACCGTTGCCAAACAGGCAGCCGAGCACGGAGTTGAGGTCATCATTTTAACCGGTGACCGTGACCTGCTGCAGCTGGCGACTGACCAGATCCAGATCCGGCTCTCGGGGCAGAAGCTTTCAGAAGCCGTCGATTACGGGCCAACTCAAGTGAAGGAACGCTACGAACTGGATCCTTCACAGTTGGTGGACTTGAAAGCGCTCGTGGGGGATACGAGCGATAACATCCCGGGGGTTAAAGGCGTCGGCGAGAAAACAGCCGTCAAACTGCTTGAAGAGTACCAAACGCTCGATGGTATCTATGAGCATATCGACGTCGTGCCCTCACGTTTCCAATCGAAACTCATCGCAGGCCGCGAAACGGCGATGCTCAGCCGAAGACTGGGCAGGATCGTAACCGATGTGCCGATCAAATTCGATCTGGAGGCATGTCGCGCCGCCGGGTACGATCGCGATGCGATCACTGAGTTGTTCCGTGTCCTTGAGTTCCGCTCGCTGATGGATCGCATCCCTGGATCAGAACACACCGGGGGCGGCGCACAGATGAGCCTCTTTGTGAGCAGCGAACCGGTCGAAGCCAGCGGGCCAGATGAGGTGATAACGGTCACAACCCCTGTCGCACTCGATGAGCTGGTGGAGGCTCTCAACCAGGCCAGGGTGATTGCCTTCGACGTTGAGACAACCAGCACAGATCCCATGCGGGCGGAGCTGGTAGGCATATCGCTCGCGGTGCAAGCCGGACAGGGATATTACATACCAACCGGCCATAGAGCTTCCCTCGCCGGGAGCGCGCAGCTCGACCGTGAGCTGGTCCTGGAGGCGATTCGGCCGGCGCTTACCAATACAGCGATCCCGAAAGTAGGCCACAACCTGAAATACGACTTCCTGGTCCTGGCCCGGCTGGGACTTGAAGCAGAACCACTGGTCTTCGACACCATGCTGGCGGAATGGCTGTGCGATCCTGGCTCGCGCAGCCTGGGTTTGAAGAACCTGGCCTGGGTGCGCCTGGGTGTCGAGATGACGGAAATCGGGACATTGATCGGGAGCGGAAAATCGCAGCGTTCGATGGCGGAGGTCCCGGTGCAGGATGTCGCTCCCTATGCCGCTGCGGATGCTGAGGTTTGCCTGCAGTTACGCCCACAGCTGGAGGATGAGTTAAAGGCCAAGGATCAGATCGAACTGTTCCAGACACTCGAGATGCCCCTGGTTCCAATTCTGGCCGGAATGGAGCGAGCCGGGATCATGCTCGATGTCGAGTTCCTCAAGCAGCTGTCCGGTCAACTCTCGAAACGGCTGCATGCACTGGAAACAAGAATCTACGAACTGGTCGGGCATTCTTTCAACGTAAACTCAACCCAGCAGCTCTCACAGGTGCTGTTTGAAGAACTCGGTTTGCAGCCGCCGGACAATGCCCGCCGGACCGCATCTGGCTTCTACTCCACCGCTGCGTCCGTCCTGGAAGAACTGCGAAGCTCACACGAGATCGTCGAACTGATCCTGGAGCAGCGGGAGCTTGCCAAACTTAAATCAACCTACGCGGATGCGTTCCCCTCCCAGGTCAATCCAGAAACAGGGCGTGTCCATACTTCGTTCAACCAGACGGGATCGGTCACCGGCCGCTTGGCATCCTCCGATCCCAACCTGCAGAACATCCCCATTCGAACCGAGCTCGGACGTGAGATTCGGCGGGCCTTCATCGCTGCGCCCGAGCATGTTTTGCTTAGCGTCGATTACTCCCAAATCGAACTGCGCATCGTGGCGCACATCGCCGAGGATCAAGCGATGATCGCCGCCTTCCTCGATGACCAGGATATTCACGCTGCCACCGCCGCGGCTGTCGAGGGTGTGTCAATCGGTGAGGTCACGCCGGATATGCGCCGGCATGCCAAGGCGATCAATTTCGGCCTGATCTACGGCATGAGCGCCTTTGGACTGACCCGCACCACGGATCTCACGCTGGCCGAGGCTGAGAACTTCGTCAAATCCTATTTTGAGCGCTTCCCCGGTGTGAAGGAATACCTAGACGGTGTCCGCAGGCAGGTCGTAGAGGATGGTTATGTCTCAACGCTGCTCGGCAGGCGCCGTTATTTTCCACAGCTCACTCACGATGCAACGGTCTCAGAAGTTGCCCGGGCACGTGCCCTGCGGGAAGCGATCAATGCCCCCATTCAGGGGACAGCAGCAGATATCATCAAACTCGCCATGCTGCATCTACCCCCGGTCTTGGCCGAAGCCGGGCTGGAAGGCCGGATGCTGCTTCAGGTCCACGACGAGCTGGTGCTCGAATGCCCACAGGGACAGTTGGAGGCAACGGCCCGAATCGTGCAAGAGCAGATGCAGCAAGCCTATAAGCTCACCGTGCCGCTGAAAACGGACGCCAAGGCTGGTCCAAATTGGGCTGAAATGGAGCCAGTTACGGTCAGTTGAGGGCTGTCGTGCGTGTATCCGTAGTAGGAAGTGAAGGCCGGGGCGGGGCTGGTACAGTTGTGCTATACTCGCCTCGCTACCCCAAAAATATCGGATTGAAGTGAAGATGAGCGATCGCCAAGAGCTCTTTGAAGAATCCATGCGTCTAGGACACTCGGCAGCCTGGGATCTCGAGTGGGACCGGGCTATCGATTTTTACCGCAAAGCGCTGGCTCTGGAGCCGGATCATCCCGGCGCGATGACGAGCCTTGGCCTGGCACTGCTCGAATCAGAAAACTACAAGGAAGCACTGGACGTCTACCAGCACGCCTCCAAGTTAGCACCTGAAAATCCCATCCCGATTGAAAAAACCGCCGAAATTCTCGAGAAGATGGCCCAAACGAAGGCTGCAGTGGCCCAGCGCACTCTGGCCGCCGAAATGCATCTTAAACGGCGTGATGCGGACAAGGCGATCGACAACTGGCTGCACATCGCCCGCATGATCCCCAAGGATCTCAACAACCGTTCTCGCCTGGCGATGACGTTCGAGCGTCTGGGGCGTAAACGCGAGGCGCTGTACGAATATCTGGCCGTTGCCTCGATCCTGCAGGAAGGGAAGAAGCAGGAACGAGCCATCGAGGCCGTCCAGCGAGCTCTGCGCATCATACCGGGCGACAAAGAAGCTGCCCGTACGCTGCGCATGCTGCAGCAGGGGAAAGAACTGCCACCCCCTTCCGCCCCCCGGGCGGTCACGGCACCGCTGCGGATGGACGACGTCAAGGAGTATCTCAAGGCCGAGGATGAAGCGCCGCAAGATGATGACAGTCAGCAAGCGGACCCCGAAACAGCCGCCCAGACTCGGGCGCTGACGATCATGGCTGGATTAGTATTCGAAGAGGGCGAAAACCAGGACGACGAGAACGCGCCAACCGACATGAAGGAGCTGACGGAAGGCCGCATGAGCCGCGAACGCAAATCGATCGCTCAGCCGCAGATGATGCGCTACCTTGGCCAGGCGATTGATCTCCAAACGCGCGGCAACAAGGCGCAGGCGGTGAAGGAATATGACCGGGCGATTGAAGCTGGCCTTGATCACCCAGCAGTACACTATAACCTCGGAATTCTGCTGAAGAGCATGGATCAGGTCGATGAAGCAACCCGTCACCTGGCCCTTTCCGTCGGTCACCCCGAGCTTGAATTGGGGGCAAACCTGGCACTCGGCCGGCTGGCACGCATGCAGGGAAATCTGCGCGAGGCTGCCCGCTACTTGCTGCAAGCACTGCGTAAAGCCGATTCACTCTCCGTGGACGAAGAACAGTCGAGCCAGCTTACGCAGCTCTACGACACGATTCTCGCTTCGCAGGATGAGGGCGACGAGGAAACGCTCTCGGGGATCGTTGAAAATACGCTCAGTTTCCTGAGTGGACCGGAGTGGTTGAAGCGTCTGCGCCAGGCGCGCCAGCAGCTGGAGGGGCAGGGTGAGGGCACGACGATCGTCCCGATCGCCGATATGCTCGCCGTCGGCGGCACGGAACGCGTTCTGCAGGCTCTCAGCCGCATCGACGATTACGTTACACAGGGAAAGTATGACGCTGCCCTGGAAGATGCGATGCTCTCGCTCGACAATGTTCCAGGATACCTCGGGCTGCACCTCCGCATGGCGGAGATTATGCTGCGGCAAGGGAATACCTCCGGCGGGATGACCAAGCTACGGACCGTTGCCAGGACCCATCGAGTGCGGGGCGAAATTTCCCAGGCTGTTAATGTCTTTGCCCGCATCATTCAGCATTCGCCGATTGATATCGCCGCCCGCGAGCAGTTGATCACGCTGCTTGCCCAGCAAGATCGCGCCGGGAAAGCTATCGAACAATACCTCGAGCTGGCCGAACTCTTCCGTCAGATGGCTGAGATCGACAAAGCCCGCAATTCGCTCAGCGATGCCTACAACCTCGCACAGCGCAGCACGGTCGATACGGACTACGTTGTCCGGATCCTGGATCAGATGGGAGATCTCGACCTCTCACGGCTCGACTGGCATCAGGCGCTCGAGGATTACAACCTGATCTGTGACCTTGATCCAAAGAACGAAAAAGCCCGTTCACATGTCATAGATTTGAATCTACGGCTGGGCAAGGAAGAGGCAGCCGGGAAGGCGCTGGATGTCTACCTCGAGCAGCTGGTCCGAGATAGCCGTGCCTCCGAAGCGCTCGAACTGCTGGAGGAACTCGCACGAGAACATCCCGGCAAGCAAGCGCTCCATGCCCGGCTGGCGGAAGCTTACCGCGCCGCCGGTCGGAAGGCAGATGCCATCGCCCAATACGACGCCCTGGGCGAGATCCAGCTCGACGCCGGGCAGACAGAAGATGCCATTCAGACGATCACGACCATCCTGGGGTTGGACCCACCCAACCTGGGTGGATATCAAGAGCTGCTTAAGAATTTAAAAGGCGGGAAATAGTGCCAGTTCCAACCGGACACAGCACGCATGCTCAATAACTTTCTCACCGAGATCAATTTCTTCTTCCAGCGCTTCGACCTGCTCAGCTTCGTCGATGTCCTGCTGGTCACGCTGGTAGTGTTCTTCCTGCTGCGGCTGGTCCGGGGGACTCAGGCCGTCGTACTGCTGCGGGGCATGATCGTGCTGGTAATTACCATTGCCCTGCTGACCAGTTTGCTGAACCTGCCGGCTTTCACCTGGCTGCTTCAGAATTCGCTGCCTGCGCTCCTAGTCGCTATTCCGGTCATCTTCGCCCCGGAAATCCGCCGTGCACTGGAACGGCTGGGGCGTACGGGGGCCTGGTTCAATCTGACGGCAGAACCAGATCATGTTGAGCATCTCATCGAAACGATTGGCGTAACCGCACAGCGCCTTGCAGATCGTCGCTACGGGGCTTTGATTGTGATCGAACGCGAGATCCCGCTCGATGAGTACAAGGAAACCGGGGTGGCGCTGGACGCGGAGCTGACCCCTGAATTGCTGCTACAAATTTTTCATATTAACACCCCGCTGCACGACGGTGCCGCCATCATCAGCGCGGGCCGAATTGCCGCTGCCGCCTGTGTGATGCCGCTTTCTTCGAGCGGCACGCTCACCCGTTCACCTGAACGACAAATGGGGCTGCGCCACCGTGCCGCACTCGGTATCAGTGAGGTTAGCGACGCCGTTTCGGTCGTAGTTTCGGAAGAAACCGGCGGCATCTCGGTCACGCATAATGGCCGCATCATCCGGCGCCTTGATCAAGCCCGCCTGCGAAACATCCTGACGGCCTTCTTCCGCCCGCGCACGGTGGGACGCGTTCCGGCCTGGATCGAGCGCTTCCTGGCCTGGCAAACTCGATTCCTCTCACGTACCCCGAGGGATGGGTAGATTCGCGATGTTAAACTGGATACGCGAAAATTTCGGCCCGCTGATCCTGTCCTTCATCCTGGCCGTGACAGCCTGGGTGGCAGCTGTTAGCCAGGAAGACCCCTTGATCGAACAGCTCTTTCCGGAGCCGATCCCGATCAACTACAACGGACTTCAGGAAGGCCTGACCATCGTCGGCGCGCCTCCGGAAACCGCCCAGGTGACCCTGCGAGCCCCTGAATCCGTCTGGCGCAATTTGAACAGCCAGAATCTCAGCATAAGCGCTGATTTGAGCAGCTTTGACGCCGGAATCCACCGCGTCGAACTCGACAGGGAGGTGGACCGGCGCGCCACCCAGGTCACTTCGATAGATCCGGCCGTCGTAACCCTGACGATCGAAGCCCTGTCCACAAAACGTGTCGATGTGCGGGTGCAGACGCGGGGTGATGTCGCCTCGGGATACCGTGCCGAAGAACCGCAGCTTGATCTGGAACAGGTCACGGTTAGCGGACCCGCCTCGGTTGTCAGCAAGGTAACTGCGGCTGAGGTTATCGTCGACCTGAACGGCCGCCAACGGCCGATCGATGCGGACTTCACCCTCAGGCTGGTCGATGCTCAAGATGATCCGGTTACCGGTCTGCAAATCGATACGGACACGATTCACGTCACGATTGGGGTCACCAAACTTGAAAACCTGGCTTCGAAACTGGTAATCCCGGTTGTTGTCGGACAGGATGAACTGGAATCGAAGGGTTACTATCGCATCACCCGTGTTAATGTCTCCCCCAGCCAGGTGGCTGTTTTCTCACCCGATCCAGCAGCACTCGAAGCGCTTCCGGCCTTCGTCCAGACCGTGCCTATCGATGTCTCGCAGGAAACGCGCAGCCTCGATCGCCGGGTCGATCTCGACCTGCCGACAGGCTTTTCGCTCATCGGTGAACAGAACGTTCGCGTGCAGATAGAAATCGAACCTATCGAGACCTCGATTACAGTCACGCGCCGGGTTGAGCTGCAGAACCTCGGGTTCGGCTTGTATGCCTACCCCTCCCCCGAATCGATTAATTTAATCCTGACCGGCCCGGCAATTGACCTGGATGGGCTCAAGCCGGAGGACATTCACATTGTGCTGGATATGCAGGGTTTGAGCCTCGGCAGCTTTCAGATCGACCCCCAGGTGCTGGGCGTACCGGAAGGCATCACCTGGGAACCCCCGACGCCAAGCGTGATCGAAGTCACGGTTACCGCCGTCGCACGACCCACCCCGACTGCTGTACCAACTCCAACACCTTGATGGAAAGACCGGTTGTCGCGATTGTTGGCCGCCCAAATGTCGGCAAATCGACGCTCTTCAACCGCCTGGCCGGTGAAAGGCTGGCCGTGGTTGATGACACTCCTGGAACGACTCGCGACCGCCTGGTCGCGGAAGCCGAGTGGAATGGCTTAACCTTCGATATCGTCGACACCGGCGGCATCGATCCAACCAACCTTAGCCGGGGCGAACCGCTTTCCGTTGGGTCGAAAGATTACATTAACCAGGTCCGTGACCAGGCGACAATCGCCGCCCGTGACGCCGACGCTGTTCTTTTCCTGGTCGATGTTGAAAGCGGAATCACGGCTGCCGATGAAGAGGTGGCGCAGATTCTGCGGCGTCAGCAGCGACGGGCAGCCGGGAGCACCAGCCCTCCGATCCTGCTGGTGGTCAATCGCTGTGATAACGCCGCCCGCCGGGTACAGGCGGCCGAATTCTACGCCCTGGGAATGGGCGATCCGATTCCAGTTTCCGCGCTGCATGGCCGAGGCACAGGCGACCTGCTCGACCAATTGATTGCGGCACTGGGGGGATCACAGCCTGAGCAGGCCGAGCCGGATGAGATCTTGCATATCGCCATCGTCGGCCGGCCGAATGTTGGCAAGTCCAGCTTGCTCAATCACATTCTGGGCGAAGAACGTGTGCTTGTATCGGACATTCCTGGTACAACGCGCGATGCGGTTGATACCCATATCACATTGGAGGATACGCCTATCACGCTGATCGACACGGCCGGGATCCGCCGCCGGGGACGGATCGAACCCGGCGTGGAAAAATATTCTGTCCTGCGGGCATTGAAAGCCATCGATCGAGCCGATGTCGTGCTGTTGATGATCGACGCCACCCAGGGCGTCATCGCCCAGGATACGCACATTGCCGGATTAGTGATCGATAAGCTGAAATCGGTCGTGCTGCTGGTCAATAAATGGGATGCGATCACGAAAGACAGCTACACCATGCTCAATTTCAGCGACCGTGTTCGTCACGAATTAAATTTCATGGATTACGTCCCGATCCTGTTCATCTCCGCTAAAACAGGCCAACGGGTCGAGCAGGTCCTGCCGATAGCCCTTCAAGTGCAGGAAGAGAGATTACGCCGGATTGCCACCGGTGAACTGAACCGTATGCTCCAGGACGCACTGAGCGAACATGCACCGCCGGCGAAGAGCGGCAGGCAGTTGAAATTCTTCTACACCTCCCAGGTTCGTGTGGACCCACCCACCTTCCTATTTCACGTCAATGATCCGAGGTTAGTCCACTTCACGTACAAACGGTTCCTGGAGAACCGACTACGGGCTCGTTACGGTTTCCTGGGCACTCCCCTCCGCCTGGTGTTCCGGCCGCGCTCTGAGAGCG
>Ga0315534_1002080_pt1 | contig 13720 bp, 10 predicted proteins | sample SalMarSW160240MG_FD_203094 | JGI IMG/M metagenome (GOLD analysis project Ga0315534, IMG submission 203094) | Salt marsh sediment microbial communities from the Plum Island Ecosystem LTER, Massachusetts, United States - Salt Marsh Sediment SW1602-40 ... | reverse complement strand
GCTCACCTTCCCCGGCCCCGTCATCGACCGGACGAGCCGGGCGCGGTGGCTGGAGGAGGGAGCCGCGACCCTCGGCGAGCGGGCCGCCGGCGAGGTCGATCGGATCATCGGCGAATTCACCCCGAGCCGCATTGGTGACGACGTACGCCGGCAGCTCGAGGAGGTCATGATCGCCGCCGCCCGCGCCAACGGCATGGACGCCCTGCCGGAGAGATAGATCGGATTTACCGCCAAGACGCCAAGAACACCAAGGCCACCCAACCGCCGGTTTAACGCAGATGCGCAAAGACGCAGAGGGCCTTCTCACCGGCGACAGGCGATCATTGATCGCCTGTCTCGTTCTGCCTCCAAAAAGCGGAGTTGCCTCACGGGTTCAGCGGTCGCCCCTTTGCGCCTCTGCGTCTTTGCGAGGTTGGGGGGGTGGGTTGCTCTTCGTTTTGTTGTGCGCGGGCGGAAGGGCTTGGTGTCTTGGTGGTGAAAAGGAGAATCAGTCTTTTCCGGCGAGCTGGGAGCGCTCCACCGGTGGAAGATCGCCCCACGCCGCGGCCAACCAGGTCACTCCCTCGAGGAATGCATTGGCACGATCGGTCTTTGGGCAGACCGAGCGCACCAACCTCCAGAAGGACGGCGAATGATCGAGGTGAAAGGTGTGCGCCAGCTCGTGCGCAACCACGGCCTCCAGCACCCAGGGTGGCATCTGTCGGAGAGCGGCGTTGAGTCGAACGATCCCGGTTTCACGACTGTAACTGCCCCACTGGGCCGTCTGGTTGGTGACAAAGCGAACCTCGACGACCGCGGGAGGTTCGGGAAAGCGGGCGGCCACCTTGCGCGCGATCGCTGCGGCGCCTCCATCCGAGTTCAGCGCGTCTGCCCTGCTGCGGCGCACCAACTGCCGCGCGAGCTGGAAGATCGTCTCCTCGAGCTCTGCCACCGGCACTCGATGCGGCGCGCTGACCGACAGGGTCTTCCCGTGCAACCGGGCATTGATGTTCTTGACGCGTTTCCGGACAACCTTCAGAACGAGAGTGATGCCATCGACGTCCAGGGTTCGCATTCCGTTTGCCATGGACAGCATGCTACCTGAACGCGTTACACTCACGGCGGAGCAAAGGTGAAACCCGCACACCGCAGCACACGACCATTTGGACTCGCGGTTGTCCTCATTATCACGGTTTTCGTGGTCGCCGCACCTGCCTGGGCGGACTACTGGTACGAGCACTATGCCCGGGCGGAAACGGCACTCGACAACGGTAACTGGGGCAAGGCCATCGAGGAATTGCAACAGGCGCTCGAACGAAAGGGCGACTCCGGCGCGCGGGTGCGGTCCTACGGCATGAAGGTGGTCGCCTATTTCCCATACCTCAAGCTCGGTATCGCTTATTACCACCTCGGACAACCCGACGCCGCCCTGCAGGCTTTTCAGACCGAGGAACAACTTGGAGCGATCCAGGGATCGGCGTCCGATCTCGCAGAGCTCGAGCGCTACCGCAGCCTGGCCCTCGATGCGCGTTCAGAAGCGGTGGAGGCCGAAGGCGAACGGATCGCGCAAATTGTCCGTGAAAGCCTTCGCAATGCCGAGATCTTCGAACGACAGGGTCGGCTGCCGGAAGCGATGGAGGCGCTCGGCGAGGGCCTCGCCGTCGACCCCGAGAATCCTGATGCGGTCGCCAAGATGGATGAGCTGCGGACCGAGGTCGTCCGGTTGGAACGAGAACGGCTCGACGCCACCCGGGCAGCGGATTTCGTCAGTCGCGGCAGGTCCCTTCTTGACGAGGGGAATTACGCCGAGGCCTCGAGTCTCTTTCGCCAAGCACTCGAGATCCGCCCGAATACTGAGGCCCAACGGCTCTTCGATCGCGCGCAGGCCGGGCTCCTGGCGGAGATCCACGCCGAGGAGGACGCCGAGGCCCGACAGGCCGCGATCGCCGCTGGTCTGACCCGGGCCCGCGAGTTGGAAGGCGCCGGGCGTTTTGCCGAGGCCCTCGATCGTCTCCAGCCGGTACTGGCCGCCGATCCTCAGAACCGGGATGCCGCAGCGCTTCAGCAAAGGATCCTTGAACGGCAGCAGGATTCCGCGGTCCGCGAGGCGCTCGGACGGGCACTCGAAGAAGCAGAGGCCGCGGTCGAGGCCGGCCATTTCGAGGGGGCGATCTCCGCCGCCAACCGCGCTCTCGCCCTCGATCCGGGTAATACAGAAGCTCTCGAACACATCCGAGTCTCCTACGGTCAGATCAGTCGCCGGCTCCTCGGCTCCCGGAGCGTTGAGAACCTCCCACCGGCCATTAGCTTCGCCGATTTCAGGAGTGACCGGGCCGACGGGACTCGAGCTCAGCTGGTTCGGAGCCCGGACTTCCGCTTGAGCGGCGTCGTCATCGACACCTCACCGGTCGATGTCCGTTTCCGCGGTCCGGCGGATCGTGAAATCGAGGGCAGCAGCACGAGCCAGCCGATGGGTGAGATCTACATCACCGAGTTCAGTCTCGACGATCAGCTGGTCGATGGTCCCTCGACCTATCAACTGGTGGCGACCGACAACGCCGGGTTGACCACGAGCGCCGAGTATACGGTGGTCTATACCATCCCGTTTTATCGCGCGCTCTGGTTCCAGCTGGCTGTCGCCTTGGTTCCGATCGCCGTCTTCTCCGGCGTGTGGGCGCATCGGTCGCGGCGAAGGCGTCAGCTGATGAAACGCCGTTTCAACCCCTACATCGCCGGCGCCCCGGTGCTTGACACCGAGATGTTCTTCGGTCGGGAGCCGCTCATCGAACGCATCCTGCAGACCATCCATAACAACAGCCTTCTGCTTTACGGCGAGCGGAGGATCGGCAAGACCTCGCTCCAGCACCATCTCAGGCGACGGCTCCTGGAGCTTGATGATCCCAATTACGAGTTCTTCCCGGTCTACGTCGATCTCCAGGGGACCCCCGAATCCCAGTTCTTTGCCACCCTCTCCGAGGACGTCTTCCATGAGCTCGATCCGCTCCTGGGAGGAATGCGGCCCGGAGAGGGTCTCGACCCCGATGTTGATTACGGCTATCGCGAGTTGGTGGCAGACCTCCGCCGGGTCCTCAAAATCCTCGAGAAAAGAACCTCGAAGCAGGTCAAGCTGGTGCTGTTGATCGACGAGGTCGATGAGCTCAACGCCTACGATCCGAGGATCAACCAGCGGCTTCGGAGCCTGTTCATGAAGAGCTTCGCCGAGAACCTGGTGGCGGTGGTCTCGGGAGTCGAGATCCGCAAGCAGTGGGACAAAGAGGGCAGCCCCTGGTACAACTTCTTCGAGGAGATCGAGGTTCCGCCGATTGAGCGGGATGATGCCGTAGAGTTGATTACGCGGCCCATCGGTGGTGTCTTCAAGATTGACGACGAGGTTATCGATCGCATGATCGAGCTCACCGAACGCAAGCCCTATCACCTCCAGCGACTCTGCGTCGCACTCGTTAATCGGATGTACGAACAGGGGCGTCGGGAAATCACCGCCCAAGACGTCGACGAGGTGGCCGCAGGCAGCGCCTAAGCCCCTTCCGGGTCAACTCCCTCAGGAGGGACCGGTGAGTCGCACATCACCTGCGGTCTGAGCCCCCATTGGGGAAAAGCCTCAACAGACCCTCATCTCGTCCTCAGGAATCCATCAAGCAAGGCCTTTCTCGAAAAGCGACATTCGGAGCCGAGGAGGAATGTCATGCACCAGATCCTGAAGTCCTTCACGGTTACCTGCTTACTCATCATGATGGGCGCGTCGGCTTCAGCCCAGCGGCAGTGGACCGTCACCGGCCAGGAGGTTCCCGGGTTCGCCGGCATCGACGAAATGATCCGCGACCAGATGATGCGGCACGACATCAGCGCGTCGTCGGTGGCGATCACCAAGAACGGCCGTCTGGTCTACGCCCGTGGTTACACCTGGGACCAGCCTGATGTCGCGCCGGTGCAGCCGACCTCGCTCTTCCGCACAGGCTCGATCGCCAAGTCGATCACATCGATCGCCATCCATCAGCTTATCGAGGACGGGCTCCTCAGCTACGACACTCGGGTGGCGGACACTCTTGGGTTGCGGCCCCGGTCGGGAAAGTCCGCAGACCCCTGGCTCGAACTGGTCACGGTCGATCACCTGCTGACCCACACCGTCGGTTGGGACAAGTACGACGGTGGTATCGACCCGATGGTCTTCCGGGACCTGTGGGTGGCGCTGTCGCTCGGCATCCTGCCACCCCCCACCCGCCACGAGATCGCCACCTTCATGACCGGCGAGCCCTTTCAGTTCTACCCCGGCACCCGCTGGGCCTACTGTAATTTTGGTTACCTCCTACTGCAGATGCTGGCCGAACAGGTCACCGGCCTCGATTTTCCCGAGTACATCAACGACAACATCTTTCGCTCGGTGGGCGTTGGACGCGCACGGATGGCCCATTCTCCCCGCGCCGACCTCGCACCGACCGAGCGCGTCTACGTCGGCGACTACGAGGGCGACCCGTATGCGATGGGATGGGAAAACGCCTACGCCGCCGGCGGCATGGTGCTGTCGGCGCCCGACCTGGCACGGCTCTACACGGCGCTCTTCGACGATCCGGACGCCTCCGGTTTGCTGCGCAGCGACACCATCGACTCGATGCTCTCGCTCCCCTTTGAGGCTTCCCGCGAAATGGGCTACGGACGCGGATGGATTTTCGAGAAGTTCTTCGTTGATTCGGGCCACACCATCGGCTGGCTGACCGATCCGAACGACGGCCTCGAGGTGTACGCGCACGGAGGCGGCGGTCCGGGCGTGCACGCGATCGCCCTGTGGCGAACGGACGGTATCGGTTTCTTTTGGCTGAGCAACAAGGACCCGCTGATAGACGACTTCGACGATTTTCCGGAGATCCACAGCTGGCCACAACACGACCTCTGGCAGTCGGTGGGCATCTCACGCGAGGCGGTGGGTTCGGCACCGGTCGAGTCCTGGGTCCCCGCCGTGGCCCACACCGCCGGCGTGGGTGACAGCATCTGGCGCTCCGACGTCGGTCTGCTCAACCGCTCGATGCGAACCAACGCCGTCCGTCTCAGGTACTACCGCGGCTGGGAGGTTCTCGAACGCGAGCTCGAGCTGGCGCCCGGTGAATCGCGCCTTATTCCAGATGCCGTCGATTGGTTCGGCAGCCGCGGGTCGGGACCCCTCGAGGTTTTCTCGTCGGAGGCCCTGACCACCACCTCGAGGACCTTCAACCAGTCTTCAGCAGGATCCTTCGGACAGTCTCTCGACGGTGTCACCGCCACCGGCGGTCTCGAGTCCGGAGAATCGGTGGTGCTGATGCAGCTCCGCGAGGATGACAGCGCACGGACCAACATCGGCATCCTCAACCAGTGGCGGGGGTTTGCCCGGGTCAAGGTCGAGCTCTACGACCACGACGGATCGCTCGTGATCGCGGACACATGGACCATCCCCCCGCTCCACACGGTCCAGCTCAACCGCCCCTTCCGGACATTCGGCGGTGCCGTCCATATCGAGTCGGGGTATGCGGTCCTCACAGTGCGTTCCGGTCAGGATATCTATGTCTACGGGTCGGTCATCGACAACGCCACCGACGACCCCACCGCGATTCCCATGAAGCGTGGAGACGGCGCCCACAGCCAGTGGATCGCCGCCGCCGCCCACAGCAGTGGAGCCCACGACAGCGTGTGGCGGACCGACCTCTCTTTGCTCAACCTTTCCGGCGGCCCGGCGACGGCCGAGATCATCTTCCGTCGCGGTGACGGCGCGACGGCCGTGCTCCCCGTCAACGTCCTCGATGGCCGGCAGATCCTCCTCGGCGACGTCGTGGCACAGCTGGGCATGGCCGGTTCGGGATCGATCGAGATCCACTCCGATCAACCACTGCTGGCGAGCTCCCGCACGTTCAATGCGGGGGTGGACGGCACCTTCGGCCTTTTCCTCGGTGGTGTTTCGGCGGAGGCCGCGGCCGACAGCGGTGACACGGTATGGCTCTCCCAGCTTCGCCAGGACCAGGCGTTCCGCACCAATATCGGGCTCCTCAACAGCGGCGGTGTCGAAGCCCGCGTTCGGATCTTCCTGTACGACGAATCCGGAATCGAACTTGTTTCCAGATGGAGAACGCTCGAACCGCACGCCTGGATGCAACTCCAGGAGCCGTTCTCCCGCCTCGCCGGGCGCACCGACATCGACGCGGGGTATGCACGGCTCAAGGTTGACTCGGGTGACGGAGTCATCGCCTACGCATCGGTGATCGACAACGCCACCAACGACGGCACAGCCATCGCCATGAAGAGGTAGGACGAATTGCACCGGAAGAAAAAGGACGAAGGGAGGCCCGCGATGGATACGGGGGAACATGCGCGTATCTCGCGATTCTCAGGCACCGGCGAACCACGATCGGGCGATGTCGCGATCACAGTACTGACCGCATTGATTCTCCTCATCGTCCTGGTTGTTGTCGCTGTGCTGTGAGGGGTCTCTCAGAAGCTATAGATCGCCGACAGCGAAAAGGTGTCGACGAGATCCGAAAAATCGGCCGCGAGATCGATCTGGAACGACGTGAAGGCGAGCCCCAGGCCGACCGCCACATGGACCTCGTCCTTCCCGGATTGAAACAGCGCCCGGTGACTGGGGTCGTCGGGGTGTGTACTGCGAAAGCGATGGTCAGGGTCGAGCCACACGCCGGTGCGGATGGCAAGAACCGGTTTGAGATCGAGAAAGGCGTACTCCGCTCCGAGGCGAAATTCGTTGCCGTCATCGGCAGCCAGGTGGACCTCCAAATCAAGATCAAGGTCGAGAGTTTCAATCACCACGGGATCAAAGCTCGAGAAGATAGAAGAGTATTCGACGCGGTCCCATTCGAAGCCGACCGCGAGTCTGCCGTCGCGCGATCTGAAGGCGACGCCGAGCCCGTAGACATCCGGGAATTGCATCGGTGATTCAACGATCAGAATCGTTTCACCCGGCGTGAACGCGGGATCCAGGAATTCCGGTGCGAGAGGTCCACCCGTGACGTCGTACGCCAACCTGAACTCTGGCCCCTGGCGATAGAAGGCACCGAGGCTCAAGCGCTCTGCGAAGCGCCACAGGAGGCCCGCGCTCGGGCCCCAATCCGAGTCGTCGATCGCCATGCTCCCGTTGGCGAGCTGGCTCGCGGGCAGGTAGGAGGTCGGACCGAAGGCGCCCTGCAATGTGTCGATATCGTCCGGAAGGGACCACTCGAAGGGAGCGTCGAGCCGGCCCTTGAAGTGGACGATGCCGAGACCGAAGCTGAAGCGATCACTGAATCGGTAGGCGCCGGCGGCGCCGTAACTGACGATGTCGAGCTCGGTCGACCACCTGCGGTCGTAGGCACGAGGAGTCTCCCATCCCGGGAAGAGCCCCTGGGTCGCCGTCTGGGCGCGGAAGTTCGCCAGCTGGTGCCGGTAGAAAGCGAACGACCACCGCCCCTTCGGGTAGACGAACGAGAGGAACGACAGCCCGCTCAGCTGCTCCCTCGAGACGGCTGTGCGCAGGCCGTCAATGGTGTCGAGCCCGATACCGGTGGGTTCGCCCTCGTACCTCCCTCCGATGATGTACGGCGTCGAGAAACTCCAGTGGCGGATTTCTGCCGAAACCTCGGGTGACACGAGCTGCACCAGGCCGGCAGGGTTGGCGAAGGCCGCGGTTGCGTCGTCGGCGAGGGCGGCAAAGGCGCCGCCGAGGCCGAGGCTTCGTGCGCCCGGGTTCGAGAAGCTGAACTCGAAGGTGGAGGGGGTCTCCTGAGGAAAAGCAATCGCGGGCACGACGATCACCGCGACGAAAACCAAGGGAATGATTCGTTGTGCTTTCATGCTTTGATCCGCGTCGTTTTCACTGACTGCAGGATTCCCAACCGGAATCGTAGCACGGGGAAAACCCTCATCAGATCCTCATCCCATCCTCAAGCACCATATGAGTCCACACCGTAGCTTGATAATGAGAGGAGAAGTCAAATCACCTCTGTCCGAACCTCCGCACGGGCTTTTGTCCGCCTCATACGCCGTTTCGGGAGAAGGGCTCGTGACGAGGGCTCACCGAGTCTCTCAGCGGCTGATTGTCTCGTGATGGAGCAACGTGAGCAGTTAATCCGACGCATCCTGAGCTCGATCCACAACAACAGCATTCTTTTGAGCGGCGAACCTGGGTGTGGAAAGTCCTCGATTCTCCTGCACCTCAAGGGTCGCCTCATGGCCGGCTCGGACCCGGTCGTGGATTTCTACCCCGTCTACATCGACCTGCGCGCGGTGCCTGAGGAGCTCCTATTCGCTACGGTCGCAGACGCCGTGTTGGGCCAGCTCACATTCGCCCCGCCGAGCAAAGTCTTACATTTCGGCTCCGACTACAGTCATCGCGACCTCGCCAACGACCTCCGTGGCGTGATCCTCGCGCTGCGGGCGCGCGACCTCAAGCCCGCCCGTTTGGTTTTACTGGTCGACGGCATCGACGCGCTCAACCACTACGACCCGCGGACGACCCAGAGGGTCCGAAGCCTCTTCATGGCGAGCCTCGCCGAAAGCCTGGTGATGGTGGCGTCGGCTATTCAAATCGACCGGCATTGGGAACAGGAGGGAAGCCCCTGGTACAACTTCTTCGAGGAAATCGAACTCGTACCGGCCCGCGTGAATAGAAGCGCCCAGGATAGAATGCCTCGTGATGAATAGCCCGGATACACCGGAACGGCCCTCTCCAGCCGATTTCTGGCTTGCCGGATGGCTCGTCCAACCGAGTCTCAACCGACTTTCGTTCAACGATCAGGTCATCCACATCGAACCCAAGCTGATGGATGTCCTGGTCTATCTGGCGGACAACGCCGGCCGGGTCATGTCGAAGATCGACATCAGCGATGCCGTATGGCCCGATCTCTTCATCACCGAGTCGGTAATCACCCGCTCGATCGCAGGCCTGCGTCGCGCGTTCGGCGACGACGCCAAGGACCCCACATTCATCGAGACCATCTCGAAACGCGGTTATCGTCTGATCGCCGCGGTCGAACGAACGCCAGCCGGAGACGAACGTTCGTCTCCCCTTCAACGTCCAGGACACCAGCAGACTGTCAACCTCGGGAAAACGACCGTTCCATTTGTCGTCGGACAATGGGTGCGCCGAGAGAACTTCTACGGCCGGGGGGCCGTCATCAACGAGGTTCTCTCAGGGAACCGCAACTGGTTGTGGCTTCTCGGCACCCGCAGGATCGGCAAGACCTCCGTCCTCAAACAGCTCGAATACCTCGCCCTGGACTCCCCCGATCTCGGCTTCCTGCCGGTCTTCTGGGATCTCCAGGGCGCTGACCGGCCGGAGGAGCTCCACCTCGACTTCGCCGACGCACTGCTCGATGCCGAGGGGCGCCTCGAAGAGGCCGGTGTTCCCCTGGCGGAGGTTCGTACCGATGATTGCTTCGAATCGCTGGGACGTCTGCGGCGCAGATTGTTCACGAAAAACCTTCGGCTGTTGCTCCTCTGTGACGAGGTCGAGGAGCTGATCCAGCTCAATCGACAGGATCCATCCATCCTCCGAAAGCTTCGTCGAGCACTGCACTCGCGGGACGGCATCCGATCGGTGCTGGCGTCGAGCAGCAAGCTCTGGCAGCTCGCGCAAACCAACGAGGACACCTCACCATTTCTCGATGGGTTCACGCCACCGCTTGCCATCGGTTCCCTCGACGACGACGAGGCTCGGCAGCTTATCCGCCAGACCCAACTCCCGGAGGCAACACACCCGAGCTTCAGCGACGACGAGGTCGAGCGAATCCGTCGCCAATGCGGCAACCATCCCTACCAGATCCAGCTCCTCTGTCGCAGGGCCCTCGACCTGAAAGATCTCGACGACGCCATCGAAGACGTGGCGCACGACCGGGCGGTCAGCTTCTTCTTCTCGGTCGACTACGAGCTGCGCAGCGAGGTGGAACGGACCATCCTTCGGTTTCTCGCCGATCAGCCCGGAGCGTCACCGGCGGAGATCGGCCGCCACACTCAGGAACTGTCCGATGCCATCACGATCAGTCTGTCGGCTCTCTACGAACTGGGCATCGTGAGCAGGGATCGCGACGGCCGGTACGAGATCGCAAGTCTGTTTCTGCGTCGATGGTTGGTGGACGGAGCGGCCATACCACCAAACGATGCTGAAGACGTTTCTTAGCCAGGAATTGGTTGGACACAGCAGTTTCCGAGAGATAGGATCCTGAAATCATCACGAACATCGGAGGTCAGCTGTGCGCACCCATCACCTGGTTTCGCCACTCCTCATCGGCACGACTGTATTGGCACTGGCGGCGTTGATGGCCGTTTCGACCTTCGCCAGAGCCGAAGACGACGATCAGCCGAAAAAACTCCTGATCCGGTGCGACGATGTCGGCATGTCGCACACCGTCAATATGGCGGTGCGCGAGCTCATCGAGACCGGGGTGCCGTTCTCGACCTCGGTGATGATCGCCTGTCCCTGGTACCTCGAAGCGGTCGAGATCCTCAAGACCAACCCGCAGATCGGCGTCGGTATCCACCTCACCCTCAACTCCGAGTGGCAGCACTACAAGTGGGGGCCGGTGCTCGGGGCTGCGACGGTGCCGTCGCTGGTCAACGCCAACGGCCACTTCTACGCTTCGGAGGCCGAGTTCGCTGCCGCAAAGGTGGATCTTGGCGAGGTCGAGATGGAGCTGCGCGCCCAGATCGAACGTGCCCTCAGAGCCGGCGTCCGCGTGGACTACCTCGATTACCACATGTTGACTGCGGTCTCGACCCCCGAGCTGCGGGCCATCGTCGAGCGGCTCGCCGACGAGTACCGTCTCGGGCTCTCCCGCTACTTCGGCGAGGCGTCGGTGTCGATATGGGACGCCGACCCGGAAGACAAGCTGTCAAGCCTGCTCGACCATGTTCGCAACGCCCAGCCAGGACTCAATCTTCTGGTGATCCACCTCGGGATGGAAACCCCCGAAATGTCGGCGATGGTGGACATGAACAATCAGGCGGATCCCTACCGGGTCGCTATCCACCGCCAGGCGGAGCTCGACGCCATCACCTCACCGGCATTTCGCGCAGCGATCGAGGAGGCCGGAATCGAGCTCGTCACCTACAAGGAAGTTGTTTCAGAGATGGGTCTCGAGTCGATGAACCCGCCCGAGAACCTGACCAGCTACTCTTCAAGTTTCGTTGAAGAAGATTGATCCGTACCAAGCCAATAGATGCAGGTTAAGGGTAAAGAGTTAAGAGTTAAGCCCACCCATCCCACCGCCACTTTCTCTTCACCCTTAACCCTTTACTCTTCACTCTTGACCTCGCTAGCGAGCTTCAGCATCTCGCTGCCGGCAAGAAGGAAGGCGCCGGTGCCGTACTCCATGCTGTCCTCGGCGGTGACCGAGCGCGGGTCGTAGCCGATCTGCTGCACCCAACCGAGCCGTCCGTCCGGTTGGAGGGCCCAGATCAGACCCTCCCAACCCCGGTAGACTGCAAGCAAGAACGAATCGGCGTCCAGCACATCGTTGTTGACGCCCCACGCCAGCCCAAAGGTGAAAAAGCCGCTGCCGCTCGACTCCGGGATCGGAAACTCCTCTGGATCGAGGAGGCTCGACCGCCACAGCCCGTCGTCGCCCTGGACGGCGACGAGGGCCGCGGCCATCTCGCGGAAGAGCTCAACGTAGCGCGGGCGATCCGGATAGTCGTCCGGCATGTGTTCGAGAACCAGCGCGAGGCTGGCGAACACCCAGCCATTGCCGCGCGACCAAAACACCTTTTGCCCATGCGTCGTCCGCGGCCCGGAGCCATTCTCCTGGATGACATACCGGCCATCGCGATACCAGAGGTGCTCCGCCGGATCATAGAGGTAGTCGTAGGTCTGCCACCACATGCTGTTCATGAGGTCGAGGTACCTGAGGTCATGGGTCGCCTCGGCAATCAGAGCCATGGTCGGCGGCGCCATGAAGAGGGCGTCGCACCACGACCAGTTGTCGTCCTCGTTCCACCCCACTTCAGGCCCAGGTCGCGGCTCCGCAATCATCTCGTCGAAATTGGCGACGATCGCGTCGATCATCCGCTTTTGGTGTTTGATGAGGAAGATCCTGGCATAGGTCTGGGCAATGCACTGGTCGTCTGCATGGCGCTGTCGCGGTCCCGGTTTCCAGTTGTTGCGATCCGAGATCTCCATCGCCGCATTCAGGTACTTCGGGTTACCGGTTGCCTCGTAGGCGGCCATCACTCCGGAGAAAAAGGCTCCGCGCACCCATTCGGTATCGCTGACGTCCTGGAACCCCCCATCCGGTAACGGCGCCTTATAGACGATGTGGTCAATCTGCCAGTCGAACGCGCGCATCATCACGGTGTTGATGTACGAGCGGGAAAAGATCCGTTTTTCGCTTTTCACACCTTCCGCGGTTGTCTCCTCTGCAGGCGGGCGGTCGCAGCCAAGGGCCAGTGCGATGGCCAGCATTCCGAGAGCGAAACGGCCGACGTTCTTTGCTCGGTTCATCGAGCTTTCCCCTTTCGCACGCTCCACAGGATAACTCTTCGCGGCACCACCCAACCCACACCTCGTCCGTGGCCGGGATCGTGCGATCATGGCGTCGAACATTGCGTCCCAACAACGACCTTTCGAAACAGGGGAGGCGGAGCATGAACATCACCAGCCGTTACACACCGGCTCCAGGTCGCTACGACTCGATGATCTACAACCGATGCGGCCGCAGCGGTCTCAAGCTGCCGGCAGTATCGCTCGGGCTGTGGCACAACTTCGGAGGCGTCGACTCCCTGGAGAACGCCCGCGCCATGCTGCGACGCGCCTTCGACCTGGGAATCACTCATTTCGACCTCGCCAACAACTACGGTCCACCCTACGGCTCGGCGGAGGCGACATTTGGACGGCTTTTCGCGCACGACTGGCGGCCGTTCCGCGACGAGCTGATCATCTCCTCCAAGGCCGGCTGGGACATGTGGCCCGGACCCTACGGCAATTGGGGCTCGCGCAAGTACCTGGTGGCGAGCCTCGACCAGAGCCTCGCCCGCACAGGGCTCGATTACGTCGACATCTTCTACCACCACCGCCCTGACCTCGACACCCCGCTCGAGGAGACGATGGGCGCGCTCGACTTCATCGTCCGTTCGGGGCGCGCGCTCTACGCCGGCATCTCGATGTACCCGCCAGACCTCACGCGCAGAGCGGCCGAGATCCTGCGCTCGCTCGGGACCCCGTGTCTCATTCACCAGCCCAACTACAGCCTCTTCGATCGCTGGATCGAGGGCGAGCTGCTCGACGTGCTCTCCGAGGAAGGCATCGGCTGCATCGTGTTTTCGCCCCTCGCCCAGGGTCTTCTCACCGACAGGTACCTCGACGGTATCCCGGCAGGCTCGCGCGCTGCACGCGACGACAGCTACCTTTCAAGAGCCGAGGTGACCGACGAGGTCATGGCCACCGTCCGTCGGCTCAACGAGGTGGCATCGGCACGTGGCCAGCGCATGGCCCAGCTTGCTGTAGCCTGGGTCCTCCGCCAGCCGGGCGTCACCTCCGCTCTGATCGGCGCGAGTCGGCCGTCCCAGATCGAGGACGCCGTCGCCGCCCTCGAACATCTCGACTTCACGGCGGACGAGCTCACCACCCTCGATCGGATCCTCGCCGGCTAACCCGCATATCTCACCGGGTTTCGTTGCGAGGGCGGCGAGGTGCCGTGCCCAGTGGGGTTTTCGACCCGAGGGGCGCGGAGCGCGTACTTGCAGTACGTCGAGCACCCCGAGGCGAGAAAACACCGTT
>Ga0315534_1002078_pt1 | contig 13726 bp, 12 predicted proteins | sample SalMarSW160240MG_FD_203094 | JGI IMG/M metagenome (GOLD analysis project Ga0315534, IMG submission 203094) | Salt marsh sediment microbial communities from the Plum Island Ecosystem LTER, Massachusetts, United States - Salt Marsh Sediment SW1602-40 ... | reverse complement strand
CGAGCCAGAAGCCCGTCTTGTTGCCAGTACTTCCGAGTTTGTCGTGAGAAGTCAGCACCATGACAACTTTCATTCTAAGTCTCCTTCATTTGCGCGTTGATCTACAGCCCGATATTTTGCGCTGTCCCGAAAAGTCCTGGCCGACGATCTCAAACGCCTCAGTCAGCAGCAGATGTGGCTGCCTCGTGTACTATCTTTGGCTGGGCGCAGCGTCGTGGCTAAGACCCTTCGCACCCAGGATCCTTTCGAAACCGCTTTCTAGTCGATGCGGCGCATGCTGGATATTGGACAAAAGACGGGACGTCCCCTCTTCGGGGAGGAGCTTGGGGGTGACCCGAGTGCGCGACACGTGACCAACTGGCGCTCATGCGGGGCGGCTTATGGCTATTACACCCTGCCCGGTCAGTGATTTCTGTGGCGCCCCGTAGGGGACTCGAACCCCTGTTACCGGCGTGAGAGGCCGGCGTCCTAGGCCACTAGACGAACGGGGCGTTGTTCAGCCGAGGCCGAACGACAGCTATAGCTTGGGCCTTGGAACGCGATCAAGACCTATTCGGCTTTGAGCCTCACCCGGGCGAGGACGTTGCCTGTTGCCAGGTCGATCACGACGATCTGCGGTCCTGACGCCGAATTGAGATGGAGGGCGAGCCGGTTGCCGTCAAGGGCAAGCCCCGTGACCGAGCCATCTTTGCCGATGGCGAGCTCAGCCTCGACGCCGTCCAGCACGGCGCCCGGGACCGCTGCGGCCGAGACCGCTTCGTCTTGCCCTCCCCTCGAAGCCTGATAGACAATGGCCGCCAGCACAAAAGCGAAGCCGCCGACCAGCAACAGTCCCATCACGATCACGGCGATCTTCAGCACCCGCACCTGTCGCGGGGTAAAGACCGTGCCCGGTAAGGGCTCATTGCCGGAATCCTTCAAGACCGTCATCCTTGCGATCTCATGCCTCGGCCACCGGACGCCCCTATCCTCGAACAGCTTAGCGCTCGCGCCGATGCGAGCCATGAGGGTGTGCGCCTCGATCGTTTCTTAAGCGAACAGCTCCCACAGTTGAGCCGCACCCGCGTGCAGACCTTGATCAAACAGGGTCGCGTCTCGTTGGGCGGGGCGACCATAGTGGACGCGAAATATCGGGTCAAACCGGGCGAATGCTTCACGCTCGATCTGCCGCCGGCAATTCCGGCCGAGCCCCGCGCCGAAACGATTGCCCTCGACGTGGTCTACGAGGACGACGCGCTGATCGTCATCGACAAGCCCGCCGGCCTCGTGGTCCATCCCGGCGCAGGCCATGCCACAGGCACGCTCGTCAATGCGCTGATCGCCCATTGCGGCGAGAGCTTGTCGGGGATCGGCGGGGTCGCGCGGCCCGGCATCGTGCATCGCCTCGATAAGGACACCAGCGGGCTCATGGTCGTGGCCAAGACCGACGAAGCGCATCGGGCGCTCGCCGAACAGTTCGCCGACCACGGACGATCGGGCGAGCTCGAACGCGGCTATCTCGCACTCGTTTGGGGTGTGCCTTCGCGCCCGTCGGGTACCGTCAACGCCCCGATCGGGCGCCACCCGACGAGCCGGACCAAGATGGCGGTGCTGCCGTCCAAGGGTCGCGAGGCCGTGACACATTGGCGCGTGATCGAGACCTTCGGCTCAAAGAAAGAGCCGGTCGCCTCTTTGATCGAATGCAGGCTTCAAACCGGGCGCACCCACCAAGTGCGGGTCCATCTCGCCCATATCGGCCATCCCTTGATCGGCGATCCGCTGTACGGGACCGGGTTCAAATCGAAGCTGCGCAAGCTTCCCGAACCGGCGCGCGGAACGCTTGCCGCCCTTCCCCGCCAGGCGCTGCATGCCTCGAAGCTTGCCTTCGTTCACCCGCTGAACGGCACATTACTCAAATTTAATAGCCCTCTGCCCGGCGATATTTCTGCCATCGTAAAGGCTTTCAACGATCTGTGAGGGGGCCCCTACTTTCATCGGCTGGGCAAAGGTTCTATAGAGAAAGATCGCCGGGGGGCAAACGCAGTAGGGTTAAGTGCGGTCAGTCAAAGGCCGCTGGAGACGGGCTCTCATGGCCGCGAGGAGTTTGCCGAGTGTTGGCGCGCAGGGCGGACTGACGCGCTATCTCGAAGAGATCAGAAAATTTCCGATGCTCGAGCCGCAGCAGGAGTACATGCTCGCCAAGAGCTGGCGCGAGCATGGCGACCGCGACGCGGCGCATGAGCTCGTCACCTCGCATCTCAGGCTCGTGGCGCGCATCGCCATGGGCTATCGCGGCTACGGTCTGCCGATCGGCGAGGTGATCTCGGAAGGCAATGTCGGGCTGATGCAGGCGGTCAAGCGCTTCGATCCCGACAAAGGTTTTCGGCTTGCGACCTACGCGATGTGGTGGATCAGGGCCGCCATCCAGGAATACATTTTGCGGTCCTGGAGCCTGGTGAAAATGGGCACGACGGCGGCGCAGAAGAAGCTGTTCTTCAACCTGCGCAAGATCAAGGGCCAACTCAAGGCGCTCGACGAAGGCGATCTCAGGCCGGACCAGGTGAAGCGCATCGCCAATCAGCTTGGCGTCACCGAAGACGACGTCGTGTCCATGAACCGGCGGCTCGCCGGCGACAGCTCGCTCAACGCGCCCATCAGGGCCGACGCTGAAAGCAGCGAGTGGCAGGATTGGCTGGTTGACGAGACCATGGACCAGGAAACCGCGCTTGCCGAATCGGAGGAACGCGATCATCGCCGCGGGATGTTGAACGATGCGCTCAAAGGACTGAACGCGCGGGAGCGCCGCGTGTTTGAGGCGCGCAGGCTGGCCGAGGATCCGCTCACGCTCGAGGAACTGTCCACCGAGTTCGGGGTCAGCCGCGAGCGCATCCGGCAGATCGAGGTACGCGCCTTCGAGAAGGTGCAGAAGGCGGTGCAGAAGGCCGCCGCGGACTCCCACCGCGAGCCTGCTCCAGCGGAGTGAACCGACTTTTCCCTCGCCGGGGAACTTTGGCGCGCGTATACGCATGCCGATAGGGGGGGGACTCACCGGCATGAAGCAGCTCGCCGTCAACGGCGTTGAAATCGTTTATCTCGACGAGGGCAAGGGTCCGGCCGTCGTCATTGGCCATTGCTCGAGCGCCTCGCACAAGGAATGGCTGCCGCTGATCGAGATCCTGAAATCGGATTGGCGCGTGCTCGCCCCCGATTTCATTGGCTATGGCCAATCGCAGCCTTGGCCCGCCACCGAGCCTTTCTCAAGCAGCGCGGATCTCAAGGTCCTGCTTGCCGTTGCCAAGAAAGCCAAGGGCCCTCTGCATCTGGTCGGCCACTCTTATGGCGCGGCTCTCGCGCTCGAGGCCGCGCGGACCCTTGGCTCGCGCGTGAAGAGCCTGACGCTCATCGAACCCGTCTCCTTTCATCTCTTGCGGATCGAGGAACGGCCCGAATGGGCAGAGGTCGAAAAGCTCGGACGTTCGGTGCTGGGCGCCGTGGCCAAGGGCGAAGACCGCGAAGCGGCCAAGGCCTTCATGACCTACTGGTTCGGACGCCTGCGCTGGTGGTTGTCGCCCGAGCGCTTTAAGACGGCCATCGCGGCCACCATCCCCAAGGTCGCGCTCGAATTCTCCATCGCCATCGACGGTCAGACGAGCCTACAGGATTACGCAGAGATTACCGCGCCAACCTTGCTCATTGCCGGGAGCAAGACGCGGGCGCCGACCCGGGCCATTATCGATCTCCTGGCGGCGACACTCCCCAACGCCAAACTCGAAATTCTTCCGGGCGCAGGCCATATGAGTCCCTTCACCCATCCCTCCGAAATCAACCGCCTGATCATCGGCCATCTTGAGTCTGAGCGGTGACGCGCTCGGCGGCACGCCCGGCGCTGTCGTTTTCGTCGGGAAGATCATCGAGATCGCGGGCGAACAGCTCTTCGAGTTCCTTCGCCTGCGACAGCGCATTGGCACGGATCTTTTCCCGATCGGTGTAGTACTGATACTCTTCATAGAGCCGCCGCTCGTCTTGCCGCTGGAAAGTCTCGGTCAGGCGCTTCACCTCCACCTCGCGCAGACCCAAGCCGCGCAGCAAGTTCCTGGTCAGCTCGAGAGCCGCCAAAAACGTCTCGCGCTCGATAACGGTTATGCCGAGATCCATAAGCTTGTGCACATGAGTCCGGTCCCGGGCACGGGCATAGATCTTGAGATCGGGATAGTGCCTGCGCACCATCTCGGCGACCCTAAGGGAATGCTCCACATTGTCGATGGCAAGCACGAGGGCACGTGCTTTGTCGGCTCCGGCGGCACGAAGAATGTCGAGGCGCCCGGCATCGCCGTAGTAGATCTGCGCACCAAAGCGTCTCACGAAATCGACTTGTGCGACATTCGAATCGAGCGCGGTAAATGGGATATGGCGGGCGCGCAAAATACGCGCCACGATCTGGCCGAAGCGTCCAAAGCCGGCAATGATGACGTGCTCGTCTCCGCCTGGCGGCGTCTCATAGTCGGGTGGCGCGGGTTGCAGCATACGCTTGAACACATCGTCGGCGAGGAGAAGAAGCGGTGTTGCCGCCATCGACAAGGTCACGGCGACGGTCAAGAGATTGGCCATAGTGCGGTCGATGACGCCCTCTACCGCGCCGGCCGCGAACAGCACGAAGGCGAACTCGCCGCCTTGACTGAGCACAAGCCCAAGCCGCCGGGCTGCCGGGCTGTCCAGCCCCCACCAGCGGCCGAGCGCATAAAGAACGAGGGCCTTGATCGCGACGAGCCCCGATACGATCGCCAGGAGCTTGGCCGGCTCGCCCGTCAAAACGCCAAGATCGATCGACATGCCAACGGCAATGAAGAAGACGGCAAGCAGCAGCCCTTCGAACGGCGCGATATCGGCCTCGATTTGATGGCGGTATTCCGAATCGGCGAGCAACGCGCCGGCGATGAAGGCGCCAAGCCCGGCCGAGAGCCCGACCGCTTCCATGATCAATGTCACGCCCACAACAGTCAGAAGCGCGCTCGCCGTCATCGCTTCGCGCACGCCTGTCGCGGCGACGATGCGGTAGAGCTGCCTCAGAACAAACCGGCCGGCGAAAATGACGCCGAGGATGGTCGCGATCGCAATCAGGGCGGTACGGAGATCCATGCTCGGCTCATCGGCGCCGAAGGCAAACAGCGGCACGAGCGCAATCAGGGGAATCGCGGCGAGGTCCTGAAACAACAGCACCGAAAAGCCGAGCCGCCCATGCCTGGTCGTGAGCTCGCCCCTCTCCTCGAGCACCTGGAGCGCGAAGGCTGTCGAGGACAGCGATAGCGCAAGCCCGATGAATAGGGCTTGCGTCTTGACCAGCCCGAGCGCGACCCCGATTGCGGTAAGTACCGCCGCGGTCGCCGTCAGCTGGGCGGCGCCAAGGCCCATGATCGAGGAGCGCATGGACCAGAGCCTGATGGGGCGAAGCTCAAGCCCGATCACGAACAGCAACATCACCACACCGAGCTCCCCGAGATAAAGGAGCGATTCCACGTCATCCAGGCCGTAGAGAGGCCCGAGCACAGACGGCCCGATGACGACGCCGGCGGCGAGATAGCCGAGCACCGCGCCCAGGCGCAGCAAGCGGCCAAGCGGGGCGGCGATCGCGGCAGCGGCCAGAAACACCGCCACGTGAATCAGTTCTGTCTGGACCATGATCGTCCTTTTTGCCGTCCGCTTCTGGGTAGCACGCAAGGACTAAACCCACTAGCGAAGAGCTTTGCGGCACTCAGTCCTGACTGCCTTCGCCCCTCACCTATGGTAGGGAGTGGCCGCGATGAGGCCACAAGACACGTCACCGAAACCGAGCTTTGCCGAAGCGCTGGCGCTGTGGGCCAAGATCGGTGTCCTCTCCTTCGGCGGTCCGGCCGGCCAGATTGCGCTGATGCATCGCTTGCTCGTCGACGAGCAGCGCTGGATGTCAGAACAGCGCTTTTTGCATGCTCTGAACTTTTGCATGCTTCTGCCGGGTCCAGAGGCCATGCAGCTCGCCACCTATGCCGGCTGGCGGCTTCACGGCACGCTTGGCGGCCTTGCCGCAGGCCTTTTGTTCGTGTTGCCGGGCGCGTTTGTCGTGCTCGCGCTCAGCATCGCCTACGCCTATTTCGGCCAAGTGCCGGTCGTCGAGGCTGCGTTCCTCGGCGTCAAGGCCGCGGTCCTGGTGATCGTGATCGAGGCGCTTATCAAAGTGGCGCGACGCGCTCTGCGCGGGCCTTACGACCTCGCCATCGCCAGCGCAGCGTTCATTGCCATTTTCTTCTTTGCCGCGCCCTTCCCGCTCATCATTGCGGCCGCCGCGCTCATCGGTGTTCTGCTGGCCCTGTTCTCGCCGCCTCTTGCGCCTGCGCCCGCGACGAACCTTAAACCGGTTCCTCTGTCGCGAACGCTGAAGACCGCTGGCCTTTGGCTTGCGATCTGGATCTTGCCCCTTCTTCTCCTGGCCGCCTATTTCGGCCGCGATCATGTCACCACCGACATGGCGCTGTTCTTCTCGAAGCTCGCGGTTGTGACGTTCGGCGGCGCCTATTCGGTCCTCGCCTACATGGCGCAACAGGCGGTGGAGAACCACGGCTGGCTGAGCGCCGGCGAAATGCTTGACGGGCTTGGGTTGGCCGAGACCACGCCCGGCCCCCTCATTCTCGTGACGGAGTTCGTGGGATTCCTCGCAGGCTTCCGCCATGGCGGGGAGCCGAAGCTCGCTTTCGGTCTGCTCGGTGCGGCCGTCACGCTGTGGGCAACCTTCGCGCCGTGTTTCCTTTGGATCTTCACCGGCGCGCCCTATGTCGAACGCCTAAGCGCAAATCCACGCCTTGCCGGCGCTTTGGCCGGCGTCACGGCTGCGGTGGTCGGCGTCATTCTCAACTTGAGCCTGTGGTTCGCGCTTCACATTATCTTCGGCACCGTGACCGCCATACGGCACGGCCCGGTGCTTCTATGGACGCCCGATTTGGTAAGCCTAAATGTCGAGGCCTTGCTGCTCGCGCTCCTGGCCGCGATCCTGCTGTTCGGATTCCGCTTCGGTATCCTGAGCACGCTCGCGATCGTCGCGGCTGCGGCACTTGCCTGGTCGCAGCTTAACGTCTGACGAAGTCTCGACGGAAGATTCCAGCTCTTAGTCGCGCGGGACCCAGAGATTGACAAAGGGCGCCCTCACCCACGTGCCCCGCCGGCCGCTAAAGACCCGGGCAAAGGGTGCTGCGACCCATGTGTCGTCACGGCGGGTGTCCACTTCGGCGAAAGGCGCACGCACATAGGCGCCATCGCGGCGCCAGCGGCGCTTGTACCGGCGCTTTTCGTAGTCAACCTGCTGCACCGTCGTGGCACCAACATCAGGAACAACTACGACCCCGGGAGCGGCTGAAGCAGGCGCAGGCGCACCGATCATAAAGACGAGGCCCGTAGCCGCGAGAGCGAGAGTTATGCTTCGAATGTTCATTATGTCTCCTTAACCAGTCCCCGCGCGATCAATCCAATCGTCATCTTTGCGAATGCATTGCCGGTAACGTAAGCGCGAATTCAGTCCAGTCAACACTTGACACGGCGATAAAAATCCTGCGTCGCATCACAGTTGAATTCGATATTGCTTAGTTCTTCTTCACGATGCAGGCGCCGCCGTCGGCGCGCAGGCGCGCGCACAGCGTGCTCGCGTCTTTGCGGCTATCGGCGCCGATCTGCACCACATACATGGCACGGCGTCCGCGGCTCAAGTTCCGGACCGGCAGAACGAATGGCTCGCGGCCGCCGAGCAGCGCCGCATGTGCTCGCTTGAGCCGGCCGAATCTTTCGAGTGCGTTGGTCTTCGAAAACGAGGTCGATATGTAAACGCCCCAAGGGCGCCAAGCGCCGCTCGCCGTCAGCGGTTCGGTCTCATACACCGCGCGCACCACAAGCGGTGCAAGCGCGCGGCAGGACTCTTGAACCTCTATGCCTGCTGTTTGAAGTTGGTCGGGCAAGGCGGTGTCTTCGCGCTTCCACTCCGAAGCCGCGCGTCCGGTGATGAACCGCACATAATTGAGCGTTTCCCATGGCAGTTGGCTGGATCCTGACAGCCATGAGCGCACGCGTTCGGCCCCGGCATTATAGGCGGCGGCCGCAAGGCCAAAATTGCCGAACTCGCGGCGAAGATCGGCTAGCAGACTTGCCGAATGGATGATCGCCGATTTGGGCTCGAACGGATCAGCGAGCCCGCGCTCCTCGGCCGTACCCGGCATGAATTGCGCGATCCCTTGCGCCCCTTTCGGGCTCACGGCGCGCGGATTGAACCGGCTTTCCTTCCAGATCAAGCGCACGAACGGCATCGGCGGCAAGCCGCGCGCCTCGGCTTGTTGCTGCATGATCGGACAGACGATGTCGACGAAGGGTTTGGGTCCGGCAAGCGCGATGCCGGCTTCCCTCACGCCGGCTTCGACGCGGGAAGCGGCATTTTCCTGCGCGGCCACGGATGACGCGAGCAGAACAGTTGAAGCCGCAGTCAGGGCCAGTTGCGACAATCGCGTCATACCCCTTCCCGCTTTGAAACGCCGGTTCCGATCCACATATGTAGCGCAAATCAAATAGGGAAGGATCGGCCATGATCGAACGGAGACCGTTCGCGGCGCTCGGCGGCGCCGACCATGGTTGGCTTAAGGCCAAGCATCATTTTTCATTCGCGCGCTATCACGACCCCGAGCGCATGGGGCATGGCGCCTTGCGCGTATGGAACGACGACGAGATCGCGCCAAACACCGGCTTTCCGCCCCACCCGCACGACAACATGGAAATCATCACTTACGTCCGCGCGGGCGCCATCACGCACGAGGACAGCCTCGGCAACGAAGGGCGCACAGAAGCGGGCGATGTCCAGGTCATGAGCGCGGGCTCCGGCATTCGCCACGCCGAGTACAACCGCGAAACCGTTCCGACGACGCTGTTCCAGATCTGGATTGAGCCAGCGAAGCAGGGCGGCGAGCCGTCCTGGGGCACCAGGCCCTTCCCCAAGGCCGATCGTTCGGCACGGCTGGTCCCGCTGGCGAGCGGTTTTGACGGCGATGCAGGTGCGCTTCCGATCAGAGCCGAGGCGCGCGTTCTCGGCGCCACGCTGAAATCGGGCGACAGCATCGACTACGAGCTCGGAGCGAAACGGCACGGCTATCTCGTGCCGGCGCAAGGATCGGTCGAGGTGAACGGTGTCCGCATCGAGGCGCGGGACGGCGCCGCCATCAGCGGAGAGAGAAGGCTCAAGATCGAGGCGATCGATGACGCCGAGATCATCCTGGTCGACGCCGCTTAAACCGGATCACAACGCGATCAGGATAACGCCGATCACGGCGGCGATAAGGCCTGCGATCTTTTGCCAGGGCATCGGCTCGCCTAGGAACATGATGCCGAGCAGAGAGCCGCCGACGATAAACATGCCGTAGATCGGCACCACGACATTAGCGGGCCCGAGCGACAGCGCGTGAAACAGGGAACTTACGGCGATGGTCAGAGCAATGCCGCCGGCAATTGCCCAGAGCAGCGGCGGCGTTTCAAGCTCGAGCAAAAGCGGCTTGAGCTCGCCGCGCAGTGCAACGATGGCGATGGCCACGATGGCAACGATCGTGGTGGTGACGGCCAGCACCATGTAAACCGAGGCCGAGCCCGACCGTTCGGCGAGCTTCACGAACAAGGTCATGAAGGAATAGCCGGCCATGCCGAGCAAGGCCCACAGCACGTAGGATTGAACCATTGCCGCCCTCCCCGGGAGGCGCGAAAACCGCCTCGCGGGCAATGGTCGGCGATTCGCCTGGCAATGACTAGCTCTCGATCTAAACGAGACCCGGTCGCTAACTGAGCCTCACATTACTCCGCGGCGTCGGGCGCGCCGACATAAAGCTCGCCGCCGCCGGCGCGGAATTTCTCGCTCATCTCTTCCATGCCCTTTTCCTTCTCGGCGAGCTTGGCGGCGTAGTCGCGAACTTGGCGGGTGATCTCCATCGAGCAGAATTTGGGGCCGCACATCGAGCAGAAATGGGCGAGCTTCATCGACTCTTTCGGTAGCGTCTCATCGTGGAAGCTTCTTGCCGTCTCGGGATCGAGCGAGAGATTGAACTGATCTTCCCAGCGGAAGCCGAAGCGCGCCCGCGACAGCGCGTCGTCGCGCGCAACCGCGGCGGGATGGCCTTTGGCGAGGTCGGCGGCATGCGCCGCGATCTTATAGGCGATCACGCCCGCCTTGACGTCGTCGCGGTTCGGCAGACCAAGATGCTCTTTCGGCGTGACGTAGCAAAGCATGGCCGTGCCGAACCAGCCGATCATGGCCGCGCCGATCGCGCTCGTGATGTGGTCGTAGGCCGGCGCAATATCGGTCACCAGGGGTCCGAGCGTGTAGAACGGCGCCTCGCCGCATAGGGCGAGCTGCTTCTCCACATTGACCTTGATCTTGTGCATGGGGATGTGGCCGGGCCCTTCGATCATCACCTGGCAGCCGCGATCCCAAGCCACGCGCGTCAATTCTCCGAGCGTCTCAAGCTCGGCGAATTGCGCCGCATCGTTGGCATCGGCGATCGATCCCGGGCGAAGCCCGTCGCCGAGCGAGAACGACACGTCGTAGCGCCGCATGATCTCGCAGATCTCATCGAAGCGCTCATAAAGAAAGCTCTCCTTGTGATGAGCAAGGCACCATTTGGCCATGATCGAACCGCCGCGCGAGACGATGCCGGTGACCCGGGGTGCGGTGAGGTGGATGTAACCGAGCCTGACCCCGGCATGGATGGTGAAATAGTCCACCCCCTGCTCGGCCTGCTCGATCAGCGTGTCCTTATAGACCTCGAAGTCGAGCTTGACCGGATCGCCGCCCACCTTCTCCAGCGCCTGATAGATCGGCACGGTGCCGATCGGCACCGGCGCATTGCGGATGATCCATTCCCGCGTGGTGTGAATATTCTGTCCGGTGGAAAGGTCCATCACCGTGTCGGCGCCCCAGCGGATCGCCCACACCATCTTCTCCACCTCCTCCGCAATCGAAGACGTGACGGCCGAGTTGCCGATATTGGCGTTGATCTTGGTCAAGAAGTTCCGGCCGATAATCATCGGCTCGGACTCGGGATGATTGATATTGGCCGGGATGATGGCGCGGCCGCGCGCAACCTCGTCGCGGACGAATTCCGGCGTAACGAAAGACGGAAGAGAGGCGCCGAAGCTTTCGCCGTCGGCGAGACGCGCTTCGGCCTCCTCGGCTGCGCTTGCGCGACCGAGATTTTCGCGGTGCGCGATGAAGATCATTTCCTCGGTGACGATCCCGGCGCGGGCGAGCTCGAGCTGCGTCACCGGCTGGCCGGCCTTTGCGCGGCATCCGATCCACTCGGCTCTGAGTTTGGGCAGCCCGCGCTCGACGTCGATTGCGGCACCAGTCTCGGTATAAGGTCCCGACGTATCGTAAACGCGAAACGGGGGCTCGCCGCTCTCTTGCGCAAGCGGAATCTCGCGAAAGGGAACACGCAGCTGTTCGTGCCCTTCCGGCGAGGAATAGACCTTCTGGCTTCCCGGCAGGGCGCCGACGGTCACTTGCGGCGACGTCACATCTTTTGGGCTGAGCGGTTTGTTCATCGCCATGCTCCCTTGGCTCGCGCGTGGGAGATGCCGGAGAAACGGACATGAGATAAGTCCCGTCCCTTCGCCGGCATAACCCGGATCAGGTTCGAAGGGTCTCCGCCGGCTCAAGCGCGAGGTCGCGGACTCTCAGCCCCTTCCGGGGGCTCCCCTCGGAACGTGGCAAGTGTAGACCGCTGGCGCCGCCTGTCAAACGGCGCCCAATAAGAGGTTTTCCAGCCGCTCCTGCCCGTCAGGACCGCCGCTTTCGCCGCGGACGCTTGGCCTTGGCACGGCGCGTGCGCGATGCAGCTTTTGACGGCGCAGATCGTGACGGCGCTGCTTTGGTGACGCGGCGCGGCTTTTCGGTCCACAAATCCTCGTAGCCCATGATGCAAAGGATGGCACCGAGAACAAAGGTCACGGCAGCTCCGGCCATCACCCCGCGTCCGCTCGCAACGATGTGGTCACCGATAGTCTGCACCGCCTCCGGGAAGACCAGGAGCATGATGCCACGGAGCACGAGGAGCCAGCCGAGGATGGTGATGATGAGGCGCCAATCCGGCACCCAAAGATTATGTGCATTGACGATGGCCACGCCCGCAAGCAGCGCAAGAATTCCGGTCAGGAAGATCACTGCCCGGTTGCCGATGAACTCCTTCATCAGGCTCGAATAGTCGGTTTCCATCAAGAGGCCCAGCGCCATGCCGATGCCGATGATCAGCAAGACCGGTCCCATCAATCGTGAGATGTATATCGATGTCTTCATCGTCCCCTCCCTTTTGCCAGGCCATGTTGGCCTCTTGAACGCGCGCGCATTTGAGCCACGCGCCCACGCCTGGCTGGTAACCCTCCTGGCCCTCCGGCCGACCAGCTAAGGCGTTCGGCCAGAGCCGGGGCTTTGCGCCCCAACGCCGCATCTCCGGGATCAACTTTTGACGAAGCGGGGGCGCTCTCTAATGAACTTGCCAGGCTTCCCTTGGCGCCCTCGAACTTTCCGCATGTTAAGCCGAACCGTTTGGAACGCAAGCCGGGCGCGGGCCCAAGACGGGACGGAATCGCGTGCGATCAAGGACCGGCCAGCCAGGTTCTCAATCGTCTCCAGACCATGCGGCGATTTGGCGTAGTCCTTGAGGTGCAAGGGAATTCTTGCTCCCCGGTGTCATAAGGTCTAAGCCTCGTCATGATTCTGCCGTGCTTCACCTTGTACTGCGGCCCCTGCGGTTAAATCCCCATCCCCCACCCCGCACCCAAGGGTCAAAAAAACTGTGAATCAAAGAGTTTCCACCACGAAGCCGTCGCGCGCCGATGACAAATCCGGCATGTACCGCTGGATCGCGCTCTTTATTGTTCTGGCGGCAACGATCGGCGGCGTCCTTCTGTATTGGCGCCATGCCGAACTCTATCCTTCCACCGATAATGCTTATACCGGCGCCAATACCGTCCGTGTGGCGTCCCAGGTCTCGGGCCTTGTCGCGAATGTCTACGTGATCAATGACGATAAGGTCGCAGCCGGCGATCCTCTGTTTGATATCGACCCTTCGCTCTACGACGCCGCCTTGCGCAACGCCCGCGCCCAATTCGATGCCGCCGCAGACGCCGCCGGAACCGCGGCCGATGCGTTGAAGGCCGCCGCGACCAAGCTTGAGGAGAAGCGGGCCGCGCTCGAAAGCGCCATGACCAAGTATCGCGAGGCCGAGGGCGCACAAAAAGAGGGCGAGGCGCCCTCGCCCGCGCTCACCGAGGCCTTGGCCGGATGGCACAGTGCGGTGAAGGATTTTGACGACGCCCAGGCGGCTTTCGACACCGAGCAAGACAAGAAGATCACGGTCACGACCCCCACGGTAAAACTTCGTGCAGCCTCTGCCGCACTCGACAAGGCGATGCAGGAGCGTGTGCGGACCTATGTCACCGCGCCCGGCAGCGGCTGGGTCTCCAAGATCAATCTCCGGCCGGGAAGTATCGTGCAGGCCGGAACGCCGGCCCTTGCCTTGGTCGAGGACGGCAATTGGTGGGTGGATGCGAATTTCAAGGAGACCGATCTCGGCCGCATCAAGCCTGGACAGGCGGCGACCATCAGCCTCGACATGTATCCCGGCACGACATTCGAGGGTGTGGTCGAGAGCATCAGCCCTGGATCCGGGGCCAGCTTCTCCGTCCTGCCGCCAGAAAACGCCAC
>Ga0315534_1002077_pt1 | contig 13728 bp, 9 predicted proteins | sample SalMarSW160240MG_FD_203094 | JGI IMG/M metagenome (GOLD analysis project Ga0315534, IMG submission 203094) | Salt marsh sediment microbial communities from the Plum Island Ecosystem LTER, Massachusetts, United States - Salt Marsh Sediment SW1602-40 ... | reverse complement strand
AACCGCTTCTTCGGAAATCCTCACCCCCACGACCTCCATGTGCCCGTTCACTTCAACCTGAACCATATCCCCACCGGCCGAGCCGACCACGCTGATTCCCTGGAGGCGGTTCTGGATTTCGCCCATCCGCTCCTGCATGTTGCCGAACTGTTTGATAAAATCAAAGGGGTTTATCGCCATAGCTAGTCTCCCTTGTCGACGATTTCGCCGCGAAATATCTTCTTTACGATTTCAGCCTGTTCATTGATCGATGAAGAAGATTTCTGATCTCCACCGACGACTTCCACGCGCAGTCGTTTAACCTCCTGCGCTGGAAACGCGGCACCCGCATGTTGTATCACCGTGTCCCGTTCTTTGCGCACCTGCTCTGCCGAAAAGCGGTCCTGTGTTTTGAAGAACAGTCGGAGTTCGCCATCTGCCACTTCCCACGATTCTGACTTCTCCAGCAGTGTTGAAAGTGCCAGCTTCTCTTTTCGTACGGCTTCAATCAGCTCCTTTAGGCTGCCGGATTTGTTACTCGGTATGACAGATTCAGAGTTCAGCGGACCTGAAACTCTTTTATCATCATCCGGCAGGGAAGGCTCCACCGTATCTTCGGCTGTGGAGACCGAAGCAGAAGAAAAAAGTTCGGTTTTCACAGCTCGAATCGTTTTTAATAGCTCAGCTGGATCTATAAGATCCTGCAGGTTGGCGAGTTGACACATCACTAGTTCCAGATCGAAGCGCTGCTGAAGAGAGAAGCGCAGATTTCTGTGCAGCTCCAGGAGCAGCTCGATCGCTTTCTCCAACTGTTCGATACTAAAACTCTCGATCAGCTCCTGCGGGTAGTCGTCAGGAGAACCGGAGAGGAGGGAACTCTTTCGAATTCCACATTTGAGGAACAACAGGTTGCGAAAGTAGTCCGTCAGGTCTACGACGAACTGCTCTACCGAAACCCCACGATCCAGGATTTCCGAGCACCTTTCTAAAATGGATTTTTTATCTCTTTGTGATATAATATTTCCAATCTGATTTATCTGATCGAGACCCACTAGACCCAGCTTTGCCCGGATTCTCTCCAAAGTAATACCGTCCCCAGAGAAAGAGATCACCTGATCAAGGAGGGTGTAGGCATCCCTAAGACTTCCCGTAGATTCCTTGGCGATCCAGAACAGAGCCGCTTCCTCGGCCTGGAGGGATAGCTCGCTCACCACTTTCTCGAGCATCTCCTTGATCTGAGAGAAAGAGATCAGACGGAAGTTGAACTGCTGGCATCGCGAGCGAATGGTGGCGGGGACCTTGTGAACCTCTGTGGTGGCAAAGATGAAGACGATGTAGGGCGGCGGTTCTTCGATGGTTTTCAACAGAGCGTTGAAAGCGCTGTTGGAAAGCATATGAACTTCATCGATGATATAAACCTTGTAACGACCGGAATTGGGAGCAAAGAGGACTTCGTCCTTGATCTCTCTGACGTCGTTGACACTGGTGTTGGAAGCCCCGTCAATCTCGATCACATCGAGGCTGTTGCCCTGGGCAATCTCGTTACAGGCGGTACACTGGCCACAAGGTTTGTCGGTGGGTCCTTGGTCGCAATTCAAAGCCTTCGCCAGAATTCGAGCCGCAGATGTTTTTCCGACCCCCCGCGGGCCGGAAAACAGATAGGCATGGGCGATGCGTCCCTGAAGGATCGAGTTCTTCAAAGTAGAAACGATAAAGTCCTGTCCTGCTAACTCATCGAATGTCTGTGGACGCTTGCGTGTGGCGGTTACTTCGTATGCCATTGGAATGATCTACCCTCACGGAACCCGCACGTACTCCAAGAACAAAAAAACCCCTTAGCTACAACCAAGCACTGGTTACATCTCATCAACAAGGTACTTACCGCTGCTACCTTCCGGTCCTGACGGGGTTGGGCACCCGCTGATAGCGTACGGCCTGGTTATCAACGCTAAGGGGGTACGGAGAGAGAGGGATTCGAACCCTCGGTACCCGGTTAGAGTACACACGCTTTCCAAGCGTGCACCTTCGGCCTCTCGGTCATCTCTCCTTCAGCTTATCACATTTTTTATCTGTGGCCAACAACGGAGAGAGTGGGATTCGAACCCACGGAGCCGCCATGCGGCTCAACGGATTTCGAGTCCGCCCGATTCAACCGCTCTCGCATCTCTCCCTGTACCGAATGCAAAACCGTGCCCAAGAGGACTCGAACCTCCGGCCTTTAGATCCGCAATCTAACGCTCTATCCAGCTGAGCTATGGGCACGTAGAATCGGAGAGGGTGGGATTCGAACCCACGGTACCCGGAAAGAGTACAACTCCTTAGCAGGGAGCCCGATTCGACCACTCTCGCACCTCTCCCTATCGCTTGTCTCTTTGAAAGACCAAACCCGTCCTGCAGGAATGCAGAATCATTGCTTCTGGTCAATTGCCCACGAATGCGCGCTTTGCATCGGATAAATGTGGCCTTTCATCCCGGAGAGGGAGGGATTCGAACCCCCGGAACCTTGCGGCTCAACGGTTTTCAAGACCGCCTCCTTCGACCACTCGGACACCTCTCCAGTGGCACATCTACCTGTCAAACTCATAAGACTATACTCAGAGCCACCGAAATTGTCAACAAATATGCCATGGAAGGGAGTCCCGGGAGGACGAACAGTAACACTGGAGTGAGTATTATTCCCCACCAACGATGAGGGAGAAAAGCCTATCGAGATCCTCCATCGAATAGTAGGAGATCTCGACCTTTCCTTTCGTATTGGATCCTCGAATATTGACCTTGGTCCCGAGCCGCTCGATGAACCGCTCTTCGATGGAACGAATCTCCGGCGATTTCCGGATCTCTTTGGTCTGCTGCCCCGCGCCTCTGTCCTTGACCTGCCCCTCCCCTTGGAGCCTTGCCGCCTGTTTCTCCACCTGCCGTACCGAGAGCTCACGGTCGAGTATTTGATGAAACAGCATCTCCTGGTCGGTATCTTTCTGAACTGCAAGCAGTGCCCGGGCGTGCCCGGCGGAGATGTAGCCTTTGTCCAAGGCTTCGAGCATAGACTCCGGGAGTTTGAGCAGGCGCAGACTGTTGGCCACGGTCGAGCGGTTCTTCCCTACCCGTCGAGCAATCTCTTCCTGGGTAAGCTTTCCCAGATCGATGAGGGTCTTGTATCCTTGAGCCTCCTCCACAGGAGTAAGATCTTCTCTCTGAAGGTTTTCTACCAGAGCGATTTCCGTTTTCTCCAATTGGGAGAAGCTTCGGATCAGGACGGGAATCTCCTTCAACCCGGCAAGCTTCGCAGCCCGAAAGCGCCGCTCCCCGGCTACGATGATGTACTCATCCCCGCCAACCGGCTCTACCAGAATCGGTTGAAGTACTCCCTTGCTCTCTATGGAACGGGCCAGTTCCTCGAGGGCTTCCCTCGAAAAGTTCTTTCGTGGTTGTTCACCGCTGACTTTTATCGACGCTACGGGAATCGTTGTTACCGATATCGGGCCCTCCGCTTCTGCGGACAGCAATGCGTCGATGCCTCTACCGAGAGCTCGTTTAGACATGCTCCAGAACCTCTTGAGCCAAACGCCGGTAACTGCGGGCTCCGATACATTCCGGATCGTACTGATTGATCGGTTTGGCGAAGGAAGGAGCCTCGCTGAGACGTACGTTTCGGGGAATGATTGTGGTGAACACTTTTTCCTTGAAGTATCCGGTCACCTCTTTCACCACCTCGTGAGCCAGTCTGGTCCTTGAATCATACATGGTAAAGAGGATTCCGCCGACTTTCAAGGCGGGGTTTAGACGCTGCTGTACCCGCTGGATCGTTCTGAGCAATTTGCTCAGGCCCTCCATGGCGAAATACTCACATTGCAAAGGAATGATTGCCGCATCCGCTGCCACCAATCCGTTTACCGTGAGCAGCCCGAGAGATGGGGGACAATCGATGAACAAATAATCGAAATCCTTTCGGACCTTTTCAAGAGCCTTTTTCAACAGATACTCCCGGCCGGGGACATCGATCAGCTCTACAGTCGCACCGGTCAGGTGGATGCTAGAGGGGATAATATACAGACCCGGAACCTTGGTTTTCTGAATGACATCAGCGGGTTCGTTCTTTTTAATGAGCAGCTCATAGATGCCCCGATCTCTGCCGTCAACTCCGAGACTGGAAGATGAGTTGGCCTGGGGATCGAAATCGACGAGCAATACCCGCTTCGACGCCTCGGCCAGATACGCTCCCAGATTCACAGCGGTGGTGGTTTTTCCTACACCACCTTTTTGGTTCGCAAATACAACTATCTTTCCCATCTTTCGTCAATTATAAACGTTCCACGTGAAACACTCGGATATCTGACAATCAGGCTTCTTTGGCGGCCCGGGCCACGGCAACCACCATATCGGGCTCTGCGATATTTACGATATGTACTCCCATCGCTGTTTTTCCAAGAATCGGTATTTCCTTCAAGCGCAACTTTATCGTGTTGCCCTGGGAAGTAATGCACACCAGGTCGTCCTTCTTATCAACCGTCAACACACCGACCAATTCGCCTGTCTTTTTTGAAACCTTGTAGCAGGTCTGTCCGCGGGTTCCTCTGCCGTGGGGGCTGAAGTTTTCGAAATCCGTTCTTTTCCCGTACCCGTTTTCCGTGATCAGAAACAGATCCTTTCCTTTTACCACAGCTGCTACGCCAGCCACTTCGTCTTCGTCGCTCAGGCGAATGCCGATGACCCCTCGGGAAGCCCTGCCCATAGGACGAACCGTGTCTTCCTTGAAACGAAGGGCATAACCCTGTCGCGTCACCAGCACAACGTCATCTTTCCCCCCGGTCAGCATGGCACCTACCAGTTTGTCTCCTTTGTCCAAGTTGATGGCAACGATCCCGTGGGTCCGGGCATTAGAGAAATCCGATGTCTTCACCTTCTTCACGATCCCCTTGAGGGTCATCATAAAAAAGTATTTGTTGTCGCTGAAATCCTTTAAGAAGACGACGGTGGTAATCTCTTCGTTGTTGGATATCGAGAGAAGCGTCTTGATACTCTGGCCCCGCGAGGCGCGTGATGCTTCAGGGATCTCGTGTACCTTGAGCCAGTAAGCCTTTCCTTCACTGGTGATGAACATGATGTAATCATGGGTGGAAGCTATGAACAGCTGCTCCACAAAATCTGTATCGGTTAGCCGGGTCGAGGAAGAACCCTTTCCTCCCCGTCCCTGCCGCCGGTACGCCGACACGGCTACCCGTTTAATCAATCCCTTGTGCGAGATCAGGATCACCATTTCCTCTTTGGCAATCAGATCCTCGATGTTGATCTCTTGGACCTCCTCGGGCACGATTTCGGTCCTCCGTTCATCCCCGTAGGTTTTTGCAATTTCTACAGTCTCTTCCTTGACTATCCCGAGTATCTTCTTCTCGCTGGCCAACAGGCTCTTGTAGTACTTAATCTTTTCCAGAACTTCCCGCAGCTCTTCCAGAATCTTCTTCGTCTCCAGACTGGTCAGCTTCTGTAGACGCATATCCAGAATAGCCTGTGCCTGAACCTCGGTTAATTTGAACTGACGCATCAGGTTCTGCCGAGCGGTGTTCACGTTCTGGGATTTCTTGATGACGGCAATGACCTCATCGATGTTCTCCAGGGCAATCTTCAAACCTTCGAGTATATGAGCGCGTTCCTCTGCCTTTCGCAGCTCGAACTTGGTTCTACGAATGACCACTTCTTTCCTGTGGGCGATAAACAGGTCGATCATTTCGCGAAGGGATAACTCCTTGGGCCGTCCATCGACAAGAGCCAGGTTGATGACACCGAAGTTCAGTTGAAGTTGGGTGTGAGTGAACAGTTGGTTCAAGACGACCTTGGGAATCGCCCCCCTGCGTAGCTCGATTACGATGCGCATCCCGTTTCGATCCGACTCATCTCTTAGGTCACTGATCCCATCGATCTTCCGATCCTTCGCAAGCTCAGCGATGCGAACGATCAGATTCGACTTGTTCACCTGAAAGGGAATTTCCGTGATGATGAGACACTCTTTTCCCGTTTTCGAAGTTTCCAAAGCGATACGCGCCCGTACGACAATCTTTCCCCGTCCGGTTCCAAAGGCATCGAGAATTCCCTGGGTTCCAAATATCATCCCTCCCGTCGGGAAATCCGGTCCTCTGACGATCTTACAGAGTTCCTTGAAAGTCAACTTTGGTTTATCGATCACGGTAACGATTGCATCCGCGATCTCTACCAGATTATGGGGCGGCATGTTGGTGGCCATACCTACGGCGATCCCACTGGCTCCATTGACCAACAGAAAAGGAAGCGCCGCGGGAAGGACCAGCGGTTCCTGCATCGAATCGTCATAGTTCGACCCGAAATCAACTGTTTCCTTGTTGATATCCCGGAGCATGACCTCGGCTAAACGGGTCATTCTCCCCTCCGTGTATCGCATAGCCGCGGCTGGATCTCCGTCTACGGATCCGAAGTTCCCCTGGCCGTCAACAACCGGATAGCGCATGGAAAAATCCTGAGCCAGGCGTACCAGGGCATCGTAGATCGACTGATCTCCATGAGGATGATACTTACCCAGTACATCCCCCACGATTCTACCGACTTTTTTATAGGGTCGGTCATGGCGCAGTCCCATTTCATCCATGGAATAGAGAATGCGCCGATGCACTGGCTTCAGCCCGTCTCTCACATCCGGGAGGGCGCGGCTGACGATTACGGACATCGCGTAATTTAGATAGGATTCCCTTACTTCGTCCTCGATAGCGACGGGGATTACCTGGCCGGTACTTTTCGCCACTGCTGTGCTCCTCTACCTGTTCATCGATTGAATTCTTCTAAAGTATTATTCGGACAGTTCAGACATCCAGATTCGAGACCGAAAGAGCGTTTTCTTCGATAAACTTCCGTCTGGGCTCCACCGCATCTCCCATCAGGGTGGTGAAAATCTCGTCCGCCTCTATCGCGTCGTCAAGTGTGATTCGGATAATGTTCCTCTGCTCGGGATCCATGGTTGTGTCCCAGAGCTGGTCCGGGTTCATTTCTCCGAGTCCCTTGTACCGTTGCACATTCACCTGCTTGGAGTCCTTACTGTATTTCTTCAATATCTTGTCCCGCTCAGCATCGTTGTAGACATAGAAGGTTTCCTTGCCCACGGCAAGCTTGTACAACGGGGGCATAGCGATATACACGTGTCCGTTTTCGACGAGATCTTGCATATAGCGGAAGAAGAATGTTAAAAGCAGTGTTCGAATATGAGATCCATCCACATCCGCATCCGCCATGATTATAACTTTGTGGTAGCGCAATCGCTTCAGATCGAAGGAACTTCCCGCACTGGTACCGAGAGTCGATATGATCGGCAACAGCTTGTCATTGGCCAGAACTTTGTCGATTCTGGTTTTTTCAACATTCAGCATCTTTCCCCAAAGCGGAAGGATCGCCTGAAACTGGCGGTCTCTGCCGAGCTTGGCGCTTCCGCCGGCGGAATCCCCCTCCACGAGATACAGTTCGCACTTCGCCGGATCCTGTTCGGAGCAATCGGCCAGCTTTCCTGGAAGTCCGCTGGATTCGAGAAAACTCTTGCGGCGGGTGAGCTCTCGGGCACGCCGGGCTGCGGCCCGTGCCTTGGCGGCCATGACGCATTTATCTAGGATGCTGCGAACGACTGCGGGATTCTCTTCGAAAAACGCGGTGATTTTTTCATTTACCGTCGACTCTACGATTCCCTTTACTTCGCTGTTGCCGAGTTTGGCTTTGGTCTGCCCCTCGAACTGGGGTTCAGGAATCTTTACTGAGATCACTGCGGAGAGCCCCTCGCGAACGTCGTCGCCGCTCAGATTTTCTTCGAGTTTCTTGGTCAAATTCAATCTCTTGGCAGCGTCGTTCAGCGTACGGGTAAGTGCGGACTTGAAGCCGATCAGGTGCGTCCCACCCTCGCGGGTGTTGATGTTGTTGGCGAAAGAAAAAAGCGTCTCATTGTACCCGTCGTTGTATTGTAGGGCAATCTCAACCCAGACATCATCTTTGACCGTCTCAAAGTAGATCGGGTCCTTGTGTATCGTCTTTTTGTTCTTGTTGATATACTCGATGAAAGATCGAACGCCTCCATCGAATTTGAACTTATGGGCTTTCTTTTTCGCCGTCCGCTCGTCGTAAATTGAAATCTCGACACCTTTGTTCAGAAAAGCAAGCTCTCTAAGTCGGTTGGACAAGGTGTCAAAGCTATAGTTTATGTCTTCGAAAACATCTCCGTCTGCTTTGAAGCGAGTCTTGGTTCCCGTGGACTCGCTCTTGCCTGTTACTGCCACCTTCTTCTCCGGAAGCCCGCGTTGATACCGCTGATAGTAGATCTTGTTATTGCGGTGAACTTCGACTTCGCACCATTCAGATAGGGCGTTCACTACTGAAACCCCGACTCCATGCAAGCCTCCCGACACTTTGTAGCTGGACTTGTCGAACTTGCCACCCGCGTGAAGCTTGGTCATTACAACTTCAAGAGCACTGACTTTCTCCACTGGATGATTATCCACCGGGATACCACGGCCGTTATCCTCCACGCAGATCACATTTCCTTTTTCGATAACCACGGAAATTGTGCTGCAGTATCCTGCAAGCGTTTCGTCGATCGAATTGTCGACGACCTCGTACACAAGGTGATGGAGGCCGTCAGATCCGGTTGTTCCGATATACATACTCGGCCGTTTGCGGACGTGTTCCATTCCCTTGAGTACTTGGATATGTTGAGCGCTGTAGCTATCCTTCATATAATTGTTCCTGAAATCTTTCTGCAATTAATTTTTTAGGCCCGTATCTAGATTTTCAGTGACCGGTATTTCTTAACTAAACGATAATCCGTAGTTACAATTATACAGGGAATTTACAGGAAAAGTAAAGATAAGACGGTATGATCCCTTGCATTCCGACCGATTCTGGTATAAAATTATCTTTCGATCGCTTGTTATTAAATTGTGGATAACTTTTCGTACCACCAAAAATTTTACTTAACAAATATGAAATGATCGCACTGATATTATCATGTTTAGATTTTCTGTTCTTGAACATATAGTTTTATATAATATATGGAATTATTTTATTCGAGTAAAGAATTATTATGATTTTTTGTACGTTCGGCTAATTCGTTCTGCAGTAAGCAAATCCATCTGTTGTGGATAACATGTTAACAACTTGAGTATAAATCGGGGGGGTTATGAGCGAAGGAGAATCAGGATACAAAGTGTTCTGGAAGGAGGCGGTCAACCAAATCGGAGAAGAAATAAGCGAACAAGAATTCCTGATGTGGTTTCGCAACATGGATTACATCAATTCCGGGGACTCCCAGATTCACATAGCCGTACCCTCGAGCTTCTACAAAGACCAGGTTACCCAGAGATACCTGCCAACCCTCGAAGGCAAACTCTTCGAATTATCCGGACAGAAACTCCAAGTGGCGTTCAAGGTTCAAAAAACAGCGGCCCAAAAAGCATCGGAAAAGAGAGAGGAAAGTGCAAAAAACAGCGGTAAACCCCCTGTAAAGAAGAAGAAACGACCCCACCCACAGCTCAAACAGGAGTACAATTTCGAACGCTTCGTCCGAGGGGACAACAACGACTTCGCCTACATGGCTTCCTATGCGATTTCGAAAAACCCGGGTAAAGCCTACAATCCCTGCATGATTTACGGTGGTGTAGGCCTTGGCAAGACACATCTTCTTCAGGCCATCGGCAATCTCTCCTACCGAGATTTTGAAAACATCAAAATCGCCTATGTAACGGCGGAAACCTTTACCAATGAGTTCATCCTTTCGATCAAAGAAAACACCATTCACCGTTTCAAAAACAAGTACCGCTCGGTTGATATGCTTCTTATCGATGACGTTCATTTCCTTCCGGGTAAGGTTGAAACCCAGGAGGAGCTTTTCCACACCTTCAATGCTCTCTACGATGCCAACAAACAGATGGTTTTTACCTGCGATCGTCCGGTGTCCGAGTTGAAAAAGCTGTCGGATAGACTGCGAAGCAGATTCGAGAGGGGACTCAATGTGGATCTTCAACCCCCCAACTACGAGACGCGAATCGCAATTCTAACGAAAAAAATCGAAGAGAAGAATGTCGAGATTCCTGATGCGGTGATCGAGCTTATCTGTCAGAACATCAAAACGAACGTCCGCGACCTCGAGAAGGCCCTCACCAAGCTTATCGCCTATGCAGAACTGGTCAACAGAACCATCAGCCTCGAAATCGCGGAACGTCAGCTGAAAGATTTCTTCACGGACAACGACTATCGCAATGTGACGATAGATCTGATCCAGCGCACCGTATCAGAGTATTTTGCCTTGTCCTCGAATGACCTCAAGGGAAAAAGGAGAAGCAAGGCGATCGTTTTTCCGCGACAGGTGGCGATGTATATCTCGCGGAACCTAACGGAATACTCTACCACGGAGGTCGGCCTGGAGTTTGGTGGTCGGGACCATACTACGGTCATGCATGCCTGTCAGAGAATCGAAGACCGTATGAAGACCGATGCCACATTGTCTCCGACGATTCAACACCTGATGCGCACCATCAAAGAGTATCGCCCTTAGGTTGGATAAGTTGTTGTAACTATGTAGACAACAGGTGCATAATTGGACAATAAAAGGGAAATGTCGACAAGGTGTGGAAAAATCTGGCACTCTATCGTAAGTACTATTACCGTTGCAGAGAAGGAGTTAGATAGGTTTTACACATTTCCACAGTGACTATTACTCCTACTACTATACTATATATATAATATATAAAGGAGAAAACGATGCATTTCGCTTGCGAAAGGGACCTTATTCTCAAAGAGATTGCTATCGCCCAAGAAATTATATCTTCCCGAAATACTCTCTCCATCCTTTCAAACGTTCTTCTCAGTATCCAAGACAACTTATTGACGATCAAAGCCACGGATCTCAAAGTAAGTTTTCAAACTCAGATCGAAGTAGAGAGTAAGGCACCGGGAAGCATTACCGTGTTTTGCGATAAGTTTCTAGGAATCCTTCGTTCGCTCCCGGAAGGGGAGATCGAAATCAAACTCGATGAGAACTTGATGGTTTCTATTCGTCCCGTGTTCCAGAAGATCGACTTCAACCTCAAGAGTGTACCTTCTGACAAATATCCGGAATTCAAGGAGATTCCCGACGAATCGTACTTCGAGTTTCCCCAGAACGATTTCCTTGATATGATCTCGAAAACTCTGTTTGCCGTGTCCAGCGACGAAACCCGCTATTTCATGAACGGTGTCTACCTTGAAAAAATAGACAACCAACTGATCATGGTGGCAACAGACGGGAGACGGCTCAGCTACATCAGCAAGAAAGTTGGCGGGTCGGTTCCTGAGTTCAATGGTGTGATCATACCTCCTAAGATCCTGCATCTTATCAAGAAGCTGGCTCCTGGGGAGGGAAATCTATCCTTGGCCATCGGTGACAACAATATGTTTGTACGATTCAATCAGCATCAGGTTTCCTCCAATTTGATCGATGCTCAGTTTCCAAATTATCAAAGAGTCATTCCTGAGAAGCAGGAGCAGAAGCTGGTTGTCCAGAGAGAGAGTCTGCAGGCTGCATTGCGGAGGGTGTCCCTGTTGGTAGAGGAAAAATCCCGGCGTATCCAACTGGGTATCGAAGCGTCCAATCTTATCGTCAACTCTTCCGAGGGGGATATCGGTAGTGCTACAGAGGAAGTGCCTTGCGAGTACGAAGGCCCTGAAATGACGATTGCAGCCAATTACATGTATCTGCTCGAACCGCTTAAGGAATCGGCGGAAGAGAAGATCGGGTTGGAGTTCACCGAACCGGACAAGGCGATTACCCTTCGCCCGGTACCTGATAAGGATTATTTCCACATAGTTATGCCCATGCAGGTGGGCTAAAATATCTGCGCCGATTGATCTTTAAACGGCATTTTTCTTCATGGCCTTTCTTACCGCCGCATATCACAACTTCCGCAACATACGTAACGCCAAGTTGGATGTAGAGGCTCCTCAGGTTTTCTTGGTCGGGGAAAACGGACAGGGAAAGACCAACTTCATCGAGTCGATCTATCTACTCTGCTATGGAGCATCCTTTCGTACCAGGAGGGATGCCCGTCTCATCAATGTAGGCCAAGAAATGGCTCAGGTGCGGGGAAGATATCAAAATCCGGGAGGTATCGATCGAGACATCGCGGTAAAACTGTCCAAACAGGGAAAGAAGGAAATCAGGGTAGACGGCCGATTGATATCCGATCGCATGGACTTGATAGAGAATGTTCCCTGCATACTCTTCTCCCACCAGGACCTTTCCTTTGTCAGCGGCCCTCCGGAGATGGGCCGACGCTTTTTCAACCAAACCCTAAGTTTGTTTGATCCTCTGTTTGTCGGTCTTCTCCGCAGCTACCGGAAGTTGTTAAAATCCCGGAACATACTTCTCAGAGAGAAAAACCGGAGTCTGTTACCGGCCTACACGAGAAATCTTGCTGAAATAGGTCTGCGTATTCAGGATAGAAGACAGGGCGTCATCGGGGAGTTCAACACCACCTTTTCATCCCTCTTTGCGCGTATCTCCGGTTTGGACGGCGAAACACAGATTCGATACAGATCATCATGGCAGAATAGAGCCACCGTTGAAGAGGTGGTCGAGTTCATGGGTAAGAGGGAGAACCGCGATTTGGCCTTGGAGACCTCGACTACGGGACCGCACAGGGATCGCTTCATTCTCATTCATCAGGGAAAGGATTTTTCTCATGTTGCTTCCACCGGACAGATGAGACTGTGCTCCTTGGTTCTACGGGCTGCCCAAGCCAATTTTTTTTCAGGCAAGACGGGGAAACAACCGGTACTGCTTCTCGACGATGTTCTGCTGGAATTGGATTCATCAAAACGGGAAAAGTTTATAAAGGAGCTGCCGAGCTTTGAACAGGCTTTTTATACTTTCCTTCCGGACGAGCAGTTCCGCAAGTACTGCAGTGCTGATACACTGATATACCGAGTAGTTGGAGGAGAATTCCAACGTGAAAAAAGCCTCTGAGATATTGGCAAGGATTCTCGATGAGAAGGGCCGGAAGACCGGCACGACCTACTCCTCGATTTTTGGAGGCTGGTCATCGATAGTGGGTGAGTCTCTGGCTGAGCATTCCCGGGTCTATGAGCTGAGAAATAGTAATTTATTCGTCGAAGTCGATCATCCCGGCTGGATGCAGTTGCTGCTTATGAAAAAACCCCAGATCCTGAGATCCGTTAAAAAAAAGTATGCGGTTTTGAATATCAGGGATATAAAAATCAAAGTAAATCTGACCTATCAGAAAACGACCCATGCTGATACAAAATCTGATAAAGGGCCACAGGGGTCAGGAACCGAGGAGCTGCGAGAATTAGATCGTATTGTTTCCAATGTGAGCTCAGATGAGTTGAAAGGACACTTGAAACGACTTTTTCTCAAAAGCATCGAGAAGGAACGTGCAGACTGATCGCTTCAGACGATCCAACCGGGTACCGTCAATCCTGGTATTGGCTACAGTTGACATCATTGACTGAAAATCAGTATAGTATTGTACCGTAAGCATTTTCGTGGTCTCAGGTAGGATGTTCTTTTTCATCCCAATAGCCGGAAATTACGCGTTGTTTAACAACGAAAGGATAGCGAAATACGATGAAACGTACATATCAGCCCAGTAGAACCAAGAGGAGGCGGAGTTTGGGTTTTCGTGCCCGTATGAGTACAAAAGGAGGGCGGCAAATACTCAAACGTAGAAGGCGAAAAGGGCGGGTAAAACTCACAGT
>Ga0315534_1002076_pt1 | contig 13728 bp, 10 predicted proteins | sample SalMarSW160240MG_FD_203094 | JGI IMG/M metagenome (GOLD analysis project Ga0315534, IMG submission 203094) | Salt marsh sediment microbial communities from the Plum Island Ecosystem LTER, Massachusetts, United States - Salt Marsh Sediment SW1602-40 ... | reverse complement strand
TGTCTCTATTCACTTATTACTTAACAGGAGGTTTCTTTTTTTGGTAGATAGATAATAATTTTTTTCTATTCTATCCTTAGGGATGTAACTGTTTGATATCTTGATATATAACGTTGGTTCCAAAACGACTTGACAACATAGTATAAAAGAGATAGGCTTTTTCTATGCCACGACAGCCACGACTTGATGCACCCGGTGCCCTCCATCATGTGATGGGCCGGGGCATTGATGGAGTAACAATATTTCGCAACAAAAAAGATCGGGAAGATTTTTGTGAGCGTCTCGCCGATCTTTGCCGAGCAGATGCCCTGAGCGTCTATGCGTGGGCTCTTATGAGCAATCACTTTCATCTGCTGGTCAGATCAGGCAACCAACTGCTCTCAAATAGCATGAGGAAGCTTTTAACAGGATATGTAGTCAATTATAACCGCAGGCATACGCGATACGGTCATCTTTTTCAGAACCGATATAAATCCATTCTATGTGAAGATGATCCCTATCTATTAGAGTTGACACGCTATATTCACCTGAACCCGTTACGAGCTGGAATAGTAAAGAATGTAAAGGAATTAAACCGATATCAATGGTGTGGTCATTCTGCTATTATTGGGAGGGTGAAGCGGGAGTGGCAGGACACCGACACGGTACTTGCCTATTTCTCAAAGAGCAAAAAAGAAGCGATTGAAAACTATGAGGATTTTGTTCAACAGGGCACTGATGCTGGCAGTCGACCGGAACTCGTAGGAGGAGGTCTTATTCGCAGTTGTGGGGGATGGTCACAGGTTCTTTCTTTACGAAGGGTTGGGAGCAAGGTTTTTTCTGATGAACGGATATTGGGAAGTAGTGAATTTGTAAATAATGTCATTGCCGATGCACAGGAAAAGGCGAAAGAGACGTTGAGATTATCCGTGAAGATAGCTGATTTACCTTCTCTTGCACGAAAGGTATGTGAGGGGGAAGGGGTAGATGAGGCAGCGTTACGTTCAGGATTAAGAAAGAGGGAGGTGGTGAAGTCACGCAGAATATTCTCTCAGATAGCGGTAAAGAAGATGGGTTATTCTGGTGCAGATGTTGCGCGCTTTCTTGGTATAAACACTTCTGCTGTTAATCGATTAGCTGTTTCTGATGAGTTGCCAGAGGTAGAGAAATATATTTAAAACGTTTTGGAATCAACGTCCCCTTTTACATCTGCCGCAGGGATGTGCAACTCTGGATTGTGTTAAAGCGAAAGGCGTGGCGTTCTGCTCCGAATGCAATGAGTTCCCTTGCGTTTTACTGGCACCGATTGCTGACCAAGCCGCCCGTTTCCCACATAACATGAAATTATACAATCTCTGTCGAATCAAAAAGGTAGGGCTTGAGCGCTGGATTGAGGAAGAAGCAGAGCAAATACGGAAGAAGTATTTCACAGGCAAATTTGTTGTGGGAAAGGGACAAGCGGATTGATTAGTTGTCGAAGTACTCACCTGCATTAATCAAAACTTCAAACTTTTTATTTTGCCAGCCCAGTAACTGAACTTAAAAGCGCCCCCTGTTTAATCTCTTGCAATTCAGGGATTTTTTCTCTCATAATGTGTTGGTAAAACTACACTAATTTATTATACTATGAATGTCCTTATGTAACAAAGACGGGAGCAGATTATGAGTTCAGTGCTGAGAGATACAGTACCGTCTGTTGATGAATCCTATACATTGTTAAAACAATACCATGTGCCTGATCACATTATTCAGCACAGTGAGATGGTTTGTAAGGTTGCAGTTTTCTTAGCTGATGAACTTAATAATCAGGGGGAACATCTTAGCAGAGCAGAGATTGAAGCAGCAGCGCTTCTGCATGATATAACAAAGATGGAAGGAATAGAGACACACCAAGATCATGCCAAAACTGGTAAAGAACTTCTTCATAAACTTGGTTTTAAGAGGATTGGTCAAATCGTGGCTGAGCATGTTAAGTTGCACAAAGGACGAAACTCTCTGTCAATATCTGAAGAGGAGCTTATTAATTATTCAGATAAAAGGGTTATGCATACCAGAGTTGTAACTCTGTCAGAGAGATTTACCGATTTACGGAGGCGCTATGATCTCAAAAATTTGGATACAAAAATAATTAATCGGATACGTATGCTTGAATCTGAAACATATGAGTTAGAGAATAAGATATTTTCTAAATTGAATTTCACCCCAGAAGAGTTATCACGTTGTATGGTGCCATAAAATAAGAGCATAGATTATTAAATTTCATTATACTCAATCAGTATGCATATGGCGGTCGACCTTTAACCAACATTTCCGAATAAGAGGAGAATATCAAAACAATGATGAAAGAAATACACGCTGCTTCTATTATATTTGCTGCTGGTTATGGAAGCAGAATGAAGGGTTTTTCTGGTAACAAAACATTGCTTCCATTACTGCCTGGATCAGATCCCTTTAAAGGAGAATGTCCTATCATTTTTGAAATTATGAGAAATCTTCCAAAAGGGCCAAAGGCTTTAGTGATACACCATAAAAAAGAAGAAGTTATAAAAATAACTCATGATCTTGGTGTCTTTTACTGTGATCAGCCTATCCCCAATGGAACAGGGGGTGCTCTTATTGCTGCCCAAGAATTTTTGGAGCACACAGATCAAGAATATTGTATCATAACTATGGGGGATGTTCCGTTGGTAACGGAGACGACATATCATAGACTTATACACCATTGTAAAGATCAAGATTTTATTGTTTTAGGCTTTACACCAAAGGATAGAGCTCAATACGGCATTGTAGAGATAGAAAATGAAAAGGTTCAAAGGATAACTGAATGGAAATATTGGAAGGACTATCCATTGGAGATGCAACGTCGTTTTGAGGTTTTTAACTCAGGCATATATGCATCCAGGAGATCGATCTTGCTCACCTACCTGAAGAAATTAAAGGGAAGACCTCATCAGGTAGAAAAAGAAAGAGATGGCCGAACGATGGTTGTCGACGAGTATTTTGTTACTGATTTGGTTGAGTTGATGAGCAATGATGGGCGTAGGGTTGGTTTTAGCCTCGTTGACGAAGAGCAAGAGGTTATGGGGATAGATACGCATGATGATTTAGTTTTAGCCCAGGCTCTCTTTGCGAAAGGAATAAATAGACAAAAAAGTTTTGATTGAGGAAGCAGGAAATGATACTTTTATACCATACCATGAGAGGCCATTAGCATTATGACAAAAAACTCTATGTCTCCACTGTCAGCAGAAAATGTTTGTCGGGTTCTTTTAAAGAGGGGTCTTATATCAAAGGAACAACGGCAGGAGATTTTCAATAAAAAGGATACTCTGCAAAATAAGTTAGAGAAACTCCAGGTGATCAAAGATGCATCAGGGGGTTCTTCTTCGAGAATAATTAGTCCTGTAAACATCACTGATATTATTTCTTTTTTAAAACTCGATCGTGAAGATGATCCAACCAAAGAACTCGATGAGGAATCTATTTTCCAGGCACTGGCTGAGGAATGGAAAATAGAGTACAAGAAGATAGATCCGCTCAAACTTGATCTGAAGCTTGTAACAACGACCATTCCCAGAACATTTGCCATGAAGCATCTCGTGTTACCGGTAGCTGTGAAAGATGGCTGGCTTACTGTTGCTACACCAAATCCTCATAATCTTGAGGTCATGGAGGATATAAGCAGGGTGAGTCATCTCAAAGTCAAACCAGTTGTTTCAAGCAAATCCGATATTATAAAACTCATAGATGAATTTTATGGTTTCAGAAAATCTATTGCCGCAGCAGAGGAGCAGTTTTCGTATCCCTCCATTGACCTTGGTAACCTGGAACAGTATGTAAAGCTTCGGGAAGTAAAAGATCTTCCATCAGATGATAGACACATTGTAAATGCTGTTGACCATCTCTTTAACTATGCCTTTGATCAAAAGGCCAGCGATATTCATATTGAACCAAAGAGAAATACCAGTTTGGTGAGACTGAGGATCGATGGTGTTCTACATTCCATCTATACATTACCAAAAGCTGTTCATGGGGCTATAATCTCAAGGATTAAGGCCCTCTCTCGCCTTGACATGGCAGAAAAAAGACGTCCGCAGGATGGCAGAATAAAAATTGACAGGGGCCAAGGGGTTGAGGCAGAGATTCGAGTCTCAACTATCCCCACAGCATTCGGTGAGAAGACCGTTATGAGGATACTGGATCCAGATATCCTCTTCCAGGATGTAGGCCAGCTCGGAATGACATCAATGGATCTCGTGCGTTACCAGCAGTTTATTAATTTTCCCCATGGTCTTGTTCTGGTATGTGGCCCCACCGGTAGTGGAAAATCCACCACACTTTATTCTACACTCAGACAAATATCTACTGAGGAAAAAAACATTACCACTGTGGAAGATCCCATTGAGATGGTTCATGAAGATTTCAACCAGATAGCAGTACAACCAAGTGCAGATATAACATTTGCAAGCATTTTGAGGAATATATTACGGCAGGACCCTGATATAATCATGATAGGGGAGATGAGAGACCTGGAGACAGCCCAGAATGCAATTCAAGCAACCTTGACAGGGCACTTGGTGCTGTCCACCCTCCATACGAACGATGCCCCTTTGGCCGTTACCCGCCTGGTGGATATAGGTGTTCCCAGCTTTCTTATACATGCTACCTTGACCGGCGTTGTGGCTCAGCGACTTTTACGAAAGATATGCCCTTACTGTAGCGAGAGCTTTGAAATGAGTGCCGACGATCTTATGGCGATGGGTATTGAGACAAACACAACAGGGATGCTCAGGCTAAAAAGGGGTAATGGCTGTATAAAATGCAGGGGAACCGGCTATTTGGGGAGAATTGGCATTTTTGAGGTTTTATCCGTAACAGAGCCAATAAAAGATATTATTGCGCAGGAAGGAAGTGCCGATATGATTAGGCAGGCTGCCTGCAATGAGGGCATGGTTACACTCAGGGAAAATGCTATTAAAAAGATGCTCGATGGTGAGACGACCTACCAAGAGGTAATCAGGGTAACGTGGGGACAAATCTGATTTATGCTTGCTCAACTTGTCATTACTGATTTTGCCATTATAGATTCCTTATCGGCCAGCTTTTCAGGAGGGTTGAATATCCTCTCTGGAGAGACTGGTGCAGGAAAATCAATTATTATCAATGCTGCTAACCTGATTTTAGGGGGGCGGGCATCACCTGATCTTATACGAACCGGTGCGAATAGGGCAGTCGTTGAGGCACTTTTTCACCTGCCTTTACCGTCTCCTCTTTCCAGTGTTTTAAAGGAAATGGACATACCCTTTAATGGTGAGCTACTGATAAAACGGGCTATATCGAAGCAGGGCAAAAGCAAAGTATGGATCAATGGCACTCTGGCTACGCTCCAGATGATCTCTAGAATTGGACCTCATCTGATAAGTGTTTCCGGGCAGAATGAGCACCAGCTCCTGCTCAAGCCTGATAGTCACCTCTTTATCTTGGATGATTTTGGTGGTCTCACAAAGGACAGGATTGTGCTCAATGAGCGTTACCATGATTATTACTCTCTTAAAGAAAAAACAGAAAGCCTAAAATCCTATTTAAAAGAGGAAACCGAGAGGCGAGAGCTTACCCAATTTCAGATAAAGGAGATTGAAGAGGCACGACTTGTTCCAGGTGAGGACGCCGAGCTTGAGGCTGAAAAGAGCCGGCTTATACATGTTGAGAGATTAATTGATATAGCTTTTCATGGATATCAGGCCCTTTATGAAAAAGATGAATCTGTGTTATCTATCTTGAGCGTGCTCGTAAAAAACATGGATAAGGGCGTTACTATTGACCATCGTTTGGAACACTTTAAAAAGCAATTGGAATCTAGTCAGGCACAGTTGGAAGATGTTGCCCTTGAGTTGCGAGATTTTTACTCTCAGCTAAAGGACGATCCAAAAAGGCTGGAAGAGGTTGAAGAGAGATTGCAGGTAATCAAGCGATTGAAAAAGAAATACGGCTCTTCAATTGAGAGCATCCTATTTTTTAAAGAAGAGCTTAGCCAAAAAGAGTATCAATTAACACAGAAGAAGGAGGAGCTACAAAGGTTTGAGATCCAGATTGAGGAAAAAGGGGCGCATTTACTGAACCAGGCTACCGAACTTTCTTTAAAAAGACATGAAATAGCAAAAGAATTTGAAAAAAAGGTTGAAGAGGAGTTGCATCTATTAGATATGGCTGGGACGAAGTTTCAAATCAAATTTATCTCCAACGAATCAGGTGGTGATAGTATTTCAGCAGATATGGTTGACTCTAGGCTTACTGCTGACGGATTAGATGTGGTGGAGTTTATGATATCGCCAAATGTGGGTGAAGATTTAAGACCATTAGCAAAAATCGCCTCAGGAGGTGAGCTGTCCAGGATTATGCTTGCGCTAAAGACCATATTGGCTCGATCTGGTTTGGTAGAAACCCTTGTCTTTGATGAGATTGATGCTGGTATTGGGGGTGCTACGGCTGCAGTTGTTGGTGAAAAATTACGATCACTTGCCAATTACCATCAGATTTTAGGAATTACTCATCTCCCCCAGATAGCCTCCTGCGGAGAAAAACATTTCTTGGTTGAAAAAAAAGTGAGTAAAGGCAGAACCCGATCCCTTATTTCCTTGTTAGATAGGGAAAGCCGGATCAATGAGATTGCCAGACTTCTTGGGGGCAGAACGATATCCGAAAAGACCCTTGCACATGCCAGAGAAATGCTTTCTTCCTGATCGTTCTGATTCTTAAAGTTACCATTATAAAAGATTTGATTAGATCTCCTTTACAGCAATCTTTTGCTGAGGACTGTGTATGCTTGACATACACTTATCTTTTTCCTGCTCTCCGTTCATTGAAAATAAGGATCTATCAAATGAAGTGAGATCCTGGAACACGAAATATTAAAATGATTTTATTGCAACACAGCTGAGAGAAAACAATGCTAATTAAACCATTTCCAAAACTTGAAACCATTCATGCAATAGCAATACCCATGCCGCATCCTCCTGCCCTGATTACTGCCAATGTGTATGCAGTGGGCAAAGGCCCTATCACTTTGATTGATACAGGTCCCAAGATCCCTGGTTCATTTGAATTTTTCCAGAAAAAGTTTCAGTCAGCAGGCTTTGATTTTATCGATATCGAAAGAATCATCATCACGCATGGCCATGTAGACCATTTCGGCCTGGCTGTCAGCATCTGTGAAGCAGTTGGCCACCCAATTCAGTGTTTTCTCCACGTAGAAGATACGTGGCGAGTAGTGAGAGAGGGCTTTCACGAGGAAATGTGGAGTAAGGGAATGGAACAGTTTGCGGCCATAGCCGACATACCCCGAAGAGAGATCCAAAAGATGAGAACGCGCTCCTCTTCATTCAGAGAGTTAGCCGATCCCTTGAGGGATGTATTACCCATGGAGGACGGAGATGAGTTTGGTGGAGATGACTACCGCCTTAAGGTAATCCACACCCCAGGGCACTCTCCCGGGACCTGTTGCCTTTATGAGTCCCGGCAGAAGGTCTTATTTAGTGGTGATCATATTATTAAACATATCACCCCAAATCCATTGATAGAGATAAATCGTAACCACCTTCGTGATCCGCAGTACCAGAGCTTAAAGGCTTATTTGAACTCACTCGATAAGCTTATCGGGCTCGATGTGCGGTTTGTCTTTCCAGGACATGGTGAATATATAGAGGATTTGCCTGGCATCATCTCAACCTATAGAGTGCACCACCAGGAGAGAACGGATCTGGTGTGGAATTCGCTCAAGAAAAAGTCACGACCAATGTACCATCTCATTGACGATGTATTTCCTTTTGTACCGGAAGACGATGTCTTTTTAGCGGTATCCGAAATTTTTGTCCATCTAGAGATCCTCATCAATGAGGGTAGGGCAGAGCTTACCGATTCCGGCCCCCCAGCACTGTATCGAGCACTGTGATAACAATGTATCATTAGGAGGATAGTTTTTCACCCCTTCCCGAAAGATTAAGACATCCTTTGAAGATATATTTCTTTCAACGATAGTGGATGTTACAAAACTGGCACAAATTTGAAAGCTACCCGCTAACTTATCAACTTTAATTCTTCACCCTTACTATCTGCCCTACTTTAAAACCATCCCCATCGATTGGTTCAGCAAGAGAGTGCTTTGTTTTCAGGCTGACAATTTTTATTTCTCCCGCCTTTGGACCTGGCAACTGATAGGTTTGTTTATTAAAAGATGTGATATATTCACCTTTCATGAAGACTTCAAGCACAACCCCTGGCCTTAGCCCTACGTCGCTGCCGGCATTGATAATAATCTCTTTTGTATCTATAGAAACTATTCTGCTTGTCCAGACTTTCTGATTAAGTGAAAGACTGGCAGCATTTGCTGCTTCCTTGAGGATATCCGGAAGGCATTTCTTGAGAGCCTTTTTTTTTGTTTCTGTATTGCCACTTTTATTCGTTTCTTCCGTGGTTTCCTCGCTTGATAGGGTAATGTCGTCAGCTATCTCTTTGCTTAAAAGTATTGTTTCACTGTTAACATCTAAAATATCTATATTCATTGATACTGCACAACTCCAGGCTTTTTTCCTAAATGGCCATATTCCTGATTTCCCCGGGTTTAGCTCTATTGGGTTGATAGTTTCAAAGATAATGGCGTTTATGCCTCTCTCTTTGGCCTCTCTTAGTAATTCCGGATCAATTGATTCTTCTGGCGTAAAGGAGTAGGATTTTTTCGTTTTATTGTGAGGGTAAAGATTAAAAGATCCAGTTTTTTGTAAAATTTTGGTTAACTCCTCACGTATAGTATCGATTGATTCATGTAAAGCTATTCCAGTAAGATTAGTAGCAGGCATAACCATAACACTTTTCTTTGGCCAAGCATTGTCTGGTAATAATTCTGAGGTCAATAATGCCCTCATTCCACAGCCAGCAAGAAGCAGAAGAGAAAATAGAGCACATACGGTGAGCAGAAAATATATCTTTTTATTCATAAAGAGATCCCTTTTTTTATCACTCATTCCCATTTTTTTGTTATGTGTGTTTTTTACCCCGACCGTAGAAAGCCACGGCTTTCGTCCCGACCTTTTGTTGTCGAGATTACAGTCGGGATGCCGTGCTACAAGCAATACGTAACGCGTTAGTACGATATTCTAAAGGAGTCAAAGTTTCCAGTATAATCTTCCTTGATTTCATGAACCATTGTTACTCGTGCAGATGGAGGACCATGATGACACCATTCTATTAGTTTTTTCACCTCTTCTTGTGACCCTTCGGCAACGAGTTCAACACTACCATCAAAACGGTTCTTTACCCAACCGGTTAGATTCAATCTGGTTGCCTCATTTCTTGTTGAATCCCTGAACCAGACACCTTGCACCCTTCCTTCTATTATGAGATGAGCCCTGACAGTATCCATGCTTATCTCTCACCTGCTATTTGTAAAAATTCTTCTTCACTTAAGATAGTTACAGACTGATCTTTTGCCTTGATAAGTTTGGATCCTGGTGATTTACCTACAACAAGGTAATCTGTTTTACTGGTTATTGATGCAGATACCTTTCCCTTCTTTTCTTCAATAAATTTTTTAGCCTCAGTGCGTGTGAGAGTTGCCAGCGTACCTGTCAGAACAAACAATTTCCCGGAAAAAGGGTGCTCTTTAAAAAGGTTTTTTTCTAATGGCATTTCTTCAATAGCTATTCCTACCTCAAAGAGACGGTTAATAAAAGAGATGTTTTTTTCATTAGAAAAATAGGAAAGGATGCTATCCGCTATTTCTGGCCCTATTTCCTTAATGGATAGCAGATCTTCCTCGCGTGCCTTTTGAAGGCTGCCGAATCTCCTGAATTTATCAGCAAGGACTGTGGCCACATGTTCGCCTACATGCCGTATACCCAGGGAGTAGATAAATTTAGATAATGTAGTATTTTTACTATTAGTAATAGCAGTGAGTATATTATTGGCTAATTTTTCGGCCATTTTATCCAGAGGAATAAGGCTTTCCAAAGTCAGGTGATAGATATCGGCAGCATCTTTTATCAGGCCGCGAATTACCAGTTGATCTACTAATTTATCCCCAAGCCCATCGATATCCATAGCATCTTTGGATACAAAGTGTTTGATTCCTCCTGTTACCTGAGCCTGACACCCCGGGTTGTTGCATCGTATAACTACCTCGTTACTTGGTGATACAAGCTCAGATCCGCATACTGGGCATCTATCCGGCATGTGAAACGGTTTTTCTTTGCCATCTCTTTTTGCCTTTATTACTTTGACTACTTCCGGGATAACATCCCCAGCCCGTTGAATAATAACGGTATCTCCTTCTTTGATATCTTTTCTTTTAATTTCATCTTGGTTATGCAAGGTTGCCCTGCTAACCTTTACCCCGCCTACCTCGACAGGTTGTAAGTGCGCCACAGGTGTGAGGGCACCAGTTCTTCCTACTTGCACATCAATTGTATAAATTTTGGTTGTTGCCTGGGTTGGTTCAAATTTATACGCGAGGGCCCATCGAGGGCTTCTTGATTTTTCTCCCAGAGTTTTTTGCACCTCAAGAGAGTTCACTTTGATAACTGCACCATCGACCTCGTAGGGGAGATCATGTTTTATGCCTTCTAAATATCGACAGTGGGCAATGGCTTCATCTATATTTGCACATTCCTTGATATGCTCTGTATTTACCCTTACCCCCCATGTATGAAGGGTGGTTAATAATTCAATCTGGGAGGTAAATGCCCATCCTGACACCTGCCCTATTCCATAAGAGAAGAACATCAGAGGCCGTTTGGCTGTTATATGTGGATCAAGTTGCCTCACAGAGCCGGCAGCAGCATTTCTGGGGTTGGCAAAAAGTGCTTCCCCTTGTTTTTCCCTTTCTTTATTTAATTGCTGAAAGGCCTTTTTTTCCATATATATTTCACCCCTGACCTCTATATGTTCAGGAAGTTTTGGACTATCTTGGGGTGAAAGAAGCCGTAATGGAATGGATCTGATAGTCTTTGTGTTAGAGGTTATATCTTCTCCAATATAGCCATCTCCCCTTGTTGATGCAGTTGTAAGGATACTATTCTCGTAAACAAGTTCAACTGCAAGACCATCCAACTTCGGTTCCACGGTATAGGTAATAGCAGTAGAGTCTTCCAAGAATCTTCTGATCCTTTTCTCAAATTCCTTAACCTCTTTATCAGAAAAACCATTTTCCAGGCTCAGCATAGGGACACTGTGTTTGACCGGGTTAAAACCACCCTCAATAGGTGCCCCTACCCTTTGACTGGGGGATTCTGGAACGATTAATTCTGGGTATATATTTTCTATGTGAAGGAGACGTTGGAGAAGGTGATCATATTCAGTATCTGAGACTTCAGGATCATCAAGAATATAATAGCGATAGTTGTGATAATCTATCTTTTCTCTCAGTGCTGTTAATTCTATTTTTGCCTTTTCTATCTCCTGCATAGATATCTCTTTGCGTAACCGTTCAAAGGTTCCGCGTTCAGCGTTTAAAGGTTAAGTTCCGTCTCCTCAAATCGTATGTAATGGCTCGCTTTCTGTATTCTTATCCATACACAGACTGAGAAGCAGTCGTCCAGCCTCTCTGCTTGCCTTTTTTAGCTTACCAGTTCCAAATCCATTATGCCATTGAAGAGAAGAAAGCTCATCCGATACAATTAACAATCCTGCCAATTTTATAGAACGATAAATTGCCACATTGATAAGGGCGGACATTTCCATTTCAACAGCCAGGCATCCTCTTTTCCCATACTCTGTAACCTTTTCTGAAGTCTCACGATAGATGGCGTCTGTTGTCCAGACTGGACCTTTTTTAAAAGGAAGATTGGCCCTTTGCAATGCATCTTCTAACCTCTTGTTTAGAAAAGGATTTGTCTGCTTTTTCGTTTTATTCACAGGATAATGAGCGGAGGTACCTTCTTCAGATAGCGCAGTAGTAGGAATTATCAGGTCACCTATTGCAATATTTGGCTGCAATGAACCACACCACCCTACCACCCAGATTCTTTTTGCACCCAATGCTATGAGTTTTTCCATGACAATCGCCCCTTGGGGTGCTCCAAGGAGAGGTCCTGCTAATCCACAAGGGAGGCCTTTATCTTTTTTTTTGATTATAAAGAGTTTATATGGAGTAGCTTTTCCTTGAGTTGCCCTTTCAGCACGACTCAAATCCACTATATATTGAAGATCTGAGGGAATGGCAACCATAATAGCATCCGGACCAAGACAAGGTTCCCCTCTTTGCTTTGTTGGGTTAATTACTACATTACTATCATTTAAAGGGTTCCTTTTTTTCATATCGTAATCAATTTTAAAACCAATTAGAGCCAAAATGCAACTGGAAAGAGGATAGCGAGCTCATCACTATTTTTCGAAAACAGCCTGATATCCTATGTGGACTCACAGTTACACAATAAGGCCCTTCATTGTAAATAAGCATAGAACACCTTTCATGCTATGTGGAGTTGTGAACCTCGGTCAAGCATCAGAAATAATCAATCATCAAGGATTTTATTGACATAGATATGAAAAAACAATAGCATAAAATGAATTACATTTTTAGGATTTTCAAATGTTTGAATTATTAACTGAAAAACTCAGCAGAACATTTAAAGAATTACGGGGCCGGGGAAGGTTAAATGAAAAGAATATACAAGAGGCCTTAAAACAGATTCGTCTTGCCTTTCTTGAAGCGGATGTAAACTATAAGGTTGTCAAGAATTTCCTTGAAGAAATACGACAGCGCTCCCTGGGGCAGGAGGTAATGGAGAGCCTTACCCCTGGGCAGCAGGTAATTAAGATAGTGCAAGAAGAGCTTACAAAGCTGATGGGAGAGGGGAAAAGAGATCTGAATCTTAATGATACAAAACCCCTTAGTCTCATGCTTGTTGGGCTTCAAGGTTCTGGAAAAACGACAACGGCTGGGAAACTGGCTAATTATATAAGAAAAAATGGGTACCATCCTTACTTAGTGCCGGTGGATACCCAAAGACCGGCTGCTATCGAGCAGCTTTGGAAGATAGGAGAAGAGATCAATATTCCGGTTTATCCTACAGATAGTAAAGATCGTGTTGAAGATATTTGTCTTAAAGCCAAGGAGGAAGCATCGAAGATTGGATCCGATATTTTGGTTATAGACACAGCAGGAAGGCTTCATATTGACGAACAGCTCATGGGAGAACTTTTGAGAATCAAGGGGGTAATCCATCCTGCAGAGAGTCTTCTTGTAGCCGATGCCATGACCGGCCAGGATGCAGTGAATTTGGCTGTGAAATTTAATCAGATTCTTGATATCACAGGGGTCATTTTATCAAAGATGGAAGGAGACGCAAGGGGTGGAGCAGCCCTTTCAGTAATGGCGGTAACGAACAAACCGATTAAATTCGTTGGTATAGGGGAGAGCATGGATGCACTGGAGCCTTTTTATCCGGATAGAATGTCTTCCAGGATTCTCGGAATGGGCGATGTTTTATCCTTAATTGATAAAGCACAGGCCGAATTTGATCAAAAGGAGGCCATGGAGCTTGCACATAAGATCAAAAAGGAAGAATTTGATCTGGAGGATTTTAAAAAGCAGCTTGCATCTATTCAAAAGATGGGATCATTGGAGCAGATTATGGGGATGATACCAGGTGTTGGAAAGATGATGAAGGCAGGAAGGTTGAAGACCGATGAAAAGGAACTTGTGAGGGTAGAGGCGATTATTAACTCTATGACACCGGAAGAGAGAAGAAACCACAG
>Ga0315534_1002074_pt1 | contig 13742 bp, 3 predicted proteins | sample SalMarSW160240MG_FD_203094 | JGI IMG/M metagenome (GOLD analysis project Ga0315534, IMG submission 203094) | Salt marsh sediment microbial communities from the Plum Island Ecosystem LTER, Massachusetts, United States - Salt Marsh Sediment SW1602-40 ... | reverse complement strand
GGCGGCGGGCGTGACGGTGGATGTCACCGGCGCCCAGGATATCAGCGGCAACGCGCAAGCCGGCTATACCGCTGAGGCCGAGTTCGACATCGCCACGGCCAACCCGACGGTCACAAGCGTCACTGCGAATGACGCGCTGATCACGGACACCGATGCGGGCGCAGGCAATTTCCAGGTGACGGTGGTGTTCAGCGAGGCGATGGACACCAATTTCACCCCGACGCTGACCTTTGCCCCCGACGTTTCCAGCACCTTGACCCTCGCAGGCGGCGCCTGGAGCGTAGGCGATACCACCTACACCGCGACCTATGACGTGGCCGACGCCGACGTGACTGTGGCGGATGTGACGATTGACGTCACCGGCGCCCAGAACCCGGCCGGCAGCGCGCAAGCGGACTATAGCCCTGAGGCCGAGTTCTCCATCGACACGGCCAATCCGACCGTCACCGACGTGACGGCCAGCGACCTGGTGATCACCGATTCAGATGTCGGCGCCGCAAGCTTCAGCCTCCAGGTGACCTTCAGCGAGGCGATGGACACCGGCGCTACGCCGACGCTGACCTTTGCTCCCGACGTTTCCAGCACCTTGACCCTCGCAGGCGGCGCCTGGAGCGTAGGCGATACCGTCTACACCGCGAGCTATGACGTGGCCGACGCCGACGTGGTGGCGGCGGGCGTGACGGTGGATGTCACCGGCGCCCAGGATATCAGCGGCAACGCGCAAGCCGGCTATACCGCTGAGGCCGAGTTCGACATCGCCACGGCCAATAATGCACCGGTCACGGACCTAAACGGGGGCTTTCCAGGGACTAATGCACCGCTATCGACGTTCACGGAAGACGGTGGTGAAATTCTCATCATCGGGGCTGGTGCGACGATCGACGATATTGACGACACAAACCTTGAATCGTTGACGGCGACGCTTCTGAGCCGTCCTGACGGAGATGGCGTCGAGAGCCTGTCGTTGAATGCGACGGCAACGATGATTGCTGCTACTGCTGGTCTGTCGGTCTCCTACACGGCGGCGACCGGGGTGCTGCTAGTCAGCGGGACGGCTCCCATAGCCGATTATCAGGAGATCCTGCGAGGGATCCAGTACGACAACACGGCTTTGTCTCCCACAGAGACGGCCCGCACCGTTGAGGTGGTGGTGAGCGACGGCGAGGATTCCAGCACGGTCAACACGTCAACCATCAACGTCGTGTCGGTGAACGATGCGCCGGCCGGCACCGACAACACGATCTCGGCGCCTGCCGATGATTATGTATTCACGCTCGAAGATTTTGGCTTCACGGATCCGAACGATGACCCGGATAACAATTTCGATGCGGTGATCTTCACCACTCTGCCGGCGGATGGCCAAATCTTCTCGTCTCTTGGCGAAGGGGCGATCGCGGCGGGGGCGGAGATCTCGGCAGCTAACATCGCGGCGGGAGATCTGACCTACTTCCCTGACGGCGATATTGATACGAGCTTCACCTTCCAGGTCGTTGACGATGGCGGCACCGCAAATGGTGGCCAAGACACCGACCAGTCGCCTAACACGATGATGATCGATGTCCTTGACGCGGTCATCGAGCTCACAAGCCTTGATGGCACCGACGAAACTGCCAATGGCTTCACGTTCTACGGCGACTCTATGGATGACAAGAGCGGCTTCTCGGTCGCGTCCGCCGGCGATATCGATGGCGACGGCTTCGACGATCTGATTATCGGAGCGCCCTATAACAATAGTTCCCAAGGGGCGAGTTATCTGGTGTTCGGCGGCATCGCCAAACTCACTGCGCTTGATACACTCAGCGGTGCCGACGGCGAGATAGATCTGGGGCAACTTGATGGAATCAACGGCTTCAAGATCAGTGGCGAGGCGGCTGGTGATTTAAGCGGTCTCTCAGTCGCCTCTGCTGGTGATGTCAATGGCGACGGCTTCGACGATCTCATCATCGGGGCGAATGTTGCTGACGTGGACGGATACGATGCCGGGGCAAGCTATCTGGTGTTCGGCGATACCCCAACAGCGCTCAACGCGATCTCGATCGCCAATGGCGAGATCGATTTGGCAGACCTCGACGGAAGCAATGGATTCAAGATCAGCGGCGAGCCCATTACCGCGGGGCGCAGCGGCTGGTCAGTGGCCTCTGCCGGCGATGTCGATGGCGACGGCTTCGACGACATTATCATCAGTGCCACTAACGCCGGCCCGAACGGAACCGATTCCGGGGCGAGCTATCTGGTGTTCGGTGGCACCGACAATCTCTTTGCGCTTGACGTGCTTTCCGCAGGATCTCCGGGCGAGATCGATTTGACAGACCTCGACGGAAGCAACGGATTCAAGATCATCGGTGAAGCGGCTCATGACCACAGCGGCAGCACGGTTGCCTCTGTCGGCGACGTCAATGGCGACGGCTTCGACGATCTGATTATCGGGGCCTGGGGGGCGGAGAGCTATTCGGGGGCGGGCTATCTGGTATTCGGCGGCACGGCAAATCTCTCGGCGCTCGACAACGATACGGGTTCCGGAGGCTCTCCCGGGGACGGAGAGATCAATTTGGCGGACCTCGACGGGAGCAACGGATTCAAAATTATCGGCGAGGCCGCTAATGATATTAGCAGCCGCTCGATCGCCTCTGCCGGCGACGTCAACGGTGACGGCTTGGATGACATCATCATCGGCGCGCAATGGAGCGACTCGAACGGAATGGATTCAGGGACGAGCTATGTGGTATTTGGCGGCACGGCAAATCTCTCGGCGCTCGACAACGATACGGGTTCCGGGGGCTCTCCCGGGGACGGAGAGATCAATTTGGCGGACCTCGACGGGAGCAACGGATTCAAGATCATCGGCGAGGCCGCTAATGATTGGAGCGGCCGCTCGGTTGCCTCCGCAGGGGATATCAACGGCGATGGCTTCGATGATCTGATCGTCGGGGCACCGCAAGCCTATTATGGGTCCTACCAATCCGGAGCAAGCTACGTAATCTTCGGCAGCGACCAGACCTTCAGCGCTACGTTCAATGTCTACGATCTTAACGGTGCCAATGGCTTCAAGATTATCGGCGGCCCTTCAGATGATCAGATCGGCTGGTCGGTCGATTCTGCCGGGGACGTCAACGGCGATGGTTTCGACGACCTGTTCATCGGCGCGCCTAATGTGGACGCAAATGACAACAATGATTCGGGCGAGAGCTATCTGCTGTTTGGGGGCGCGTTCGGGTCTAGCGCGATGCCCGTGACCACGACTGGGACCACCGGAGCGGACATGCTGATCGGGGGCCTCGGCAATGACGATCTCACAGGCAATGGTGGCGGCGATGTAATCCGCTCAGGCGCAGGTGACGACGTCATTGGCGTTTCCGACACAAGCTTCGCCCGCATTGATGGTGGTACGGGCATTGACACGTTGCGGATTGATGGTTCCGGCATCACGCTCGATCTGACCCAAATTTTACCCGCCGTGATTACCGACATTGAGCGCATCGATCTTACCGGAAGCGGTTCCAATGAGCTGAAGCTCAGCCAACTCGACGTCTTTGATCTCACCAATGAGCGAACGGGGGGCAAGGCAATTGTCTCAGTGACTGGCAGCGCCTCGGACACTGTCACCTTCACCGAGGTGCAATGGGCGTTCGCCGGCACCTTCACCGATGCGAGTGGAACCTTCGATCGCTATGTGTTCGGCAATGCCGAGGTTCGGGTCGAGCAAGGATTGACGGTGAATTTCCCAAACGTTCTCGATGTTGCCACGTTGGCGCCGGCACAAGGCTTCATCATCCTAGGCGAGGCGGCTGGTGACAATGCCGGCTTTAGTGTGTCGTCGGCCGGCGACGTCAATGGCGACGGCTTCGAAGACGTCATCGTTGGCGCGAACTTCGCCGGCACTGGTGCCGGCGAAACCGGCAGGGCCTACGTCCTGTTTGGCGGCGAAGGGTTCGGTACCACCGTCGATGGGCACCAGGTGATCGACCTTGGCAATCTCACCCCGGAGCAAGGCTTCATCATCCAAGGCGATACCGCCGGCGACAGAGCGGGCCGGAGCGTGTCGTCGGCAGGCGACGTCAACGGCGATGGCTTCGACGACATCATTGTCGGGGCGTATGGCAGCGACACCGTCGACGGCAACGACGCCGGCGAGGCCTATGTGCTGTTCGGCGATCCAAGCCTCGATACCGTCGGTTTAATCGACCTGACCAACCTGACCGAGCAGCAAGGCTTCATCATCCAGGGCGATGCAGCCGGTGACCATGCTGGCTGGAGCGTGTCGTCGGCCGGCGATGTCAATGGCGACGGCTTCGACGACTTCATCGTTGGCGCACGACGTGGCGATGACGGCGGCACTTTTGCCGGCGAGGCCTATGTGCTGTTCGGCGGCGATGCCTTGCCGTCGCCCGACGACGACCTCGATAGTAATGCCGATGTGATCGACCTGACCAACCTGAGCGAGCAGCAAGGCTTCATCATCCAGGGCGATGCGGCTTATGACAGCGCCGGCTTTAGCGTGTCCTCTGCCGGCGATGTCGATGGCGACGGCTTGGACGACATCATCGTTGGCGCACCTCTTGCCCTAAACTCCATCGGCGACGATTCCGGCGAGATTTATGTGGTGTTCGGCAGCGATTCAGGCTTTGGCACCCCTGGTGTCGATGGGCGCGTTGTAATCGACGTGACCAACTTTTCGGGAGACCAAGGCTTCTTCATCCGGGGCGCTGCGGCTGATGACCAGGCCGGCTTTAGTGTTTCCTCTGCCGGAGACATCAATGGCGACGGCTTCGACGATATCTTGCTCGGCGCGCCGATGGGCAACGATCCCAATGGGTCCGGTTCTTTGCCTGAGGGGACTGGCGAAGCCTATGTGCTGTTCGGCACCGATACGGGCTTTGGCACCCCTGTCGGCGTCTACGACCGCCACGTAATTGACCTCGACAGTTTGAACCTGAATGAAGGCTTCGTTATCCAGGGCGACACGAGTGGGGAGCAAGCCGGGGTCAGCGTGTCCTCGGCCGGCGATATCAATGGCGACGGATTCGACGACATCATTGTCGGGGCGCATTTGGGCGACGACGGCGGCACTCAGGCCGGCCAAGCCTATGTTCTGTTCGGCAGTGATTCAGTCTTTGGTAGTGATGTCAACGGGCGCCAGGTCGTTGACCTCACCAACCTGACTGCGGCGGAAGGCTTCAACATCTGGGGCGATACGGCTGATGCCAAAACCGGCGTTAGCGTGTCGTCGGCCGGTGATGTCAATGGCGACGGTTTCGACGACCTGATCGTCGGCACGAACTTCCAGGCCGGCAGCGCTGAGGCGGGCGAGGCCTATGTGCTGTATGGTGGCGCGTTCGGAGCCAGCGCAACGCCGGTGACCACAACCGGGAGTTCGGCGGCAGAAATCCTTATCGGGGGCCTTGGCGATGACGACCTCACCGGCAACGGTGGCGGCGATGTCTTCCGCTCCGGCGCTGGTGACGATGTCATTGGTGTCTCTGACGTCAACTTCGCCCGTATCGATGGCGGCACCGGCACCGACACCCTGCGGATTGATGGCTCCGGCATCACACTCGATCTCACGCAGATCGAGCCTTCAATCATCACCGACATCGAGCGCATCGATCTGACCGGGAGCGGGAACAACACCCTGCAGCTGAACCAGCTTAACGTGTTCGATCTGACCAACGAGCGAACGAACGGCGAAGCAGTTATCTCTATCGAAGGCGATGTGGGGGACAGCGTCACCCTTACCGATATTGGATGGACCAATGTGGGCAGCATTCTGGAAGGTGGCATCACATTCGAGCGCTATGAGTTCGGCAACGCCGAGGTGCGTGTCCAGCAGGGAGTGGCCGTGACCGCACCACCGACTGCCACGATCGATATCACGGCGATTGCGGATGACACCGGCACGCCGGCCGACTTCATCACCAATGACACCATGCTGACTGTCTCTGGGACGAACTCGGCATTGGGAGCGGGAGAGGAGATCCAGATCAGCAACGACGGTGGTGCCACCTGGACCGCCGTGACACCAGACTCAAGCACGGCTTGGAGCTACATCGACCCGACCGACCATGCCCCCGACGCCACCGTCACCTATGAGGTGCAGGTGGTGGACGGAGTGGGCACTGTCGGCAACACCGACAGCCAGCTCGTCACCATCGACACGTCGGCCGATGGCGACGCCAACCTTTCACTGTCGGTCGCCGGCGTCAATGTGCAAGGCGACTTTGAGTTTACGGTTACCGGGCTTGACGCCGATGTGACGGATGCAACGGCCAGTTTCACCGTGTTTGATGAACTTAGCGTCACGGTTGAAGTCGACGTATCGGCTGGCGACGGCACCTACACACTTGCTCCGGCTGACCTATCGTCGATGAAGAACACGATCTTACTAAACGGCGGGGACCCGACGACGATCATTTCTTCTCTCGCCGTCACCGACGATGCCGGCAACACGGCGCAGGCAACCGGGAACAATGTCACTCTCGACGATTCTGACCCCCTCATCCTCGATCTCGGTGACTCAGGAATCGATCTGTCATATACGGCTTCGTTCGATCTGAACGCCGATGGTCAGATTGACAACGTCGCCTGGACTGACGGCCAGGATGGCATGCTGGTGATGGATTTGGACGGCTCCGGCGCCATCGAAAACGGTAGGGAGGTGTTCTCGCCCTATTTCGGCCAGGGCGGATATACCCATGCGCTTGAAGCCCTTGGTAGCTATGACAGCAACGGCGATGGCGTCATAGATAGCGCCGATCCGGTCTTCGCGGATCTGCGCGTCTGGCAAGATCAGAATCAGGACGGCGTGAGCGGGGCGGGAGAGTTAAAGACGGTTTCCGATCTTGGCATTTCCAGCATTGATTTGAACGCCACGCTAAGCAATGGCTCGATCGACGGCCAGCAAGTGCTGGCAGAAGGCGCTTTCACTTACGCCGACGGGCAGACCGGCAACTACATCCTGGTTGGTCTCAACCAGACCTCTGCCAATGGCACGGTAAGCACCGATTTAAGACTTGATTACAGCCGCGAGACGGGTAACCGCGGCGCGATCGTGAACCTTTCGAACGCTCCCGTGCAAGCCGACATTGGCTATGGCATTGCCACTGTTGCGGCCCTGACAGCACTGAACACGTTCGCAAATGAACACGCCTTGGCGGCCGACGTTCAGGAGGTGCTTGGCACTGATCATGCGGACGCGTTGTTTGCAGGAGCGACCGGAGTTACGTTTGATGCGCGCGATGGAAACGAGAACCTGCGTGGTGGCGCGGAAGCCGACCTTCTCATAGGCGGTGCGGGGGATGATCATTTGGCCGGCAGGGGTGGAGCCGACAGGCTCGAGGGTGGCGCAGGTGTAGATACTATTGACTACAGCGACAGCCCATCTGGAATCTCCATCAATCTCGACGATTCAGGCAATGCCTGGGGCACGCCTGCTAGTGCTACATCGCCCGCGGATGGTGAGATTGGCGGGGGCTTTGCCGAGGGCAACCGTGTGAGCGGCATTGAGAATGTCACAGGCAGCGGCCATGATGATGTTCTGGTCGGCGATGCAGCGAACAATGAGCTCGATGGCGGGGCTGGCAACGATACCTTACGTGGCGAAGGCGGCGACGATACGCTCCTCGGTGGAGATGGGAACGATACGCTGATCGGCGGCGAGGGCAACGACGCACTGAACGGTGGCCCGGGCAATGACACGCTCGTTGGAGGTAGCGGAAACGATATGATTGATGGCGGCAACGGCAGCGATACCGCCGACTACAGCCAGGAGGGCGGTCCACACGGCGTGATCGTCAATCTTTCGGACCGTCCCATTACAGCCAACATTGATGCTGGTGAAGTTACCGTAGCAGGGGGCTCGGCGATCGACTCGTTTGGCGATACTGACATTTTGTCTGGCATTGATAATCTCATCGGAACCGAGTTCCGCGACGTTCTCGTGGGTCCAGGCAGCGGTGTTAAATTGACGGGTGGGGGTGGCGCTGACACCTTCGTCCTAGCGGGGAGCAAAATTGCCGACTTCATCGTGGACTACAATCAGGCAGAAGGCGATGAGATCGATCTTACTGCTCTTTATCATGAATTCATTGCAACGAACGAAACCGTGACTGCGTCTGAATTCCTCAATGAGCGTGTCAACTACGACCAGGAGAGCGGCGAGCTATCTGTTGACATGAACAGTGGCGTGAATGACGATGTTTCGAACGGCGACGCTCAGGATTCGAACGGCGACGCCCAGAATTCAAGCGGCGACGTCGAGCATGTCGCAACGGTTAGTGAAACCGGCTCCTCGGAATCAATCTCGGATTCGAGCGCATCAGAATCGTTCTCTGATTCGAGCGCAGCCCATGCGCCCGAATCAATTACGGTTGTCGTCGAGGATCAAAGCGCCACGACGGCGATCGCATAACCGCTCGGATTAAATGATCAGGTAGCGGAAGTGATAGTCTTCCGTGACCGTGGAAGCCGACCTTTCTCTCCGTCGCACGGCAACCATGGCCAATACATTCTCTGGGACTACAGCACGAGTCGCTGCGCTTTCCCGGGCATCTGCTCAATCGTTGACATCGCGGCAACCGCTTCGAGACGAAGCGTCAGCTCATCAGTGAAGTCTCAGTCGGAATCATAACACCTTGTTCTCCTTTACAAATCTGTCCCCTGAACGGCCTAAGACAGGCAACACTATCCTTCATTTCCGAGCAGCACATCTATCTTCTTGCAAATGTTCGGAGGCCATGGTGATAATCTGGCCTCAATATGAACGAGTGCGCTGCTGCCGAAGTTGGGGGCCGTTATGACGAACAAACAGAGCTTCACGCCGGCGGAATGGACCAAGATCTTGGAAAGCACGATGTTGACCGGTATGGCGGTTTCGGCGGCGGATCCAAGCGGCTTGTGGGGCACGATCAAAGAAGCTCTCGCCAGTAAGTCGGCGGTAACCACATCGAAGTTTGTAGTTTCCAACGATCTCGTTAAGGCGGTCGTAGGCGACCTTCAGACCAACGAAGGACGATCCATCGTTCAGGAGGCAGTCCACAAGCATGTTGCGGCCGCCAAGCCGGCTGAGGTAGTCCAGCGCTCGCTCGAATATCTGCGAGAGGTCGCGGCTATTCTGGATGAAAAGGCGCCCGGTGATGCCGCAGTCTTCAAGGCTTTTCTATGTGGCGTCGGGCAGAAGGTGGCAGAGGCCAGCGCGGAGGGTGCGTTTTTCGGTTTCGGGGGCGTAAAAGTAAGCGAGTCTGAGAAGGCCACTCTCGACGATATCGCAAAGGCCCTCGGCACGAGCGCTTAGCCAACTGCCATCGATGGCATCGCTCCTTTAAGGGCTGCCGTCTTCGGTGATAGGCAAAGGGGGTAAGAGAACATGCCTGCCTTAAATATTTTGATTGTGCTGATACTGTGCAGTGTGGTCGGAGCATTTACTGGCTTGATGCTTGGCGACGCGGTCGGCGACCTTTATTTGGCAATAATAGCAGGGTTTATAGCCACGATTGTTGCTGTCGCAGCTCGGAACGTTAAGATTCCTCAGCTCGTTTTTGTCTATTCCGCACTTGCCGTGGAGCGTCCGATACCCTTGAACATGGTCATCTACTCGGTCATTACATCTTTTATTGGCGGCGCGGCGGCAATAGGGATTGCCGATACGGCTAACGTCACATCGTTTGTTACGATTGGATCGTTGGGTGGTTTCTTTGCGGGGCTCATGATAGTGATCTTGATGACAAGTTACAATCTGGGTCGTCGCGAAGGCTCGGCCGCGCGTTAACAAGCAACGCAGCGACCTTAGTGGTGAATTCGGCTCGCCAATTGGTCGCGGCTTGCGGTTACATTGCCATCCATCAAGTCCAGGACAGTCCTGATCTGGTTGACCGTCCTACGCTTATTATCGACATTACTGTCAGAGCACGGCTGCGAGCCTGCCTAGGCGCAGCCTTCAAAGTCCGTCTGGGGCGTTGGTGCGGGCCCTTCTAAACCTGCCCTACGTCGCTTAGCTCGAGGCAAACTCTACCTCGGTGTTAACAACAGTATAGTTTCAGCATGGTCGCCACAGCGGAGAGTGAGCGACTGGTTCTCGACGCTGTCGATATGAGCGGTCTGACTTAAGTTTAAGCTGACGCGGACTTGTGATGCTGTGGGGCATCAGTAGCACTCCCATCCAGACTACCGCCTGGAGAGCACAGGTGCCTCTGTCGGCGATATAGAACGCTGCGACGCGCTTACTACCAACTGTAGCAGGATAGGCTCGTTAGGTTCGACCGGCTCGAAATTCTGCACCATCTCATCGGCGCGGGCGGGGATGCTGACAGCGGCGAAGGCGAAGATTGCGCTAGGTGTTTTAGCGCCGTGGCAATTTTAACCCATTAAACTCAAGCACTTATCTGGCCTTCAATAGCTGGTTCCCTTGGGCGCTTGTATCTCCTGTCGTAGCCGCCGGCAGCATTGCCTAAAAGGGAAACAGTTTATAAGACCCCAATTTGTCAAACCGGAAGAGTTCAAGGCAAGATCCGATAGGCCAAAGTGTCGAGCGAGCACGACGCTATCGACATGAGCGATCTAGCGTTGAAGCCTTCGCTAAACTAAAGTTGGAATCAGACCGCTCAAATGGTCGTCGTCAGGGCCGGGGCGTGCAGCAACGATCCACCAGGAAGAAAAGCCCGTTGGTGCGCCTGTCGCAGCATATCGGCTGGGGTCGCGTGCTCGCGCTCACTGTGCTGGCGGCCTTGCTGGTCCTACGAGCCTGGGACATTGCGCCGTTACAACTTGCACGGCTCAAGACCTTCGACTTCTATCAGATCATTAAACCACGCGTGCCCACTATCTGGCCGGTGGTGATTGTTGATATCGACGAGGAGAGCCTGAATAGTCTCGGCCAATGGCCGTGGTCACGTTCGCTGGTTGCGAAACTGGTCGATCAGATTGCTGCGGCAAAGCCAGCAGCGATTGGCTTCGATGTCGTGTTCCCAGAACCGGATCGCACCTCACCGGCACTAATGGCTGAGGAACTGCCCGGTCTTAGCGCCTCCGCCCGCGAAGAGCTCAGCCGGCAATCTAGCCCCGATCAAATCTTCGCGCAGTCGATCTCGCGTTCACGCGTCGTGCTTGGTCAGTCGGCCCATAATCCCTATAAGGGACCCCAGCGTGCGCAAGATATTCCCAAAGCGGCCTTCGCCACTTTGGGCGGCGACCCCAAACCCTACCTTGTGCGCTTCCCTCGCCTGCTGCCCAACATTCCGGAGCTGGAGAAGTCGGCTGCCGGTCGTGGAATGTTTACCATCGAGCCTGAACCGGACGGCATCGTGCGTCGTGTGCCTATGGTGCTGATCGCTGATGATGCCATCGTGCCGTCTTTGGCAGTCGACATGCTTCGTGTGGCCGCTGATGAAAGTTCTTTCCTCATCCGATCCGCCCCTGGAGGAGTGGAAAGCGTCGTGGTGGCAGGTGCCCAGATACCGACCGACACCTCGGCCCAGGTCTGGGTGCACTTTGGACCCCACGATCCGACCCGATTCGTCTCTGCCAAGGATGTTCTCAGCGGCAGTGCCACCGCGCTGCTTGAGGGTAAGCTAGTGTTGGTTGGCACCTCGGCCTCGGGCCTGCTCGATCTCAATACAACGCCGATAGAGCCATCCATGTCGGGTGCCGAAGTGCAGGCGCAAGTACTGGAGAACGTGCTCAGCCAATCGACCCTGTCGCGTCCGGCCCATGCCTTAGGCGTGGAGCTTTTTGTGGCGGCTTTAGTAGCTCTTGCTATCATCGTGCTCGTACCGATACTGGGCGCCATGACCGTGTTCCTGATGGGCGCCGGCATCGCTGCGCTCCTGATCGGCGGCGCGTGGTACCTGTTCTCAACGTACGGTTATCTATTCGACGTCTCCTACCCGCTGATTGCCTATTTCGCAGTGATGACGGTGATGGTGTTCACCAATTACTTCCGCGAGGAGGCACGGCGACGCCAGATCAGAAGCGCCTTCGGCCAGTATCTTTCACCAGACCTCGTTGAACAATTGGCCAAGGACCCTGATCGCCTGGTGCTCGGCGGTGAAACGCGCGAGATGACCATCATGTTCTCGGACGTGCGTGGCTTCACCACAATCTCGGAGTCTTACAAGAGCGACCCGCAGGGTCTCGCGCAACTGATGAATCGATTCCTGACGCCGCTCTCTGACGCAATCATGGAAAAGCGGGGCACCATCGACAAGTACATGGGCGACGCTATCATGGCGTTTTGGAATGCACCGCTCGACGATATGGATCATGCTCGGCATGCCTGCGAAGCTGCGTTGAGCATGATCGAGCGTCTTGACGTCGTGAATGCGCAGCGAAAGCAAGAGGCGCAAAAGAGTGACCACGTCTTTATGCCACTCAAAATCGGGATTGGTATCAATACGGGCGCTGCCATAGTAGGCAATATGGGCTCAAAATCGCGCTTCGACTACACGGTTCTGGGCGATAGTGTCAATCTCGCGTCACGTCTCGAGGGGCAGTCGAAAACCTATGGTGTGACTGCGATCCTAGGGTCGCAGGCGGCGACTTTGGTGCGTGATGACTTCGCTCTGCTGGAGCTCGATGTCATTCGTGTCAAGGGGAAGACGGAGCCCGAAGTCATCTACGCTCTTCTAGGAACCAAGGAGTTAGCAAATAAGGCGCATTTCATCGAACTGCGTGACCGGTTGTCCCAACTGCTCACAGCTTATCGAAAACAGAACTGGAACGAGACACTCAGAGCGCTAAGGTTATGTCGACAGAAGGTGAACGGGCTCGACTTGGCCGCGTTTTGCGAACTGTATGAGGCACGCGTTGAGGCGTTCAAGGTCAATCCACCACCACCTGATTGGGACGGTGTCGCGACCTTGCAGACCAAGTGAGGTTCTGGGCAGGCAAAGTGCGGCTCTGGAACCGAGGTCGCCCTCTGCTAATCGATCAGCGTTCCCGCAAGGCCTCATTACGGGCCTTGAGAATGGGTTTGAGAAGGTAATCAAGGATGCTCTTCTTCCCTGTTATGATATCTACGGTGGCAACCATTCCGGGAATGATGGGGAGAGATTTCTTTCCTTTACGCAAAACGGACTCGGTCGTTTTCACCGTAACGGTGTAGTAAGTCTCCTTGTTGACCTCATCGACGATGCTGTCCGATGATATAACTTCAACTTTCCCTTCAAGCCCTCCATAGATAGTGAAATCGTAGGCCGTAAGCTTAACTAGGGCCTTCTGGTCAGGGCTAATGAAGGCGATATCACTTGGTCTGATGCGCGTCTCAACCATGAGAGTGTCTTCAAAGGGAGTGATTTCGACAAGCGGTTCGCCGGGCCTGACGACACCACCAAGTGTGGTCACGTGGAGCTTGTTGATAAAGCCGTCGACTGGCGAACGAATGTCGGTGCGAATGACCCGATCTGTCGCTGCCGTCATGGATTGACGCACAATTTCTAGGTCAGCCAACTTTGACGTCAACTCGGATTGCGCGGTTTGCCGGAAGGTAAGCTTCTGGTCCTTGACTAATCCTTCGGCCTCGCGAATCGAGGCTTCGATGCGCGGTATTGACTGGTCCGCAGTCGCAATTTGTCCCTTATAGTCAACGATCTCACGCTCCAACTTCAAAAGGTCAGTCTTAGGAACGATGCCGCGCTTGGCTAACGGTGCCTTTAGCGAGTGCTCCTGCTGGGCAATTTTCAGGCTTTCTTGATATCGCTTGCGGCTTTCCCGGAGCTCTGCGAGCTCTTGTTGCTTCTGTATGAGTCGGTCGTTAA
>Ga0315534_1002073_pt1 | contig 13745 bp, 13 predicted proteins | sample SalMarSW160240MG_FD_203094 | JGI IMG/M metagenome (GOLD analysis project Ga0315534, IMG submission 203094) | Salt marsh sediment microbial communities from the Plum Island Ecosystem LTER, Massachusetts, United States - Salt Marsh Sediment SW1602-40 ... | reverse complement strand
CTCCCAGGGTTCCCATCCCGCCATAAGCGAGAAAATCCAGATAATCATTATGGGTACCACCAGGCTCCCCGTTAATTTTTATAGCTAAAACCGGAAAATAGTTTAACCCCAAACCGAGCGGATTTTCTAAAGATAATTTTAAATACTCTTTCCAAATAGTTGGTCGCAGTTGGTCATATAGAATATCCGGCATACTACCCTCTGTTTTGATTTTGGATAATACTTGTTGAAATTGCTCCAATGATATTGTCCGTAAATCCGGATGAGATTCATGAACAAAAGAGGTATATTTGGGAAATATCCTTAAAAGAGAAGTAGTCTTGGCGGATGATGGCAGAATGATAAAAGATATAACTAACAATAGAAAAGTAAGAAAGAAGTTAAGGAGCACATAATTTAATTTATTTCTTTTAAAAACATTAATTATTAAATAATTAAGAGTAATTAAAGTTACAACCATCCCTATCCATGTTGCTCTTGATTGGGACCAAAAAATGAAACTGGTCATTATAACCGAGGAGAAGAAAAAAAGTAAAGAAAGAAGTTTCTTTTTTTGATAAAAATTTTTAAAAAACAGTCCAAAAAAGAAAGATAGGGCAACTAAAAAAAATAAAGAAGCTAATGCGGGATTTTGTAAGAAGCCATAGAATCGGTCATCTCCTTTTACGAGAGAGAATTTATAAGCCAATTCCGGAAAAATTAAAAAAGGAGTAAAGATTATTGGTACGAGAAAACTTAACCATATCCGTTTAAAAAATACATCGTCTCTTTGGAGGTAGATATAAAATAAAATAAAAGTAATAAAAATAATTAGAAATCTTATAGCATTTAGTACCCCCCCCACATTAAACCCCACGCCATACCTTAAGTAAGAAATCAGCGTAGCTAAACAGACTGAGAACAGAAAAATAAATAGGGCAAGATAGATTTTTTTATCAATAAGCTTGAATTTATTTAAATTTTTTGGGAAAAAATAAAAAAAACTGCCTATTAGGGCTAAGAGTAAAAAAATTTCAAAAGGTTTCGGGATAAAAGCTTGAAGAAACAGACCTTTTCTGAAGATTAAAGAAATCACAGCCAAAACCAATAGGAGTTTACTGATTCTTGCCAGATTCATTATTTTAAATTATACTATCGGGTATGATTATTACCAGAGCCCCTTTACGAATAAGTTTTGTCGGCGGCGGAACAGACTTGCCGGATTTTTATCGTCGTTATCCCGGTCGGGTAATTTCTACGGCCATTGATAAATTTGTTTATTTGGTCATTAACCGCACTCCTCTCATTCCCAAAATTTCAGCCAGGTATTCCATTTCGGAAACGGTGGACCGCCCCGATGATCTTCAACATACTCGCATTAAAGCCGCGCTTTTGGATTTGGAAATTGAAAAAGGATTAGAAATTGGTTCTTTTGCGAGCTTGCCGGCAAAAACCGGCCTAGGCTCATCTTCCAGTTTTTCCGTGGCCCTGATGAAAGGACTTCACGCTTATCAGGGTAAAAAAATCGACAAAAAAGAAGCGGCGGATGCGGCTTGTCGTCTGGAAATTGAATTAATTAAAGAGCCAATCGGCAAGCAAGACCAATACGCGGCCGCTTTCGGCGGTTTTAACGTGCTTCAATTTAATCCGGATGAAACGGTTGACGTTGAGCCGGTTCTTCTTGATTATAAAAAGCGATTGGCCTTGGAAAATCATCTACTGCTTTTTTTTACGGGCGTCACTCGCGCCGCCTCTTCCGTCCTTACCGAACAGAAATCAAACATAGAAAAGAAAATTGACACTTTGAAAGAAATGGCGGAGTCGGTTTTTGACTTCCAAGGACGGCTTCTGTCCGCCGATTTTCAGGGAATGGGCGAAATGCTGCATCAGGGATGGCTGAAGAAAAAAAGTTTGGCTTCCAATGTCTCCAATTCCGTTATAGACGACTTATATAACGCGGGTATGAACGCCGGCGCTTGGGGCGGCAAGGTCTTGGGCGCGGGCGGCGGAGGCTGTCTGATGTTTTTGGTTCCCCTGGAGAAGAAACAAGCGATTAGAGAAGCCGTACTTCGCGTGGTTAAAGAAAACAACTTGGCAGAATTCAGGGAAATTCCCGTTAAATTCGTTCAAACGGGAGTTGAAACTTTGTTCGGCGGAAACCATTATGCGTGATTACATTCAGCAATTCAGCGATAAGGCGATAGAATCTTTGCGCAATCTGCCGCGGGAAGAAATCGCCAAAGCCATTAATATCATTCAGGCCGCCTACGAACGCGACGGCAGGATTTATGTTTTCGGAAACGGCGGTTCGCTGGCCATCGCGACTCATTGGGTGGGGGATTTTAACAAAACGGTTTTTGACCACCATCTTGACCAGCATTCGCGGAGATTTCAGGCAATCCGTTTGCCTTCCACCGAGGCGGAAATTACCGCTTGGGCGAACGACATCGGCTTTGAAATGGTTTTTGTCGGTCCATTAAGAAATTATCTTCAGGATTCGGACGTGGTAATTGCCATTTCAAGCTCCGGCAATTCGCCGAATGTTTTACGCGCCGTAGAATTCGCCAAGTCGCAAAAAGTTCCGGTCATCGGACTTTCGGGATTTGACGGCGGCAAGCTGAAAGAACTTGCCGATGCCAAGATTCACATTTCCACGGAAAAAGGCGATTATTTTATCGTGGAAGGAATTCATACGGTAATTTTGCATATGATTGTTAAGTATTTTCAAAATTATTTTGACCACTTAGCCGAGAAAGAAACATAACTCCTCTGCAAGGCGTTATATTTAAAAATATGAGTCAGAAAGCTGTTTTTTTGGACCGTGACGGCGTCATCAACCGCGAAGTTGATAATTTAAGAAGCCTTAAACAGCTTAGGTTGCTGCCGGGCGCGGCCGAAGCGATAAAAAAAATAAATAAACTGGGTTTTTTGGCGATAGTCATAACAAATCAGCCGGTTATAGCGCGCGGCTGGTTGACCGAAAAAGAACTTAATGAAATTCATGCTGTTTTAATAAGGCGCCTCAATAAAAGAGGCGCAAAACTTGACGCGATTTACTATTGCCCCCACCATCCCAACGCAAATTTGCCGAAATATCGGTTGCGGTGTCAGTGTAGGAAACCAAATATGGGGCTGGTGCGGCAGGCGATAAAGCATTTTTATATAAATCCCAAGAAAAGTTTTATGGTCGGTGATACGATACCCGATATTGTGATGGGCAAACGGGCGAAACTAAAAACAATTTTACTAAAAACCGCAGGATTTAAAAACCACAGAGGGTACAAGGCGCGACCAGATTTCATTTCCAAAAATCTTTTAAGTGCCGTGAATGTAATAAAAAATCATATTAAACGGTGAAAATTTGACCGCTATGCTATAGCATAGCGGTCAAATACGTCATAAGGGTAAAAATTTATCGCCAATAATTAACCGTTGTCTGGTATGCAAAATAAGATAAAACAAGCCGTAATACTCTCCGCCGGTTTCGGCACCCGTTTGCGGCCCATGACAGATGGCATTCCGAAAGTAATGGTGCCGTTTTTTAACAAACCACTTCTTCAGTGGCACATTGAACAGTTTAAAAAATACGGCGTGGAAGAATTTTTCATAAATCTTTTTTATTTGCCCGAAGTTATCAAAAGTCATTTTGGCGACGGCTCTAAATTCGGCGTCAAAATAAATTATTTTTTGGAAGGGCCGGAAATTTTGGGTACTGCCGGAGGCATTAAGGATTTTGAGGGTAAATTGACTGGAGATTTTTTCGTAATATACGGCGATGTTTTTTCTTTGGTTGATTACTCTAAAATGGCGAAATCTTTTTATGAGAAAGAAGGAACTATTGGTATGGAACTGGTCGGCGACACAGACCATCCGTATGACTCCGACCTGGCGGAAGTGAACGATAATTTAAGGTTTCTGAAGATTTATCCCAAACCACATAAAGAATTACCCAAAAAATATAAATCAATGCGCGGCATTTATATTTTTAACGAAAAGCTTTTGAAATACATTCCCGAAAATAAATATTATGAGATAGATCATAACCTTCTGCCGGATATTTTGGCCCGGGGCGAAAATTTTTACGGCTATGAAACGAAAGATTTTTTGAAAGACATCGGCACAATGGAACGATATCGGGAAGTAGAAAATTACTTATCAAAATTGTCCAAAAAATAAAAAGCCGGGTTATCCAAAAGGAATCACCCGGCATCAATATGCCATTACGGCGCGATACATCTTCCAATCACCCGATAGAAACCCCACCTTGCTCCAAACCTGTCTTGCGGACGAGCTCGTTAAACTCAACGATAGCCGCTGCTCTGCCGATGTGTCCATGCGTTTTGCCATTTAGGAATTCTTTGAAATTCAGAAAGGATAGAGTGGCATAATTGGTGGCGGTTACAGTTGAAGTCGTTTTCAATGAATTTGTTTCAACGACGAGCTCGAACGGCTTTTCGTAGCCGAGCGTTGCCCGCCCGTGCTCAAAATCAAGTTGCAGGAACCGTTCATTTTTTGGCCAGTATTTGCCGACCTCGAATTTAAATGTCGGGAGACCATAGCTTGCGATAAATGTCCCCTCAATTCGGGCGTATGTTTCACCCTCCGAGACTCTGGCAATTGGCCGATATTCGCCCAGACGCATCCAGTGCTCGTATTTCCCCAGCCTGACGTGCAAACTAATGACTTTGGAATCCGCCAGAGCGAGGTCATACAGTGAACCGAAAAGATGCGAAAGTAAATCGCGAACCATACCACCTTGATTTCCATCAAGAAGCCAAAGACGATGGTCAACACTACTCCGCGCTCCTTCGCCCTCAAGCATCTTGCCGTAAATCCTGCGCAGTGGCCCCAGTTGCGAATAAACATCGCATATTTCAGGCTGTGCATTAAGATACGCGCGGCGCGGGTCATCTTGACGCAGTATTCCTGCGGCGTTGAGAAGGCCGAGAGCTTTTCCGTCATTGCAGTACTCCGCAGCATAGATAAGCCTGGGATGAGCTTCCGCAAGTTTCAAAAATTTTCGAAGCTCACTTATACTCACAACAACCGGCTTTTCAACATATACTGGTACGCCGTGTTTCGTGAAAAAATCTGTATACCAAAGATGATGTGCATTTGGAGTCATAATGGCCCCAGCGGCATTTTCAGAAATCGGTAGATGGTCAAGCTCTCGTGGATGAAACAAGGGGATGCCTTGTTCTGTAATAAATTGTTGTGCTTTTAGATGTAGGGCATCCAAGGGCAAGACATCTATTACGGCCCCGACTCTCATATTAAAATTCGGAGCAGTTGATGTGAGTGCCGAGGCGACGGTTTTGTAAAAACCTTCGCCAGCCCCAACTACGATCAGCTTAACAGTTTCCTTCATCAGCCCTCTCCTTTCTGAATATATTCAAGGGCCTTCGTAACTTCCGCTTCAATATTACCTTCATTCTTTGAGCCCCAGGTTAAAAGCTCAAGATGTGGTAGTTCAATCGGCTCGTAGCGACCCTTCACTTCCTTATACCTCTTAACTGAATTCACGCCGCCGACATAAGCGTTTTGACCAAAGTCGCGGTTTACCATACGGCGCGCCACTTCTTCGTCTGTATCGCCTTGCGGTACACACTGGATTACTTTTAGTTGAGCATCCGGATGTTTAGCCATTAAATCAAGAAGCATTTGCTGGCCGATTTTCCGCGAGAATGTTGCGGTAATGATGAGTGAACGGTTGAAGGTTAGATTTTCGTTCGCTCCTGCTGTGAGTAGACGATATGCCATAGCCATTTCCTGCCCGTCGCGCTTCATTAATTCCGGCGATTCATCTGGATGCGGATATGGTATTCCTACCATCAAGGCGCGTACTTCGTCGATGTCAATATGATGGATATCGAGCTTTTTCCGGAGAGCCACAGCAAGCGCGGTTTTTCCGGAAAACGGCCACCCGTAAATCACAATCAGAGTTGGTTTTTCGAACATAACTTTCTCCTTTCTGGTTTTACTTCTGGTTGATAATTTTAACAATGGTTGCGTGATCTTCCGGGTTGGCCGCGGCGACAATGTTTCCGCAATCCTCGAGAGCCAACGAATTGCCCTGCCAGTCGGTAACAACACCGCCTGCTTCTTGAATTATTAAGATGACAGGCCAGTTGTCCCACGGCTTATTTTCGACGGTCACCAGAGCAGTTGTTTTGCCCATAGCAACGGTCGTAGCCGCAATAGAACTGGAGAAACTTGGGCGGGCCGTGATTTTCAAGCCCAACGTGGACATAGCTGGCTTGAAGAATTTTTTTGAAGAACCTTCAAGCATTACTACCAGGCGTTCAAGCTCGCCGTGTATTGCGGTATGCAGACGGTGGTAAGTATTGCATTCATCGCACCACTGCCATGCGCCTTTTCCGTATTCGGCGTAAAAAAAGCCATTACCATAGAGCGTTTCATCCACTGGCCGAAAAATCGCGGCGAAAATGATTGTGTCGCCTTGTCGTCGTGAAACCATTGCTCCGTAAGAGTTAGTTCCCATTCGACGATTTCCGGTGCCGTCAAGACCATCAACGGTCCATTGGCATTTGGTTTGGTCCGCCAAAATACGAGTCATTTCGTCTGTATCTTTTTCGTCTTCCTCGCTAATCGTTTGTTCGCCGGGGAAATACGTAGAAATTAGCCCCAAGATTTTTTCCATGGCGTAGAAATCTAAATTACCTACCGGCGTTCCATCATTTTTGATTTTATCTCCCCGTTTATCATGAGCTTTGCCTATGTAAAGCGGGGTTAAACCAGCAAAAAGCTTTCTGAGTTCCTCTGTGAATATCATCATTGTCATTCTCCTTATTTCGGCTATTTGTTTTTCACGTATTACATATATTTTCAGCCATATAAAATTTTAAAAGACCATTTATATTAAAAGGCAGAAAATAAATTAAATTTTCCGCCTTAATTAATTTAAAAGTATCATAAAACCTATAAAAAGTCAAGCCATTAAAAATTTTCAATGGCTTGATATCGTGTTTAATTTAGAGCCTTGGTGGCGTACTCGCTTAAAATTCTTCTAAAGTTTTTCTAATTCCTTGTTCCATTTTTATTTTCGGCTGCCAATCAAGGAGTTTTTTGGCTTTTTTCGCCGAGAGAGCGCTTTGGCGGATTTCGCCCTGACGGAAAGGAGCAAAAATCGGCGGTTTTTTAAAATTTAAATTTTGGGCAATGGTATCAAATATTTTTTGGTCGCTGATTCTTTTGGCCCAACCAAGATTTAAAATTTCGTTTTTGCCTTTTTTGAGTCCGGAGATATTGGCCTTGACGATATCGCCGACATAAACGTAGTCTCGGGTTTTGGTGCCGTCGCCGAAAATCGTCGGCCGCTGACCTTTCCTCATTAAATCGCTGAAAATCGCCACCACTCCGCCCTCGGCTTTGGGATTTTGCCGGCGACCGTAAGCATTGGCGTAACGAAAAATCAAATAATCAAAACCGTAATCTCGGGCGTAAAACCTAAGGCATTCTTCGGCCAATAATTTTGAGAGCCCGTAAGCCGAAAAAGGAACGGTCGGAACATTTTCATCGGTCGGAATTTTAACGGTTTGGCCATAAACGCCCGCGCTTGAAGAGAAAATAAATTTTTTAACCCCGACTTTGCCGGCCATCAGCAATAAATTAATCGTACCGATGACGTTGACGTTTATGGTGGGCAAGGGATTATGCAGGGATTTGACTACTTGGGCAATCGCGGCGTGATGATTAACAATTTGCGGCTTTTCTTTTTGAAAAATCTTTTCTAATTTTGATAAATCGCGAATGTCCGCTTTGTAAAATTTTGCTTTGGGGTTGAGATTTTTTCTGAAACCAGTTGAAAGATTATCAATGACGACTACCTTATAACCAGAATCAATATAGGCATCCGCGATATGGCTCCCGATAAAACCCGCCCCGCCGGTTACTAAGATTTTCTTGCTGGCAATGGACATATTATTTTAACTTTAACAATATTTGTTTCGCTTCCATCATTAGCGGTTCTCTTAAGAGATAAAGCAGTCCAAAATAGAGCAGAACTGAAAGAGGAAGGTTAACAAAGAAATTTATTCCCAAGGTCTTTAATCCCCAGACAAATAGCATCATTAGCAGGGTTGCTATAACTATTTTCGGCAGATGACGAAGGGTCCTAAAATTGTTAATTTTCTTCATTTTCCACCAGCTGAAACCGTTGCTAATAATTTGGGTGCCGATGGTTGAGCAGGCCGCTCCGGCTATTCCCCAATAAGGAATTAAGAGAAGGTTAAAAATGATGTTTCCTAAAGCGCCCAACAAGAAATAAGCAATCAAACTTTTTTGTTTATCATAAGCAAAAACCGCATTGGCGATTAAAGAGCTTGGATAGGCCACCAGAACGGTAATAAGAAGAATGCGAAAAGCGGGAATGGTCGGCAGGTATTCGTTGCCGTAAAGAATTTGTACTATGCTGTCGCCGAGAATTAGGCCGCCGGCCACCAAAGGCAGGCCAATCAGCAAAACGGCCACCACCGCCTTTTCAAGAATTAAAGTGAATTTTTCGTTGTTTTTGTTGGCTAAGCGGCTGAAAACGGGGAAAAGAGTGGTGGCTAAAATTCCCGGGATAATCCAAAAAAGCTGGATCGGCCGATTAGCGGCCGCATAAAAACCCAGCTCTTCAGCCGGCCGAAACCAGCCGAGCATTATCATATCAGTATTAACCAAAATGACGCCTAACAAACTAAAAAGAGCAAATGGCCAGGCGGAACAAAGAATAGGATAGACAAGCTCTTTTTTAAAATAAGTGAAAATTTTTCTAAACTGGTCCCTTAAAATCCAAATAATGGCCAGCGCGCTTAAGCCGCTGCCCAAAGTGTAGGCAACGGCGAAGGAACGACTGCTGGCATAAACAGTTATGGCAATAAAGCCGAAAACAACAATGGCCGCATTGGTCAAAATTCTTATTAGCGCTTCTTTTTCCATTTTTTCCAAAGCCCGGATAAAGGCAATGCCGAAATCTCGGAAGCTGTCAAAGACCAATAAAAAAGCAATGATTGGCAATAGCGGGAGAACATCCTTTATTTTTACAAAGATAGGAGCGACAAAAATTATTAAGGCAATGCTTAGGGCCAGCAAGCCGATTTTAATAAAAAAAGCCGTAGAAAGATATTGAGTTTTTAAATCCGGCCTTTTAGAGACTTCTCTTGTGAGAATATTGGAAACGCCGATGTCGGAAAACACGCTGAAGAAAGCCGCCAAACTGAGGGCGTAAGAAAAAATGCCGTAGCCTGCCGATCCCAAGACCCGAGCCGCATAAATAATGATGGCTGCTCTGATGAGGCGGCCGGTTATTTCTCCGAAATTCAGCCAAAAAGCGTTTTTTATTACGGTCTGGCGAATGGTTTGATTTTCGAAAAGAAGATTTTTAATTCGTTGGAACATCATTTTGGGGTGATAAATAATAATCTGACGGTTTTTAATAGAATTAGGACGTCAATAAGCAAAGAACAATTTTTAATATAATAAATATCATATTGAAGTTTTTCATGGGCGTCTTCAATGGAGGCCCCATAACGGTAATTAATTTGAGCCCAACCGGTGAGACCAGGCTTAATGAGATGGCGAATTTCATAGTAGGGTATTTTTTCTTCAAGCTGGCTGACGAATTCCGGTCGCTCAGGCCGCGGTCCGACAAATGAAATGTCTCCTTTAATAATGTTTAAGAGTTGAGGTAATTCATCCAGATGAGTTCGACGCAAAAGACGGCCAACAGGCGTTACCCGAGGATCATTCTTAGTTGCCCATTGAGCTCCGTTTCTTTCGGCATCAATTTTCATTGTTCTGAATTTATAGAGAGTGAATTTTTTTTCGTTTTCTCCGATTCTTTTTTGTTTTAAAACGATAGGACCATTGGAGGTTAACTTAATTAGAATAGTGATAATAAGCATCAGCGGCAGTAAAATAAGGCTTAAAAGTAGAGAGAAAAATACATCAATTGTTCTTTTGACGACATCATAAAAATGGCGCCTAAGACTTACTTTCTCAATAAACCAGCTTTCTTCAAGCTCATCTAATGGTAATTTTTTAAAAATTATTTCATAAAACGTTATTAAATCTATCACGCTGATTTTCGAAGTGAGTAGCTGATAGAAAATTTTAGCGAATTTTAATTCTTTTTTGAGCTGGGGTCGAAGAACGATAGTGTCTATTTTCTCTTTGGCGATAATCTGATTAATACTCTCTTCAGCTCCTTGCCCAAAGGATTCTTTTATTTGCGCTGCGACATCGTAGCCGATTTGGGGATTGGTTTTAAGATAATTTATAACTTCGCTGATAATCGGCGAATCGCCGATTATCAATAGACGATTTTTCAAACCTCCAGAGATATAAATTTTAACTAGAATGAATCGCCAGGTGATGTCTAGAATTCCAAAAATTAAAGCGAAAATTGCCAGATTTGTTTTAGGTGTAAGTTGAAAAAATAAAGGAAAAAGGTAAAAGAGAATGATGGAACTAATAACGTTGACAATAAGGGCTAGGATAAAAGCCCGGATCATCACTAAGCCAATTCTTAGACATTTCTCTTTATAAAGGTCGGCTAAATAAAAAGTTATGAGCCAGATTAAAAAAATCAACGAGAACGGTTTTATATGCGCATAAAACGATTCTCCAAAATGACTTTGTCCATAACGGAAAATCAAGGTTAGCGTCAAGGCTCCGTATAAAATTAAAATATCTCCTAAAAGAATTACTATTTTTTTAGCTTTTGTCATCGTCGTGTATTTTCTTTTAAACAGTCTTTAATTATTTGGAAAACTTTTTCAAGGGTTCCCAAGTCCCTTTTATTGATTTTTTTTAAAACGAACTCATTCGCTTTTTTTCTTGCCGCTTGCCGTTTGCCGGTTGCCGGTTGCCTGATGCCGATTCTTAATCGCCAAAAATTTTTCGTACCCAGAGATTGGATGATTGATTCAATACCTTTGTGCCCAGCTGACCCGCGGCTGAAAGAAATTTTATACTTGCCTAATTCAATATCGGAATCATCGTGAACTATCAAAACTTCTTCTGGTTTAACACCGGTTTTTTTAAGCGCCTTTTTCACGAAACCACCCGATTGGTTCATAAAAGTGTTAGAAATTAGAAATTTGGAATTAGAAATTGGAGGCACTTTATCTGTTAAATAATTAACAAATAAAATGCCGACATTATGGTAGGTTTTTTCATACTCTTTGCCGGGATTGCCCAATCCAATAATAATAGAGGGCTTGACCCCCACACCATAACGAACACTGGCGCCTTCGGCGCTAAACGAAGTATGTGTTCGTTTGGTGTTGGGGTTGATTTCCATATAAAGGGCTTTGTCTAGAATTTGGAGCCGAAGGCGAAGAAATTTTAGAAATAAAACCCTTACCCCGCCCTCTTAGCATATAAATTATTTGACTTTTTAGATTTTTTTACTATTATAGAATTATACCACAGATCTGTATTCGGGGCATAGAAGGCGGGGCGCTCAATTTTGTAGCCGACCACTTCGTTCCCGGATAAATTTATTATGAAATCAATTCTTTATTCAATCTGGGAAACTCTTGAAATAGTTTTGGTGGCGGTTATCACCGTAGTAGTAGTTCGCAATTTTTTAATCCAGCCATTTTTAGTCAGCGGCGCCTCAATGGAGCCGAATTTTTCTTCGGGAGACTATCTTTTGATTGATGAAGTAAGTTATCGTTTTCGGGAGCCGCAGCGCGGTGAAGTGGTAGTTTTTCACTATCCGGGCGATGAACGGGTTTATTACATTAAAAGAATTATAGGTTTGCCTGGTGAACGAATAGTCGTTAATGAAGGCGGAATTACCATCTTTAATCAAGAGTATCAGGATGGTTTCAAGCTTGAAGAAGGTTATTTGCCTTTGGGACTGGGCACTTCCGGCAGGGAAGAGATTAATTTAAAAGACAATGAATATTTCGTTTTGGGCGATAATCGGAATTATAGTTTTGATTCGCGAAGCTGGGGTAATTTGCAGAAAAGCGAAATCGTTGGCTTGGTTCGTTTACGACTCTGGCCGTTAAATGAAGTAAGAGCCGTGGAAAAACCGATGTACTGAACAAAATGTAAAATTAAAAAATCAAAATGGAAAATGATAGTGTAAAGTTCAAAAATGAATTTAAGAAAAGATTGTATAACTGGGTTCTGGGATTGATTAAATTTATAGATAAACTTCCCAAAGATTCTGTATGCGGCGTTATAGGTAAACAACTTATGAGAAGCGGTACGAGCATTTTAGCTAATTATATTGAAGCTAATTCGGCAAGCTCCAAAAAAGACTTTATTAACTTTTTTACTCATTCTTTAAAATCAGCCAATGAATCCAAGGTTTGGTTAACTTTATTAAGGGATACCAGGAAAGGAAATCAAGAAGAATTAAAATGGTTACTAAATGAATTAATTGAAATGGCCAATATTATAGCTTCCAGCATCTTAACCTTAAAAGGTAAAAAATAATTTTAACGCTTTAAATTGTCATTTTGATTTTTGATATTTACATTTTGAATTTTTAATATGCCTAAATCCTCCAGAAACAAAAAAGGCAAAGAAAAGAAAAATTCCGTCGAAGGGAAAAAAGAAAATTTGCTGTTTCAATCTCCCAGGGGCATGCACGACATTTTGCCGTTGGAACAACCTTGGTGGAATAAAATCAGGGAAGTTAGCCAGGAGGTTTCCAATTTCTATAATTTTTCAAGAATTGATACGCCGATTTTGGAGCCAGTGGAAATTTTTGAGAGGGGGACCGGCGCAAGCACCGACATTGTTGAAAAACAAATGTTTCTCTTGAAAAGCAGGGGGAGAGACCGTTTGGCTCTCAGGCCGGAAGGGACGCCGGGCGTCATGCGCGCTTATGTTCAGCACAGTTTGTCCCGTCTCGGCCAGCCGGTTAAATTATATTATTTTGGACCGTTCTTCCGCCACGAACAGCCGCAAGCCGGCCGCTACCGGCAGTTTTATCAAGTTGGTTTTGAAATTTTAGGGGGCGAAGATGACCCGGTTTACGATGCCCAGACAATTTTAGCCGGCTACCGCCTGATAGAAAAGTTAAAAATAAAAAATTTAACTATTAAAATAAATAGTTTAGGTTGTAAAAATTGCCGTTCGGTATACCGTAAAAAATTACAGGATTATTACAAAAAAAATTCAGGAAAAATATGTAAAGATTGTCGTCGGCGGGCATCCTCAAACCCCTTGCGTCTCCTTGACTGTAAAAACGAAAATTGTCAGGCAATAAAAAATCAGGCGCCGGTAATGCTGGATTATCTTTGTCAGCAATGTCGTAATCACTTTCGGCAAGTTTTGGAGTATTTAGACGACCTTGGCATGCCCTACAACCTTGATTCTTATTTGGTCAGGGGGTTGGATTATTACAGCCGGACGGTCTTTGAGATTTTTGCAGAAAATTATAACGTATCCCTTGGCGGCGGCGGCCGTTACGATTATTTAAGCGAAATGCTCGGCGCGAGAAAAACCCCGTTGCCAGCCGTCGGCAGTAGTTTGGGAATTGAACGGCTTATTGAAACGATGAAGGCGCAGGGCGTTAATGAACCGGTTAGGAACAGGGCAAAAGTCTTTTTAATTCAGATTGGCAAGCCAGCCAAGAAAAAGGCCCTTTGCCTGATTGAATCATTTCGGTCGGCTGGCATCAAAATAATTGAATCATTGGGCAAGGACTCGCTTAAATCGCAATTGAGATTGGCTGACAAGGAAAGAGTTGAAATAGCTTTAATTCTTGGCCAGCGTGAAGTTTTTGAAGAAAATAT
>Ga0315534_1002070_pt1 | contig 13758 bp, 7 predicted proteins | sample SalMarSW160240MG_FD_203094 | JGI IMG/M metagenome (GOLD analysis project Ga0315534, IMG submission 203094) | Salt marsh sediment microbial communities from the Plum Island Ecosystem LTER, Massachusetts, United States - Salt Marsh Sediment SW1602-40 ... | reverse complement strand
GCCGAAATTGCACAGGGTTCGACGGTCGCAGGTTCGATCGCTGAGGGCTTCGGGGTCTTTGAAGAAACGTTGGTGGGACAGCAAATGGCCATCAGTGGCGTGAATCTGGATGAAGAAGCCGTGCAGCTGATTACGCTGCAGCGCACCTACCAGGCCTCGGCGCGATATATCGCCACGCTCTCCGACCTGCTCAATGTACTCGTCAATCTGTAGAAACAGCTTGAGTGGTTAGCAATTCATGGCATCCATTGCCCCCGTCCCCGCGACACGCGTCAGCGATCTGCTCGTACGCCGGCGTCTGCTGTCGCAATTCCAACTCGATCAGCAGAAGCTGTTTCGCGTGCAGACCCAGCTCAGCACGGGGCGGCGCATTCAATTGCCAAGTGAAGACGCTCCGGCTGCGCTGCGCGCCGGCAGCTTGCAGTCGCTTATCGAACGCAAACAGCAGGTCGGAGTAAATCTCAAAACGGGCGAGGCTTTTCTTCAGGAAACCGAGAGTGCGTTGCAGACGACGTCCGACATTCTCGTGGACATGCGGGCGTTGGCTCTGTCGGCCGTCGACACGGTAGCCACCGACGGGCATCGGGCAGCCGTGGCCGAGGAAGTCGATCAAGCCGTGGTAACGCTGATGGCCGTGGCCAATAAACGGTCCCGGGGCCGCTATCTGTTCGGCGGTTCCCTGACGTCCACGCAGCCCTTCGATAGGGTTGGCCCGTACGTGCAGTACTTCGGCAACGAAGCAACTCTGGAAAGTTACTCGGACATCGGCCTGCTGTTCGGCACCAACCTGCACGGCAACGACGTCTTTGGCGTGATCTCCGAACCCGTCCGCGGCACAACGGATTTGAATCCGGCCGTCACGCCCGACTCGTTGCTCAGCCAGCTCAACGGAGGGCTGGGCGTGTCGGACGGCAGCGTGGCGGTGTCCGACGGGACGTCGACGAGCATTGTTGACGTGACCGGCGCAGTTACGGTGGCCGACGTGGCGCAACGCCTTCAGGACAATCCGCCAGAGGGCCGTTCGGTCGTGGTAACGATCACGCCCACCGGCCTGGACGTGGAGCTCGACGCAGCCGGCGGCGGTATGCTGACGATCACCGAGGTCGGAGGCGGAAGCACGGCGCGCGAATTGGGCATCCTGGAAGAAGACGGCGCGGCGGGCAACAAAGTGCAGGGGGCCGACCTGAATCCACGGCTCGCGCCGACGACGCGCCTGGACGACATTTTGGGGTCGCGCGCCTACGCGCGGCTTGTGTCGCCAAGCGCAAACAACGATCTGCTGATCCAGGCTTCGGTCAACGGAGCGCAGGCCAACGGAGTCAATATCCAGCTGGTCGACGACGGCGCGCTGCAGGCCGCATCAGGCCTCAGCGCAGGGAACGAAGTTGCGGAATTTGATACGTCGCCGCGATCGGCACGAGCTTCGTTGGCGCTGGACGGCCCCAACAACGATCTGGTGATCACGGCCGTGAATCCAGGTACCGATTTCAACAACGCGTCGATCGAACTTGTCGACGCTGGCGATGTGAAGAACAACCCGTCGGCTTCGTATTTGGATTTTGCCGGGATCCGCAGGCTGACGCTGGGGATCGATGACTCCGACGAAACCACGCTCGACGATCTGGTCAATGCGATCAACGCAACCGGCATCTTTACGGCGGCTCCCGACCCGTCCAACGGCGAAGGCTATGATGGGAGTTCGCCGGTAAGGACCGCCAACGCCGGCGTCATTAAGGGGAATACCAGCCACAGTGGCGGCAGCGCGAATACCCTTTATGTGCGCATCCGCCCCGGCAGTTCCAAGGCGCTGGACGTCGCCGCCGCCATCAACGCGGAAGGAACCTTTACGGCGCAAACCGTGGCGAGCGACGCGGTGGCGAGCAACCAGATCGGGATCGGCAAGGTGGACGTTGCCGCGACCGCGACCACCACGGGCGGCAGCGGTACCGTATTGGACAAGCAGGGTATCCGCGTGGTCAACGGGGGCCAAACCTTCGACGTGCCGTTCGACGACGCAGAAACCGTGGAAGACCTCCTCAACACACTCAATGGAGCCGGCGCTGGGCTGCTCGCCGAAATCAACGCGGATGGTACCGGACTGGACGTGCGGTCGACGCTCAGCGGGGCGGACTTTGCCATCGGCGAACGGGGCGGCTCCACGGCCACCCAACTGGGCATCAGAACGTTCCGAAGCGATACGCGGTTGGACGATTTGAACAAAGGCCTGGGAGTGGCAGCCGTCAACGGCACCGATTTCATCGTCGAACGCAATGATGGCGTGCCGTTGGAAATCGACGTTTCCGGGGCGAAGACCGTGGGCGACGTGATCGATGCCATCAATGGACATCCCGCCAACCAGGACGCCGCCGCGGTGCTGGCACGGCTGGCCGAGTACGGCAACGGAATCGAACTGGTGGACGACAATCCGTCGGGAGTCGATCCGCAGGGCCAACCCAATCAACTGAAAGTGCGGACCGTTAACGAAAGCCTGGCGGCCATTCATCTGGGGTTGGTTGCCGCTGACCAGCAAATCGGCACGCCCACGGCACCCGCTGCCACATCCTCCGGCGACGCCGTCCTCGCCGGAGCAAACAACGATCTGGTCTTCACCGCCCCCGCGCCGGGCACTCAATTCGGCGGTACCCGTATCGAATTCACCAGCGGCACGGCTGTCGGCGACCAGGCCCTGGTGTCGTACGATGCCTTGGCCGGGACACTCTTCGTGGACATCGACCCCGGAGTCACGCGCGCCCAGACGATCGTGGACGCCGTCGTTGCGGAAGGCACCTTTACCGCATCGCTCCTTGCGCAATCGGAACCGAACGACGGGACGGGAACGGTCAGTGACCTGGGCCAGGTTGCGGTGACGGACACCGGAGCCGCCGAAACGCTCACGGGAGCGGACGTTCATCTGCAGGAGACCGAAGGCGTCTTTAATACGCTCATCCGGCTGCGCGAGGCCCTGCTGTCCAACGACATCTCGGAGATTGAACGAACCGTGGAGCTGCTGAAAGAGGATGCACGACGCGCGAATTTCGCACGGGCCGACCTGGGCGCTCGACAGCATGGCGTCAACGTGTTGCAGGACCAGTTGGACGGCCAAACAATCGAGCTGCGCGCGGCATTATCTGATGAAATCGACGTCGACCTGGCCGAGGCCATTTCCGAGCTGACGGGTCGACAGGCAGCGTTTCAAGCTTCGCTGCAAGCCACGGCCAGTATCCTGCAAATGAGCTTGTTGAATTTTCTGTAAACCAGCGCGCGATCGCCGGACACAAGGATCAGCCGGAATGCGTTGGCCTCCGGCTCCTGCCAGCTTGCAGACCCAGACGAACGGTCTGCAGACGCAGACGAACGCGTGGCGAGCGTCCCGCGGCCAATAGCTGATGATCGTGCACGGCGACTTGGCCGCCGAGCCGCCGCCGAGAACGAGCATCGGCCGATGCGTCGGCGGGCGGGAATGTTCAACGATTGTGCCGAGCGTGCAGGTGCTAGTGCCGTAGTCGCTTTGTGTGGGCTAAGCGAACGCGGCTGTCCGATGAGAGGCATGACCGCAAAGTGAAGGCGACCGCCAGTCACTGATGGTGGCCCTGCGTTTCCAGCCATGCCGGGCGGCACGCGCACGGACTCCCGGTCGCGACAAGCGTCTCCCCGTCCGCTGCGGCAGGCGAAACCGGTACATTCGTTTCCTTTGTAAGAAACGGCTTGGTTCCACAATGCTCGTACTATCGCGACAACGTGACGAAAGCATCATTATCGGCGACAACATTGTCGTCACGGTCGTCGACGTACGAGGCGACAAAGTTCGCCTGGGCATCGAAGCACCGACGGAAATTCCAGTCCACCGCCGGGAAGTGTACGATGCGATCCAACGGGAAAACCGCGGCGGCGGCGGCGTCAAGCCCAGGGGCGCCCGCGACGTACGCGGCCCGGAGCCCGGTCGCTAGCCGGTGCTGGTTTCTTCCGCAAGCCGCGGGGCAAGACGCCGCGCCGGCGCGTTGCTACCGCGTGGACGCCATCGTGGCAACCACGCCACCAGATGACGACGTGCGACGCCGGCAAGCCATCCCCCCGTCTTTCCCTAAAGCAGCAATCTTGACAGGTCGATATCTCAATATGGCCACCCGGCAGTGTTGTCGAATCGGGTCAACGTACCCCGCGTGTGCAACCTGTTCGCCCCAGATAGAGCCGGTCGTCCCGAAAAACGGTGGGGCGGGATTTGCACACGGGCCAAAACTGCAAGCTATACGATAACTAGTGAGGCAACGGTACGGTCGGTAGTGCGTGACGGCAACGCTCACTCCTTCCAACGCTGGCTCGCGGACGCCGGATGGTCCAAAGGCGGAGACACCGGCGACGCCTGATAAGAGACTTTTTAACCGTTAGGGGTGCTAGTCATGACCCGGATCAATACCAACGTCAGTTCGCTGGTTGCACAGCGAACCCTCGGCCGGTCGAACGTCGACCTGCAACAAGCCCTCACGCGTCTGAGCACCGGTCTGCGGATCAATACGGGTGCGGACGACCCCTCCGGCTTGATTGCCAGTGAGGCCCTGCGAAGCGATATCGGGGCCATTAAGTCCGCGATCGGAAACAGCGAGCGAGCCAACCAGGTTATTGGTACGGCGGACAGTGCCCTGGCCCAGGTCAGCGATATCCTCAACGATATCCGCGGGCTGGTCACGGAAGCTGCCAACAAGGGCGGTCTCAGCCCCGACCAGATCGCAGCCAACCAGCTTCAGGTTGATGAGTCGCTGGAGGCCTTGAATCAGATTTCCCAGACGACCAGTTTCCAGGGTCTGCGACTGCTGGACGGTAGTCTCGACTTCAACACGACGCCGGGATCGAATTTTTCCACCGCCAAGGACCTGAGCATCGACAAGGCAAACCTGGGCAGCACCGGACAAGTCAACGTCAACGTGACGATATCGGCGGCCGCGACCCAGGCACAATTAACCAACACGGGTGGGTTTACCGCGGCCACCAACGCAGCAGCTACGCTGACGCTGGCCCCGGAACTCTTCTTCGACAACACCAACTTCGCCTCCAACGCACAGTTGTTCTTCCAGGCCACGTCGCCCGGAACGGACTTGGAGGGTGTCACGGTCCAGTTCGTTGGAGCCACCGGTATCGGTGCTGGCAACGAGACGGCCGTATACGATTCGTCAGCCAACACGCTGACCATCACGGTCGACGACACGGACGCCACCACGGCACAGGACATCGCCGATGCTGTCAATACGCAGGTCGCCGACTTTCACGTCGATGTGTCGACATTTGGCGGCGAAGCCGTGACAGCGGCCGAAGCGCTGGCACTCAACGGCACGACCGTGGCGGACTTTTTGACGATCAATGCCGCTTCCGCGGGCCCGGACTTCAACAACGTTGACGTCCAGATCCTCGCCGATGCGGGCGTTCCGGCAGGCACGCCCACTGCCTCGTACGACGCCAACACCAAACAACTGACCATCCGCGTCAACAACACGGCCAACACAACGCTGGCCAATATCGCCACGGCCATCGACGGCACGGCGGAATTTGCCGGTACGGTCGTTTCGGCGACCGCCGCGGACGAATCGCTGAACATCGCCGGGGGCAACGTGGCTGACTTTTCGGCCACGGCCAGCACCGGTAATTCCGGAGGCGGCACGTTGGCCAACGATGTCGTGTTTGAATTGTCCGGCAAGGATGGGGCTCAGGTGTTCAACCTCAAGACCGGCACTACCATCACCGACGTCGCCAATGCCATCAATCTGGTCACCGATGCGACGGGAGTGACCGCGACTTCCGCCGGCACGACTCTCACGTTCAACTCTTCAGCCTACGGGACCGCGGCCAAGGTGGAAGTGGACGTCATCCAGGACAGTGGGGGGGCATTCACGGCGGGCCTCAGTTCCACGCTGGCCACGGGCAACGATATCGCCGCCAAGGTGAACGGCTTTGACGCCAAGGGAACGGGCAACAAGCTGACGATCAACAGTGCGACGCTCGACCTGTCGTTGACCGTCGACGACGGATCCAGCCTGGACGTCGGCTTCACCATCACGGGTGGCGGCGCCCTGTTCCAGCTCGGTCCCGACGTCGTCAGCAACCAGCAGGCTCGGATTGGTATCCAGAGCGTCAATACCGCGCGACTGGGTGGCGCGTCCGGACTGCTGTTCCAGCTCGGATCGGGTGAATCGGCATCGCTGGAAAACGATTCCACGACGGCCGCGCGGATCGTGACCGAAGCGATCAACCAGGTGACGAGCCTCCGCGGCCGCCTGGGCGCCTTTCAGAAAACGTCGCTCGATACGAACATCGCGTCGCTCAACGACACGCTGATCAATTTGATCGACGCCGAGAGCGCGATTCGCGATGCCGACTTCGCGGCGGAGACCGCCAACCTGACGCGGGCCCAGATTCTGGTCCAGTCGGGCACCACGGTATTGTCGATTGCCAACAGCAATCCGCAGAACGTACTGGCCCTGCTGCGATAGTTGCCCGGACTCCCGTGGATTACCGAACGCTGACCGGCCCGCCCCAAACCGGCGGGCCGTCGCGCGCGCAGGACGTACTGCCCGCCACCGGAAAGAAATTCCGGTTACACAGTTTCTGCGTGCGGTCCACCTACAGACGGACCCGCTCGACGGCCGAAGAACACACAAGATTCCGTGACGGCGCGGCCAAGCCGGCGTGGGCCCGCAGTCCATGGCCGGCGCGCAAGGTTGCTCGCCGGGGCGCGACCGCAACGCCCGGGGTCCGAGACGTACATTTGATTCGTCGCCGGTTCCAGCCGCTACCGAAAGCACCAGCGGAAAGCGTTCATGAGTCAGATACAATCCTCCGTCGGCCTCATTTCCGGAATCCCTATCCTGGATACCGTGGATCAGTTGATGGCCATCTCGGCGCGGCCTCGTGATCTGATAGCCAACCGCAACGAGGCCCTGAAAGCCGAACAGTTGGCAATCTCGGAACTGACCTCACGGGTATTGGGGGTCAAGTTCGCCGTAGACCGGCTCGGTGACGGTGACGTCTTTGACAGCAAAGTTGCTACGTCCAGCGACCCAAGCCTGTTGTCGGTGGCCGTGACAGGCAACCCTCCGGCGGGCAATTTTGGCTTTACCCCGTTGCGCAAAGCCCAGTCCCACCAGGCACTCAGCACCGGAATCGGTGGCTTAAATGATCCGTTGCAGAACGGAACGCTGGGTATTCGTTTCGGAGGGTTCGTGGATCAAGGAGCCGATTTCAGCGCTCTGAACGGCGGTGAAGGCGTCAACGGCGGCAAGCTCCGAATCACCGACCGTAGCGGAGCCTCTGCGATTGTTGATTTGCGATTTGCCAGAAACATCGACGACGTGTTGCAGGCCATCAACTCCAACGCGACCATCAATGTCACGGCCCTCACCGACGGTGACCGACTGAAACTGGTGGACCGCACCGGCCAGACGGCGAACAACCTCGTCGTACAGGAAGTCGACGGCGGCACGACGGCAGCGGGTCTGGGGCTGGCAGGCATTGACGTCGCGGCGGACGAAGCCCTGGGGCAGGACATTGTCCGGTTGTATGACGGGCTGAAATTGAGCCGGCTCAACGCCAACACGGGCTTGGGGCTGCGCGAGGAACTGCCCGACCTGGAGGTGGCATTTTCCGACGGCAGTCCGGTTCTGTCGATCGACGTGGGCGACGTTTCGACCCTGGGAGAACTTGTCGCCGCCATCAACGGGGCCGATCCATCGCGTCTGACCGCCCGCCTTTCCGCCGGGGGCGATCAGCTCGAACTGGAGGACCTCACATCCGGCCCGGGAACGTTTTCTGTGTCGAGTCCCCTGGGGGGAACCGCCGCCGAGGATCTGGGTCTGGCGGCGCCGGCCAGCGGAGGTGTGATCACTGGCCGCCGGTTGCTCGCCGGGCTCGGTTCGCCGCTGCTCAGCAGCCTGAACGGGGGCCAGGGCCTGGGAACGACCGGCCTGGTGCAGTTGACCGACCGCAACGGCGGAAGCACCACGGTCGATCTTTCATCGGCGGAAACGTTGGATGCGGTGATTAATCAAATCAACGCGCGGGCGGATTCCGCGGGCGTCGGGATTCAGGCGCGGATTAATGGGGCTCGGAGCGGTATCGAGATTCTGGACACGACGGGTGGGTCCGGCAATCTGACGATTGCCAATGCCGACGCGACGAACACGGCCGATCGGTTGGGAATCACCGCCAGCGTGGCGGCATCCACGGTGGACGGTGGAAGCCTGCGGCTGCAGATCTTGGGCGCGCAGACGGAGCTGTCGTCGTTGAACGGCGGACGCGGCGTGGCCGCGGGCTCGTTTCGAATCATCGACTCGCAGGGCGTGGAAGGCGCCGTCGTCTTGAACCAGCCCGGTGCGGAGATCACCACGATAGGAGGCGTTATCGACGGCATCAACGGGGCCGGTGTCAGCGTTACCGCACGGCTGAATGACCAGGGAGACGGCATCCTGATAATTGACGAAGCCGGTGGCTCCGGGACGCTGCGCGTCGAAGAAACGGGCGGCGGCTCCACCGCCGCCGACCTGCACCTGCTGATTGATGCTCAAGATCGAGACTTCGGCGGAACCATCAAACAGGCCATCGACGGATCAACAGCGCTGACGATCGACATCGACGCCGTCACCGAGGATTCTCAGACCGCGGAAGACGAACAAACCACCCTCGCCGATCTAGTCGACCATATCAACAGTCTACAAGCCGGCGTCACCGCCACGACATTTTTCGACGGGGTCAACCAGCGCCTGCTGCTCACCAGCGACCAGACCGGCTCGGCGTCCCAGATCCAGTTGGAAACCACCGGCGCCGGGTTCTCGTTCCAGGAAGTGGAGCGGGGCAGCGACGCTTTACTGGCTTTCGGTTCCGTCGGTTCAGGCGGCGTCGGTGTCTTTGTTACATCACAGGACAATACCTTTGACGACGTGATTAGCGGCGCGGCCTTGACGATCGAGGGCGAATCGACGTCGACGGCCTCCGTCAGTATCGCCACGTCCGACAGCGCTCTGGTGCAGGACGTCCAGAGCTTCGTTGACGCCTACAACGCACTGCGCGAGAAGTTGGACGACCTGACGTTTTTTAATGAGGTCGATAACACGACGGGCGTGTTGTTCGGATCCAACGAAGCACTGCGCGTCGAGACAGGACTGGCCGACCTCGTCAGCCGGCGCTATTCCATCTCGGGTGATTTCAAAACGCTCGAGTCCGTGGGCGTTCGCGTGGAAAGCGACGGCACGCTCAGCCTGGACAAATCCAAATTGCAGCAGGCGTTCGCGGACGATCCGGATGCGGTCGAGGAATTGTTCACGGATCCGGTGGCGGGCGTCTCGGCCCGCTTCGGGGACGTGATCGACGGCCTGGCGGCGTCGCAGACCGGCCTGTTGGACAATCGGGCCAGTGCGCTGGCGGACAAGATCGACAGCAACAACGATCGTATCGAGTTCTTCGACGCGCGTTTGGAAAAGGAACGCGCGCGTCTGCTGACCGAGTTTTTCAACCTGGAAACGATGCTGGCCCAGCTGCAGGACAACGTGGCGGCACTGAACACGTTCCAACCGATTCCGCCACTGACGTCCGTCAGCGAATGAGTTCCGAGGATTCAAGTATGGCCCACGATGCGCGCGAAGAATACTTGAAAAACCAGATCGACACAGCCACGCCCCAGAGGCTTCATCTGATGCTTGTGGAAGGGGCCATTCGCCATGCGCGAGTTGCCCAGAACTGCTGGCAGGAACAGAAAGAACCGGAAGCCCGCGATGCGATCGACCGATGCTATTTGATCATCGTGGAAATGCTGTCCAATGTGGGTGCGGCCGGAAGCCCTCTGGGACGGCGAATCAGCACCGTTTATCTGTTCCTGTTCCAAACGGTGGCGGAAGTACGCCAACATCGCGACGATGAAAGACTTGCCGACCTGCTCCGCGTGCTGGCTGTCGAGCGTGAAACGTGGCGGCAGGTGTGCGCGAAATTCGGGGCAACCGTCTCGCAAGCCGTAAGTGCCGGCGATCGAAGAGCGCCGCCCCGGCGACCGGAAATGATGCGCTCCGGCGGGCCCCCGCGCGACAGCGTCTCTTTTCACGCCTGAATCAGCGTGCACGAGCGTGACAAAGGTTCCAGCCCCGCAAGGGGCGACGGCGCATTGATCGGCCGGGCCGCTGTTGCCCCTTGCGGGGCTGAGAGGTCTCTCTGTCCGGCGCCCGTCGGCTGACGCCGACGGCGAAACGCTGTCGCCGCTGCGCGGCGAGCGCCCCGCGGCTGATGGGTCGTTTTCAACTCGCTGACACCAATCGCCCCAGCCACACTCGATCCGGTTTGACCAAGGAACACGCTGCCGCCGGATCCGGCGCACAGGCGTAAAGAACTTGAGATAAAGCCGGGTTCCAGAGCTCCAGATTGACGACCACGGGAGTCGGTCCTATGATGTCCCCGACGTGCGATAGATTACCCATTGTGTTGCCAATAACCGGACTGCCAGGAGCGACAAGTGGAGCAACACGGCCGACAAATTCGCGTTGGGCATAGCCCTGATCCGGATGACGCGTTCATGTTCTACGCGCTCGCGCAAGAGAAACTGGACACGGGCCATTACCGTTTCGAACACGAATTGGCGGACATCGAGACGCTCAACCGGCGGGCCTTCGCCGGCGAACTGGAACTGACGGCCGTAAGCCTGCACGCGTATGCCCATCTGGCCGACCGCTATGTGCTCTGTTCCTGTGGCGCGAGCATGGGAGATGGGTATGGCCCGATGGTCGTCGCTCGTCAACCGATGACGTTCGCGCAACTCTCCGAGGCGCGAATCGCCGTGCCGGGCACGCTCACGACGGCATACCTGGCCCTGCGGATGCATCTCGATGCGGACTTCGAGTACGTGGAAGTGCCGTTTGACGAAATCATACGCGCCGTCCTGGACGGCTCGTTTGCAGGCCAGGCCGTGGACGCCGGTCTCTTGATCCACGAGGGGCAATTGACCTTCGCCGATCACGGATTGCAGTTGATCGTGGACTTGGGCCGCTGGTGGTCCGAGCAAACCGGTCTGCCCTTGCCTCTGGGCGCCAACGCGCTGCGCAAGGACCTGGGAGAAACTACCTGCCGGGATGTCCACGGGCTGTTGCTCCGTAGCATCGAATACGGGTTGGCCCATCGTGCTGATGCGCTGGAATACGCGAAACAGTTCGGGCGCGACCTGAATCATACACGGGCCGATCGTTTCGTGGGGATGTACGTCAACGACTGGACGCTCGATTTCGGCGCTCGGGGACGCAAGGCCGTCGCGGCGTTGCTGCGGCAGGGGCACGAAAAGCAAGTCATTCCCCGGCTTGTGACGCCTGAGTTTGTTGCCGAGGATTCGCCGCGGACCGTGTTCCCGGATGCCCCCTGATAGGGTCAGCACCTCGCTGCGAGTAAGACCTGCGCGACTCGTAACCCGATGCGTCAGCGATGCTCATCCGCCGGAGAGCGACGCGGCGACCCCGGGCCCGGCGACGACCGTCCTGCAGCAATCGCAAATGTGGCGTATGATGCAAGAGGGATTGTTGCTGCCGCCGAGCGTCGTATCGTGAAACCCCGATAAGCTCCCCGATAAGCTCTTCGATACGCCATGAAGCACGATGGGACCAGCGCCGTCGATGAAGTAGTCGATCGCCACTTCGACGAAATGGTTGCGCTGCGCCGGCACCTGCACATGCACCCCGAAGCCAGCGGCCAGGAATTTGAGACGAGTCTGCATTTGTACCAGTTGCTGGGAGATCGGGGGTTTGAAGTCCAGATGGGTCCGGAAGGGCGCGGCGTCGTGGCGGACGCCGGCGGGCCGGCGGCCACGGGCCGATTGGCTTTGCGTGCCGACATCGACGCGCTGCGGATCCACGACCGCAAGACGGCCGCCTATCGCAGCCGCAACGCGGGTCTTATGCACGCGTGCGGGCACGATGCCCACACCGCGATCGTGTTCGGCGCGCTCGTGTCCCTCGGCCAACTGAGTGAGCGAGGCATCCTGCGGCAGCCGATTGCCGTCCGCGGCATATTCCAGCCGGCGGAAGAAACGGCCACCGGCGCGCGCGAAATGATCGCTGCCGGAGTACTCGAGCAGGTCGGGGCCATTTTGGCCACGCATGTCGATCCGACCCGGGCTGTGGGCCACATCGGCCTCCGCGCGGGGGTGCTCACATCCCACAGCGATTCGATGATCATCAGCATCCACGGCCGCGGCGGGCACGCCGCTCGACCGCACGAATCGAACGATCCGATTGCCGCCGCCGCTCAGCTTATCAGTACCTTGTACTTGTTCGTTCCCCGGGCCGCCGACAGCCAGGATGCCATCGTCGTCACCATCGGGCAGATCGAAGCAGGCCACAATCCGAATGTGATTCCCGAACGTGTAGTGCTCAGCGGCACGCTGCGCACGCTGGATGCGGCCGTTCGCCAGCAAGCCGTGCAGCACATCTGCCAATTGACACGCGGCATCGAACAGATGTCGGGCACCAAAATCGATGTCCGCTTCGAGGCCAGTGTGCCTTCGGTCTGCAACGATTCGCATCTGAGCCGGCTAGTGGAGACGGCGGCGCATGAACTGTTGGATGCGGCCTGCATCGAGACGATTCCTCGGCCCAGTATGGGGAGCGAGGACTTCGCCGAATACCTCAGGCACGTTCCGGGAGCCATGTTCCGGCTCGGCGTCGCCTCGGCAAAGACAGGCTGCAATGGACTCCACACCCCGACTTTTGATATTGATGAAGGGGCACTGGCCGTGGGGGCCAAAATCCTGGCCCGGGCGGCGATCAGGTGGTCGGAATCGGATGCATCGCCGCCGCACGACCGCGCTCCCACGCGCGGTGCGTCGCCCTAGCACGGCGGCGGCACCGACGGTCCGTGTGCGGAGGAACTTGCATGAGCAAACTTCTTTTCAACAGCAACACGAGTCCCTCACTGGGAGTCGAGTTGGAGCTGGGGCTGGTCGACGCACGAACGATGGAGCTGTCCAGCTCCGTCAGCCAGGTTCTCGAACATCTGCCCCAATCGGGCACGAAACATTACAAGCCTGAATTGATGCAGAGCTGCCTGGAAGTCAACACGGGAATCTGCCGCACGGTAGCCGAGGCTGAGGACGACTTGCGGGCCAAGCTGACGAAAGTCGAAACCGTCACGGACAAGATGGGATTGCGGCTATGGTGGGGCGCCACGCATCCTTTCTCGCGGTGGAGCGACCAGCGAGTGACGCCCGACGACAGGTATTACCAATTGGTCAACCTGCTGCAGGAGATGGCGCGGCGGCTGATTACGTTCGGGCTGCATGTGCACGTGGGCGTCGATTCGGGCGACAAGGCGGTCATGATCTGCGATCGAATCATGCGGCATCTGCCCACGCTGTTGGCGATTTCCAGCAGCAGCCCCTTTTGGGAAGGCCGCAACACGGGACTTTACTCGTTGCGCTCAAAAATCATGGAAGGGCTCCCGACCGCCGGTCTCCCGACGTTGATGCGGAATTGGAGCGAATACGTGTGGCTGGTCAACCACATGGTGCAGACAGGATTCATCAATACGATCCGTGAAATCTGGTGGGATGTGCGTCCCCATCATAATTTCGGCACCGTCGAGGTGCGTGTTTGCGACATGCCGGGCAATCTGGAGGACGTCCTGGGTATCTCCGCCCTCGTGCAGTGCCTCGTTAAAGCGCTTTCTGATGATATCGACCACGGCGCCTATCAGCACGATTGCCACCCCATGATGGTCCGTCAGAACAAATGGCGCGCGTGCCGGTTTGGC
>Ga0315534_1002069_pt1 | contig 13758 bp, 13 predicted proteins | sample SalMarSW160240MG_FD_203094 | JGI IMG/M metagenome (GOLD analysis project Ga0315534, IMG submission 203094) | Salt marsh sediment microbial communities from the Plum Island Ecosystem LTER, Massachusetts, United States - Salt Marsh Sediment SW1602-40 ... | reverse complement strand
TCATAGACCAAACCGGATAACCTGAGCGGATAACCATATTGCTCTGGGCTGTAAACAGTCGTCGCGAAAACAACGGGCCTTTTATTTTGTTCAAGAAGCATATTTATGACCTTATCTGAAATAGTCTTAGCCTTGCCTGTCTTTTTGTCATAATCGTGTTTTAGTGTTTCCAATTGACCGTCAGTCATTTCCAAAGGCAAACCCTGTTTAATAAGAAATTTCAGATATTCCTTCAGATTGGCAAGGCTGCGATTGAGAATTATAATGTCTTTCCTAACACCCATACCCTGCAAGAACCAAGATGGATATGTATCATTATCACCATTAGTGATGAGAATTGAATTAGCAGGCACGGACTTCAGCATATTCTCATTATACTCAACTAATACATCGAAGTTTATCGCATTTCGGTAATGAAGTCTTGCTTCTTTTTCCCATATCGCATTGATTTTTGAAAATGGTTCTTCTCCCTGCCATACTTTCCTAAAAAAATCAAGCCAGGCAAAGGTATTGTATAACTGCACGAAATCTTGTATTATACCATGAACGCCAGCATTCTCGAATAATTCAAAATGTCCCAGGCTGAATGGCTCTGGTTCAATAGCAGTGAGCATTGTAGAGCTTAAAGAGACTAAGCCATCTCCGTCAGTCTCCTCAGGTAAATCACCAGCATACGAGATTCTTCCTCTAATAGAAGCAAAATTCTTGCTTTCTTCTGGTTCCCCGTAGCCACCTGGCAAATTTCCACGTTCGTGCGTCCATAAGAGAGCATCTGAACCTGATATGAGCTCAACGACATTATCATCCAGGCCATCCACATAAAAAAAGCGGTATGGACTAGCACCTGCTTTGGCACTGTCGATGATAGCAAAATTCGAACCAAGAAACGGTGTCCCCACCGCAATAACCGCCGATGAGATGTCCTTATGGTATAGCAAAGTATCGACCATATAGCGATGCGCGACTAGACCACCGACACCAAAACTTACTATATCAAGACGAAATTTACCATATTGTTCATGTAATTTTTTAAGTTCATCTGCAAGGTAATATGAGTTATCCTCAATTGACTTATCCATATCATAAACATACGTCCATACTGGATATTCATATTCATTCTGTCTCAAGACATATTTGAATTTTTTTACATAGTCGCTCACATATGGATCGGTAACAAGAAGTAGGGCATTATCTACATCTGAATGGTCTTTAATACCATATTCTAAGGGTTTTTCTATGACATAATATTCTCCCCCGTGCCATAACTGGGCGCGCAAAGTCTCATTCTCGACGATCGAGTTGGCCAAAGGCACAAATCCGTTGCCTATCTTTGCACCTAATGCCATGTTCTGTTTGGTCATAGGCATAGAAAAGTGAATCGGTTTTTCGAAAACGAGTGTATCAGGTATTATTGTAAATGCTTGACCAGTCAAATTATACCCTTGTTCATAGGTTCTCTTGGATGTGCTTTTCTTTTCTATCTTCACCAGGGTCGATTCTTGAACACTATTCTCAGGTATATCAAATACCGCACCATTCAACTCCATCATGGCACCTTCATGCGTAATTATTCGTTCAACATATGGAGATGAGCAATGTAAAAAGACCAATACTACGGAAAAAAGCAGAATTTTTCTCATTATACCTCCTATAATAATAATCCAATTTCTCAATGAAAAGTTCATTTCTGGTCTCTTTAGTTTATTTGGTTTATCTAGTCTTTTTGTCTGTTTTGTTTTTTAGTTACATAATTACTTAATAACACAATGACTAATTACTTCCCTACTTTTTGGTTCAATGTAGTCGCCCGATTTATCGGGCATTGTCTGATAAATCACCTATCTGCCTCAGGCTGAGATAACAACAGTATCTTTTTATTCTCCATTACTCTTTTTCTCCGGCTCACCCGCTCTCCGTTTCATCGTTAGTATCCGCTTTTTCTCAGTCCCTGTTCATCAAACCCGAAATAGTGACCTATTTCATGAATAATAACACGGTTTATCCACTGCTTTAGTTCTTCCTCATCGCGACTTATACGTTCAATATTTTTTTTGAATAATGTGATCCTATCTGGCATTACATTGCCATACCAGTGACCTCTGTTTTTAAGAGGCACTCCCTGATATAGACCGAGCAGTGATTTGTGAACGACGGGTTCATCCTCAATTACGATATCTATATTTAGAAGTTTTTTGCGGATAAAAGCTGGTAAGGTCTTCACGACATTTTCAACGACCTGTTCAAATTCTTCGCGTTCCATGGATTATCGCTCTTGCGATGTTTAGCCCTGTGTTTTTCTTACCTATCGCCTTCAGATTCCGCCTCATCGTCGATATTTTCTCAGGATGTGATAAAAGATCCGCTATTACTGTACTCGCATTATCCAATGTAATGCGAACAGCCGCTCGATGGCCTATAAAAAATTCCTCGTTCATGTTTTCCAAACCAACGATCGAATTAGCGAGCAATAAGCAAGGACCGACTTTTGAAGCCTCAGTCGTTGTAATACCACCTGCTTTGGTAATTAAAATATCGGTCGCGGCGATGAGTTCGTAAATCCTTTCGACCATTCCGTAAGTGTTTAAATTGGATCTACCTTTCAATTGCTTTATTTTATCCATGACCTCTTTATTATCACCACATAATACTGAAAGGTCATAGTCAAAATCGACGATTCTCTTGACCAGTTCAAACCATTCACCTCCAAAAACACGACTGCCCATGACTGTTGCTGATATCCTGTTTTTCGAAAGTTTGAAACGTTTTCGGGCTGCATTTTCATCGATATTCTTATCGAGTTCAATAGCAACCGGTATGCCAAACGGGAAAACTTGTTTTTTCTCAGCACCATAAGATACGATCTGATCGATCAGCGATTCATGGGGTATAAAATACTGATCCATCTCTTTATTTACCCAGTGCGGGTGTACGTAATAATCTGTTATGACGATCCCCATTCTATAGTTGTAATCTCTTTTGTAAAGGGCTGCGAAATATCCAGGAGAAAAGTGTGTGCTCAGTATGTAGTCAGGCTTATACTGTTCGAGTAAATCCCTGAACCGATAAGCTAATATCTTGTGTGCACGATACAAAAAAGTTGATGCTCCACTGCCTACGCCTAAGCCTCCGTAAAGGAATCTTAATAAACCCCGCGCTTTTTTCTGTCCGAAATCATATATCTTCTTGTATGAATAGCCATACATCGGCCAGACCCATTTGAAACAATCTTCAGACCTTACATCAATATCTGGAGCTGCTTTGTGCAATCCTTGTTCAATGGCTTTTGCCGCCTTAAGATGCCCGGCGCCTATCGGTACGGCAAGAATAAGAATTTTCATGCATGAATTATACATATTTATCTTGACAATACAAGAGTAATATATATAATAAATAGGGAGAATAAATATGACAAAGACTCTGATGTTTATGATTATCATCGTGCTTGCCTGTCTCAGTTGTGCTGATACCGATGAAGCATTTCTGTCCCATGTTTACGGTTGGGCTTACACAAAGAGCGACTCAACCGGTATTAATGATCTCACGATAAGAATAAGAGATATAAATGCATATGACCTCAGCCAACTGCGTGAGCGTACTATTATTACGGAAACCATGGATTCTCTCGATGGATATTTTGAATTAGACAGCGTTTGTTACGGCACGACGAGTATTCAAGGCATTGGATATGTTATAATATTCATAGATAGTGTCGACAACCCAAACTGGCCTGACACTAATTGGTTCCCTGATATCCGGGGGCCTGTCGATACTGTTATATTCTACCTGGAGGATTAAAAAATGAAAATATCATCACGTTTCCGATATGGACTAAGACTACTTGTTGATTTAGCAATGAACTACGAAAAAGGACCAGTCCTGCTTAAAAATATCGCAGAATGTGAAAGAATCTCCAAAAAATATCTTGAACAAATTGTTATTTCTCTGAGGACTGCTGGGATCCTAGGTGCAACGAGAGGGTCAAAAGGCGGCTACTATCTTACAAAATCCCCGGAGAAAATAAAGCTTGTTGATATCTACCGGTTGCTTGAAGGACCTTTTTCTCCAGTAGAATGTATTGATAATCCAAAAACCTGTGTTCTTGTGAGGACTTGTCCAACAAGACAGCTCTGGGATGACCTATCTAAATCTATTGAAGGTACATTCAAAAACATTACTCTTGCAGATTTTATGAAGAAATAGATACTCTGTTCTTCAACTCGCTTAAAACATAGACGTTATTTGGTCCTTGACACACAATTATATATATATATAATTATATCATTATGTGGTTGAACACATCGATCCTTGGAGGTAAGAAGTGAGGCTTGAGATTCGCAGGCTCGGTCGAGTCTGCAGTACCAGCTATAACTTCTTACTCCATCCACATCAACTAAAAGACCTATATAAAAGACGAAGTTTAATACTGCAGGGGGCTAAAAAGTGATTGGCCTCAGTCCGAGACCGGTCGGGTCTCGCAAAAAAAACCACCGTGTAAATCATAATTCTGCCATTCTCGCTAAAATCTTCAAAAAAATCAATAAAACAAAATCAGCCGTGAGGCAAAAAAATCACTGCGCTGCCCTGCACCGTAAGATGAAATCATACGGGGTAATCGACTCTTACGTAGTAAGAGCAAGGAGGACAAATAATGAGCAATTCATGGGATGATATCGTTGGAAAAAACGAGTACAATAAAAACTATAAGAGGATCGAAGAGCTCGCGATTTCGCACGGCTACAAGATCAATCCTGATAATGAACGTGTTAAGAAGGTAGTCGGACTGATGACTATAAATTTTAACGAATTCGGCAAATATTACTGCCCATGCAAACAAAGCCATCCACTTGATCCAAATAAAGATGTTTTATGTCCCTGTTCCCAGATCAAAGATGAAGTGACCAGAGACGGTCACTGTTTTTGTAAACTATTCTTTCGGAAATGATACAATGTTCTCACTGTTATGTAAAGGAAACAACGATGCGATATCGCTGCACGTCAAGTAACTTGTCGAATTTATATAACAATCGACGTTCTCGAAAAAATAGCAAGGAGGTTATATGAAACAGCTTTTTGCACTGTGTTTTACTGTAATGATATTAATATCCTGTGGAGAACAAAAGATGCAGGTTCTCAAGGTTGGCTATGTTCACCATGACCACCAATCAGCCCTGTATATTGCAGCTTTGGAACCGGAAAAGACAAAGGCCGATGCAAATGTATGGCTGCAGGAGGTTGAATATAAAAAGCACTATGAACTCATGAAAAAAGGAAAAAAGATCGCTGATATCGAACTTTATCAATCGGGCGGCGGCTCAAAAATGCCTACCCTTATGGCACAAGGACACTTTGAAGTAGGTTTCGGTGGTGTTGCTGCAGTAGCATTTTTCACAGACAAAGGCTCACCCATAAAGATCATCGCGCCGCTGCATACCAAAGGTGATATGCTTGTTCTTCAACCAGATAACCCGGTCAACACCTGGGATGAATTTGTCAAGTGGGTTAAAAAGGAAAAAAAGCAAATAAGGATCGGCTTTAAAAATCCCGTAGCGGTTGCAAAGTTAGTATTTGAAAGAGCACTAAAGGAAGAAGGTATTACCTATACGAGCGACAAATCAGAAAGGGATAAGGATATCCTTATGATATTGTTAAAAGGAGAAGAAAACCTCGTTCCAGGTCTTCAAAACAAAATAATTGATGGCTACGTATCGAATAATCCCTGGTGTGCGATTGCGGAAAGTAAGGGTGTCGGCAAATGTGTCGCTGAACTCCATGCTTTACCGCCTGGTATTTGGAAAGACCATCCCTGCTGCTGTATTGCAGCTAGCGATTCAGCAATGGCCAACAAGGGAAATGTCATTAAGGAATTTCTCAAAGTAATAATCCTGGCAACACAATATGCAAACGAAGACCCTGAACTCCATGCAAAGATCGCTTCAAAATGGCTCGGCACGACAAAAGAAGTGGAAATGGTATCTCTCGCTACTTCAGGATTCACCACACACCCGAATGACTACTGGAAACAGACTATGCAGGTCTGGATCGACGAAATGAACGGTCTTGGTCAGCTTAAAGGGAGTCTCAAAGATAAAAAAGGTGAAGAAGTCGAGAAAATTCTTTATGATTTTAGCGCACTCGACAAGGCTGCCAAAGAACTGAAACTGGAGAACTGGTATTAAGTTCGTCAAAACCCTTGTACTTGGTTTAGTATTACCGATCATTATCATCATCGTTTGGGAATATTTTGCCGTACAAGCCAATAACCCTGCGTTATTGCCGAGGGTTGGTGCGGTGCTCGATCGTCTCCTGCATCCGTTCACCAATCTTCTCGACACAGGCAATTTTATACACCACATAATCGTAAGCGCCTCAAGGGTAGTGCTCGGATTTATCCTCGCCGCACTAGTCGGGATCCCACTCGGGCTTTTGGTCGGCAGATACCTCCTTTTCCATAGGTTATTCAGTCCGATCATAGAAATATTAAGACCTCTATGCCCTATCGCCTGGATCCCTTTTGCTATGGCAATCTTTAAAACCTACACTATTGCGGATATATTCGGCGCACACTATTCCACGAGTATATTCGGGCACATACAACTCGGAATGCTGTACGTCATTTTCTACGGTGGATTCTTCCCGATTTTTTTGAACACTGTGCACGGCGTTAAATCAATAAAACATATCTACATTGAATCCGCATTACTGCTCGGCGCCGACCAAAAAAGGCTGTTTCGAAAAGTGATATTCCCATCCTCGCTGCCGGCAATCCTCACCGGCTTGAAAGTAGGACTTGGTATATCGTGGATGGTTATTATCGCTGCAGAAATGTTACCGGGCAGCGACGCAGGTATAGGATATCTGATCATGTTCTCGTATGAACTTGCCGAGATGGATATTCTCATAGCCAGCATGATCCTAATCGGCGCTATCGGTGCCCTCCTGAGTTATGCTGTCAAGCTTATCACTGACCAAACCTCAGTATGGCAGGCAAAGGAGCGATGATGTCATTTCTTAGAGTTGACGGTGTCAAAAAAGTATACCACGGAGAAAGAAAAGAAGAAGTCATCGCCCTTGCCGACATGTCTTTTGACTGCAAAGATCAGGAATTCCTTTGCATACTTGGACCTACTGGCTGCGGCAAGACAACACTATTAAGGTTGATCGCTGGACTGGAGAAAACGACTTCTGGCAGAGTAATCCTCGATAACAAAACGGTTGATGGACTAAGCAGTGAAACAACCCTCGTGTTCCAGCAATATTCTCTTTTCCCATGGACAAATGTATTGAACAATGTTTCTTTTAGTCTGGAAATGAAGGATATCGCGCGGAAAGTACGTTATGAAAAAGCCAAACACTACATTGACCTTGTTGGTCTTACCGGTTTTGAAAAAGCCTATCCATATGAACTCTCGGGAGGCATGCAGCAAAGAGTTGCCATAGCAAGAGCCCTTGCTCATGATCCAAGATTATTACTACTCGATGAACCCTTTGGGGCGCTTGATGAAAGAACACGCCACCGTCTTCAAGAAGAACTGCTGTCGATATGGCAGGAAGAAAAGAAAACCGTGATCTTTGTCACGCATAATATCGATGAAGCTATATTCCTTGCCAGTCGAATCCTCATTATGCGTGATAGACCGGGACGTATTGACGATGATATCAAAATTGATCTACCAAGACCGCGAGATCGTCGTTCCAAAGATTTCGTAAGAATCCACATAAAAATTCGCGAAATACTGGAACAGATACTCACGGTATATAACCAAGGAGGTGAATGATAGAAAAGAGAATTAGCATAACTAATCCGACACTAAAAAAGCAAAGTAATAATTATTTTATCACCGTAATCATAAAAATATCACTGTTATCGACTCTTTCGAAGAAAGAGTAAGGAGGAAGATATGAAAAAGATGGTCTGCTTGATATTTACAATCCTTTTATTGACAAATATCGCTGGCGCCGGGCCACTGATCTGGCGGAGTGCCAAGACAATCCCTGGAGGTAGTGCGATTTTCCAGATGAATCTTAGCTACTGCGAAATAGCACGATCATGGTCCTGGCCAAATGAAGAGTGGAGTGATCTTTCCGATGCAAACAAAACAACTGTCATAGGCGCGCACTTTATGTTTGGCTATGCACCGATACCTAAACTCGAATTACTGGCGCATATTCCACTATTGAGAAAAGAAAAAGATACACTAAGTTCTTTCGGACTGCAGGATCTTTGGGCAAAAGTCCGTTATAATTTCATCGGTGAAAAAGCAAAACCCTATATAACCGGTGTTGTCGCCGTACGCATACCGACTGCGAGCGAGGACGCAAACCCTGGTTTAGATGACCGAACTTTGGATATTGGTGCTGGCCTCCTTTACTTCCAGCAATTCAACAATATATTGGTGCACTTGCGTACAGGATATTTTTACAACGGAAAGAACGACGCTGATATAGATGTCGGTGATGAAGTCGAGTTATTTTTTAAGCCTGAATATGTATTCAACAAAAAGGTGAAGGTCTTCTTGGGCTTCAGCTTGGTTGAGACTCTCAAGGCAAAAAATGATGCTGGAACATCGATCGATAATACCCAGAAAAGGCTTTTTACCCTTACCCCTGGTTTAGTGGCAACACCCGCTCCGGGACTGACAGTTAGACCGAAATTTATCTATCCGCTGGAAATGTTGAGTCAGGGCGGTACTAATTTCCCATGGAAAATAGGCTTTGATGTGTGGTATGTCGTAGAATTCTGATGAAACTGGGTATTTGACCAGGGGGTCGACATTAAACGACTCCCTGGTATTTTTATTTTATCAAATACTATAAATATAGCGAGCAGATCCATTCAGGCGGCCAAAAGCACTGGGTCTTAAAAAAAGGCATGAAAATTCTCGACCTGTACAGTGCAATCGGTGCACTAAACGCGACAGTTTCACTCCAGCAATCCTGATATGCTTGACATAGAATGGTTTTTTACCTATAATTCTTTATGAAAGAAACAGAAAAACAAGAGATATTACGTAATATTCCGGCTGTCGATAAGATACTGAAATGGCCGGAATTAGAAAAATACCTATTAAAATTGGAACAGAACTATATAACAGGATTAATACGTTATAAAATTGAAGAATTCAGAAACCGCATAATCGCAGGAGAGGATTATGATTTGGACTTTTTAAAAAACAGTATTTTGTGCGAATTAAAGGATTTGACTAGACCCTATTTTCGACGTGCGGTCAATGCACTCGGCATTATCCTGCATACCGGGCTCGGACGCGCACCATTTAGTCAGGGCGTCGCAGATACTCTCTACGACGCTTCGATCGGGTATTCTCAGCTTCAGATCGATGAACATGGCAAAAGAGCAGATCGTTATAGAAAAATAAACCGAATATTAACTCTTATAACTGGCGCCGAAGCCGCGGTTATCGTAAACAACAATGCCGGTGCGACACTCTTGATCCTCAATGAATTAGCCAGAGGTAAAGAAGTCATTGTTTCGCGCGGTCAACTCATTGAAATCGGAGGGGCATTCAGGATCCCCGAAATCATGGAACAAAGCGGTGCTCTACTGCGCGAGGTTGGTGCTACAAACCGCACACATCTGCGGAATTATGAGGAAGCCATCAATGAGAATACCGGTGCACTTTTACGCGTACACCAGTCAAACTACCGCATCATCGGTTTTACCAAGGAAGTTTCACTTGAGGAACTCGTTGAACTTGGGAAAAAACACAATTTACCGGTCATCGATGACCTGGGAAGCGGCGCATTGATCGACCTTTCCAAGTACAAGCTGCCAAAAGAACCGACTGTTCAGGATAGTATCAGGACTGGTGCTGACATCGTATGTTTTAGCGGTGACAAACTCATTGGCGGTCCTCAATGCGGGATTATTATCGGGAAAAAGGAGATCATCAATAGAATTAAGAAAAATCCTTTGACACGGGCGCTCCGGTGCGACAAGCTTACAAATGAGGCTCTCGAAGTCACCCTGCAGCTCTTTTTGCACAAAGAAGAAATATTACTTAAGAACCATGGAGTCATGAATATGCTCCTCAAGCGGCCTGAGGTCATTAAACGCCAGGCAACTCACTGTGCAAAAAAGCTCCAGAAACAGCACGCGAAAGAGCTGATAATCTCAATACAGAAAGATGTCTCTGAAATTGGTGGTGGTTCACTAAGTACTGAACAACTTCCAACATTTGTCATGGCGGTAAAACCCAAAAATATACCAGTTCAAGATCTTGCCCGGGCTTTGAGGATGTGTGAAACACCGGTATATGGTCGTGTTTCTGATGATACTATCCTCCTTGATTTTCGCACCGTGCTAAAAGATGAAGAAAAATTCATAGTCCAAGCCTTTTCTTCGCTTCTTGGGGACGATGGATAATTCAAAACACCCTGTTTCCTCTGCTAAACGCCATATCGTAGTCGGCACTGCAGGTCACATCGATCATGGAAAAAGCGCTTTAATAAAGGCGCTCACCGGGTATGACCCTGATCGTCTGAAAGAAGAAAAAGAAAGGGGCATGACTACAGATCTTGGCTTTGCATTCCTCAGAGAGGATGTAACGATAATCGATGTACCGGGTCATGAAAAATTCGTACGCCACATGGTTGCTGGTGCCAGCACGATCGATCTTGTAATGTTCGTTGTCGCGGCTGATGACGGTCCTATGCCGCAAACCGTAGAACATCTTGAGGTGCTCAAACTTCTGGAGATCAATAAAGGTATCATTGTAATCACGAAAAAAGACCTGGTTAAGGACGATTGGCTGCAAATGGTCACTGACGATGTCAAAAAACTGTTTGCTGGCTCATTCCTTGAAAATGCACCGATCGTTGCCGTATCGAGCACGACTGGTGATGGCATTGAAAACTTAAGAAAAAAACTCGATGAGCTTATAGAACAGACTCAAGCCAAAAACGACCGCGGCATCTTTAGATTATCCGTAGACCGCTGTTTCACTATTAAAGGCTTTGGCACTGTTGTAGCTGGTACAGTACTTTCTGGTAAGCTGAATGTCGGCGACACGCTCGAGCTTCTCCCCTATAAGAAAAAAGTAAAGGTAAGAGGTATCCAGGTACATAATGAGAAAGTTAACGAAGTCAATACAGGTTTCCGGGCTGCGATCAATCTAGTCGGTGTAGAAAAAGATGAAATAGAACGGGGTGATATTATCGCCCAACCCGGATTTTATGAACCTTCTAATTTTTTAAATGTTTCACTGTATCTCTTAAAATCTGTTGAAAAACCTTTACGAAACCTTACCCGGCTCCGCATCCATCTCGGTACTAAAGAAATACTCGGCAGGATTGTACTGCTTGATAAAAAAACACTCAAACCGGGTGAAAAAGCTATGGCACAATTCCGCCTTGAAAAACCAGCCGTAAGTGATGTTGGCGACCGCTATGTCATCAGGACTTATTCACCGCAGACAACGATCGGCGGCGGTTCGATCATTGAGCCAAAAGCACTCAAGGCAAAAGGGTTTGATGAACAATTAATTGAACATCTGCAAAAGGTGGAGACAGGAGACACTGCCACTATGGTCGAGGAAAATCTACTTAGTAATTTCGAAATACCACAAAAGATCGATGAAATTGCACATGACCTCAATCTGCCGCCAGCAGAGGTCAAAACGATCATCGGACAGCTCATAAGCGAAAACAGGGCGCTCATGCTCGATAGAACACGCGGAACATATTATGCAGAAAAAAATCTTGAAAAACTCAATAAAACCATCCTGGATATTCTAATAGACTACCATAAAACTAATCCAACCAATATCGGCATACCCAGACTCGAACTTCTTAAGAGTATCAGTAAAGGTCTGGATAGAAACCTTATGGATTATGCCCTTGGAAAGCTCTCTGGCCAGAAAAGTGTAAAAGTCAGTGAAGACAATAAAATTAGTCTGTTCGATTTCAAAGTAGTTCTCGATAAGGAGCTCGATGCAGCGATCAAAAAAATTGAAAAATTATTCTTGGATGCTGGGTATAAACCACCCAGTTACAATGAAATATTAGAGAAAAAACTCGGTGACGAAAAAACTATTAAGAAAGCTCATCGGTACATGATCGATACCGGAATATTAGTCTCAGTTGGCGAATCAATTGTCCTTCACAGCAAATACGTCGCTCAAGCTGAAAAAAACCTTATCGAGTTTTTGAATAAAAATAAAGAAATCAGGATATCACAGTTCCGCGATATGCTCGATGCAAGCCGTAAATTTGTACTACCGCTTCTGATCTATTTTGATACCCATAACGTCACGATTAAACGCGGCGATGTGAGAATATTGGGACAGAAATATCGTTGATGCGCCCCGTGTTGTGCGACGACTGGGCCAGGTGGTAAAAAAAGCCTTATTCTCATTCCGACTGAGTCTGAAGTCGAAATAGGAAAAGAAGTCGCGGCAGATGTCGAAAAAACCGAAAAAATACTGAATAATTCCACAATAGGTCCGCTTGACATGTTATTTAAAATGAAGTATCATATATTAACGTAGAGATAAGTGGAGGAATTATGAAGGTAATTATCGTATTATTTTATTGTTTAATCGTCTTGCCATTGTATTCAACTAATAAATCCGAAGATACTCATACACCTTTATCAGAAGAAAATAGCTATTCGAGGATCAAAAAAATGGGTGAAATTAATGGCAGAGATGTATTGTACTCTCAAATCCCTGACACCCTCAGTGCGATCGGCTATCGCTGTCAGCGTGATATAACAGAACCCATGGATGCTGATATTGTCGATGATATTACACCTACTAGCGGTAGGTGGCGCATCGATTCAGTTATCGCTTGGTTTTGCAACTGGAGTGGTTTTTCAACCTGGGATTTTGTGCCCAATATTAATTTTCTAGTTTACCCTGACAGCAATGGCCAACCAGCTGATTCTCCCATGGTCGAAGTCACTGTTCCACAATCAATGTACCAATCTTTTCTCATTGGCGGTCCTGATCCTTCACGCTGGCGGGTTGAATTAGCCCTTCCTTATCCAGTAATTCTTGACACATTTCAATACTGGATCGAAGTACAACCCTGGTGTACAGGAATCACTGCCGGATATACTGGACACCAGGCACAGGTCGGCATCGGCAATGGACAGGAATTTTATATGAGGTACCCAGAAATCGGAACTCTTGTTTGGACAAACGCTACACAATTATTTGGTCAACCATTAGAAACCGGCTTTATGCTTTATGGCGCGGTTTTAACCGGTGAATATCATGATATAGGAACACAAGAAATAGTCGCTCCGACTCAACATATACAACCCGGCAGTATAATCGATCCACAAGCAAGATTCAGAAACAATGGCGATTCCAGCGCAACCTTTGATGTCTATTTTCTCATCGACTCTTCAGGTGCAAATATCTATAATGAAACCGCTAATATTACACTCGATCCTGGTATTGATACAACAATCGTATTTGCTGCCTGGACCTGTGCCGGAACAAATGGTATTGTTTATGATGTCACCGCCTACAATGTTCTTGCCGGTGATAGCAATCCTGCAAACGATACATTAACACAGCAGACTACGGTTAATTATTTGTTCTGGGAAATCCTGACCGATATCCCAGTTGCAACATCAGGACACTCTGAGTCCACTGTGCATGATGGTTTTTATCTGGTTACAGGTTTCCATCCACCAAGTCAGTATCTATCAACCGTATATACCTATGACATAGCTAATAATATATGGGCTACGATTACTGATAATCCATACGGCTGCGGTGCTTATGGGATGGC
>Ga0315534_1002067_pt1 | contig 13765 bp, 12 predicted proteins | sample SalMarSW160240MG_FD_203094 | JGI IMG/M metagenome (GOLD analysis project Ga0315534, IMG submission 203094) | Salt marsh sediment microbial communities from the Plum Island Ecosystem LTER, Massachusetts, United States - Salt Marsh Sediment SW1602-40 ... | reverse complement strand
AAGGGTGCGGGCGAGGACCTGGTGCATGCCGCCGCCGGTCCGGACCTGGCGGTCACCAGCTTCCGTCCCTCGGTCATCTTTGGACCCGGCGACAGCTTCTTCAACCGCTTCGCCGGACTGCTCAGGCTCTCACCCGGGCTGTTTCCGCTGGCCTGCCCGGACAGCAGCTTCGCACCGGTCTGTGTCGACGACGTGACCGGGGCGATGTGCCGCTCCCTCGACGAAGCTACCGGCGGTGAACGCCTGGAACTGTGCGGCCCGGAGGTGTTTACACTCAGGGCGCTGGTCGAGTACACCCGCGACCTGCTTGGCCTGCGGCGTCATATCATCGGCCTGGGCAAGGGACTGTCCCGCCTGCAGGCGCAGGTGCTGGGGCTACTGCCCGGACAGCCTTTCACGCTGGATAATTACTACGCACTGCAGAAAGACAGCATCTGCATCAACAATGCCTTGCCGACGCTCGGCATCAACCCGACACCCGTAGCTGCGGTGGTGCCCGGCTATCTGGCCGGAAAACACAGCCGCGCACGCTACCAGGAGCTGCGCCGCCACGCGGGGCGCAGCTGACATGGACATTTACCTGGTCGGCGGCGCGGTGCGCGACAAGCTGCTGGGACTGCCGGTGCACGAGCGCGACTGGGTCGTGGTCGGTGCCACGCCACAGCAACTGCTCGATCTGGGCTACATCGCCGTCGGCAAGGATTTCCCGGTGTTCCTGCATCCCGACACGAAAGAGGAACACGCACTCGCGCGCACAGAGCGCAAGACCGCACCGGGCTATACCGGCTTTGCTGTCTGCGCCGACCCGGGCATCACGCTGGAACAGGACCTGCAGCGCAGGGATCTCACCATCAACGCCATGGCGGAAAGCAGGGAAGGCGCACTGATCGATCCCTACGGCGGCCGCGATGACCTGGACAGCGGCCTGCTGCGCCATGTCTCGCCGGCGTTCGTGGAAGATCCGGTACGCATCCTGCGTGTGGCGCGCTTCGCCGCCTGCCTTGCGCGCTACGGTTTTCACGTCGCACATGGCACCAACGCACTGATGCGGGAGATGGTGGACAACGGCGAGGTCGACCACCTGGTTCCCGAGCGTGTCTGGGCGGAACTGCGCAAGGCGCTGGCCTGCGACACGCCGACACAATTCTTCGCCGTGCTGCTGGGTTGCGGCGCACTCGCCAGGCTGTTTCCCGAGATCGACCGTTTGCAGACACCTTCGGCAAAGCGCGAGCATGACAAGCCCCGGCTGCAGCTGCCGGTGCTGGACAGCGCAACCGTCATGTCCGGCGACACCGCCATCCGCTTTGCCGCGCTTGTGTGCGATTTGGATAACGGTTGCGCGGACGGATTCTCCATCGCCGGGCTCGACAGTTTCTGTGATCGCCTGCGCGTACCGAACGGCTTTCGCGAGCTGGCCGGCATGGTATTACGGCACCGTGCGCAGGCACATGGCAGCGTCAGCCTGACCGCCGCGGCGTTGCTCGAGCTGCTGATGTCGCTGGATGCATTCAGGCGCGGTGAACGCCTGGCCGATTTCATTGCCGTCTGCGCGGCCGATGCACGCGCCACCGACACCTCGAGTCATGACTACCCGCCCGCGGCGTTGCTGGAACGCGCCTATCAGGCCGCAGCCACGGTGAAAGCCGACACGCAGGGCATGACCGGCAAGGAAATCGGTGCCGCGCTTCGGGAACAGCGCATCGCGGCCATCGCGAAGGTCATGGCATAGCGCGGGAACGCGCGAAGATGAATAGCCACGGAAGAACACGGAAATAATTAGATCCGGGCATGTCCCGGCATGAGACGTGCCAGACCTGGCGGCGATTGGCACGGCAATGCGGTGACGGCATGAAAATTTCTGTGTCCCCGGCGCCCTTTGTTGCGTGTCTTGTTTAAATCATTGCGCCTTTGCGCCTTTGCGCGAGAGTTATTGTTGTACAGCCTCCGCGCCTAGGTGTACATCCACAACAGCACCGCACCCAGCAGCAGCCGGTAGATCACGAACGGCCACATGCCGATGCGCTCGATCAGCATCAAAAAAAAGTGGATGCACAGCCAGGCGCTGAGTGCGGACACACCGGCACCGATCACGATGGCCAGCCAGTCGACGGGCGTCGACTGCTGCAGCAGGTTTAACGTTTCATAGCCGCCGGCCATGATGATCAAGGGAATCGACAGCAGGAAAGAAAATCGCGCGGCGGCCGAGCGTGTCAGGCCAAGCGCAAGACCCGCCGTCATTGTAATGCCGGACCGCGACGTGCCGGGAATCAGCGCCAGCGCCTGCGCCAGCCCGATCAGGATCACATCCACAAGGTACAGACTATGCTCGTTGCGCCGCTGGCGGCCGCGCCAGTCCGCCACGCCCAGCAGCACACCGAAACCGATGGTGGCCACGGCGATGACCAGCGGTGAACGCAGGTTCGTCTCTATCAACTCGTGCAGCAACAGTCCCAGCACGGCGGCCGGCAGCGTGCCCAGCAGCACGAACCAGGCCAGCCGCGCATCCTCATCCGGTTGCCGGGTTCCCAGCGAACGCAACCACGCCGACAGCAGGCGCAGCACCTCCACGCGAAAATACACCAGCACCGCGATCAGCGTTCCGACATGGACTGCCACATCGAACGCCAGCCCCTGGTCGGCCCAGCCCAGCAGGCGCGGCAGCAGGATCAGGTGCGCGGAACTGGAGATCGGCAGGAATTCGGTGAACCCCTGCAGCAGGGCAAGGTAGATGGCGTGCAGGTTGTCCATGGCCGCGCATTCTGCGCCGTTGCAGCCGTTTTCTCAACAACCAGTACTCGCGGAAAGACGCCATGAAATTAGCCTGACGCGGAGACATAGGGTGCGTAGAGAAAGAAACGCCACAGAGGGCACCGGGGACACAGAGGTTTCCATACCTTCCACATGTTCCCGCGTGTAATGCCACCTGGCTCTGCACGTCGCGCACCAGATGCCGACCAGCTTTCGTATTTCCGTGTTCTTCCGTGTAATTCCGTGGCCATTATCGATCGCGCGATGTGCAGGATGCACAAGTGCCGTGGAGCACAAGGATGTGCGGGGACGGCCATGAGATGCGCTCCTGCACAATAGATGCACCATAGCCCGCGCAGTGACGCAGAAATAATCCTGCCCCCACGAAACCACTTAGAGTACAGAGATAATGACCCCGTTCGCTATCAGGAACGTCCTGGCACCCTTGCATTCACTTGATGTGCGGACAGGGTTTCAATAACGTGTCTGCTGGAATGAAAACATCCGCAGGCTGGATCATTCAAAATTTCTGTATTTGCAGAGTGAGGCGTTGAACCAATACCTGCCGGCCCCATGGAAAGCAGTTTGACATATACCGGTATTGCTGCCTTGTCTGGCATCATGGTGATTGGCGCCATGATTCCCGGCGTGAGCGTGCTGGCAGTTTCAGCCCGATCAGCGGCTTTTGGATTTGCTCACGGTGTTTTCACATCCCTGGGGATCGTACTTGGCGATATTGTATTCATTCTGACAGCTATCTACGGGTTATCGGTGCTTGCCGAATTGATGGGCAATAATTTTATCCTGATAAAATACACCGGCGGCGCATATCTTGTTTGGCTGGGGATGGCGCTATGGCGATCAAAATCAAGGCCTGATACGGTTGAAGAAAATAATACATCTTCCATGGTGTCGAGCTTCATGGCCGGGCTGCTTGTTACGCTGGGCGATACGAAGGCAATTTTCTTCTATCTTGGTCTTTTCCCGGCATTTCTGGACCTGTCCACGATATCTCTATCAGACACAGGTATTATTATCGTCATCGCTGTAGTCGCTGTAGGCGGGCCAAAGCTTGTTTATGCATATGCGGCAGACAGAGCCGGCAAAATCTTTCAAAATACCCGTGCAGCAAAAGCAATAAATATCGTCGCTGGCAGTGTAATGCTCGCTGCGGGTGTCTCACTGATAGCAACCGCTTGACAAGCCGGACGATCGACAGCAATACCTGGGGCGGCTGGCCATTGCCCGAATACACAGGCCACGCTACCAGCACAGGAGCCGGCTGAATTGCACTCAGGATCGACCCCCACGCGGCCAAAACAGAAAGTACCCGCGAGCAAAATTCCGCTCCTTGCAAACAAGCCTGTTTGCACTGTCGTTTGGAATTAACCGGGTTTCTTTGCGTCTTCGCGTCTTTGCGCGAGATAATTTTTTCACAGCCGATGCCGCAAGTCCTGCATGCGAAAGCCCGGCACGTCGATGTCGAGCCCGCGTGTCAGCCCGATGCACTGGAAACGCTCGCCCATCTCGCCGGGCAGGATCAGCGTCTTGGCCTGCTGTGCGAGGCGCAGGTACGCCACCTCATCGAGGTTCACCATCGCATCCTGCAGCAACCGGTCAAGCCCGCAATCGAGCAGGAAATGCGCCTGCGTGGCATAGCCGCACACGGCAAGCCCGCCAGCAACGGCGGCCTCGGCCACGGCGGTGAAGTCGACGTGCGCGGTGATGTCCTGCAGACCCGGCCAGCGCAGTGGATCGGTATGCGCACGCTGGCGATAGTGACACATCAGGGTGCCGCTGCTGCGCTGCGCATGGTAATACTCCCGGCGCGGATAGCCGTAATCGATCAGCAGCAGCATGCCGTCGGCCAGACGTTCCGTCACGCTGTGCAACCAGGGTTGCAGGCTGGCACTGAATTCCGATATGTAACCCTCGGCCAGCTCGCACTCACCGGCGATCCGCGCGATCGCCGCCTCGATGCCTGCATCCGCCGCACCCCGCAGTTGCCAGCCAAAACCGTCGACGGTGTCCATCACCTGGAACAGCTCCGCCTGTTGCCCGTTCCAGCGAAAGCGCTCCACCGCCATTGCGTCCAGCACCTCGTTGCCCAGCATGACACCGCGAAACCCCGGCGCCGGCAGCTGCTCCAGCCAGACCACGCGCTCATGGAGCCGTGGCAGCCGCGCCCTCAGCATGTCCTGCTGCCGCGCCCGCAGCTCCGCGCTGCGTTCGAGGATGTAATAATGTCCCGGCAGCGACCCCAGTGCGTCGAGTTCGTCCAGCATATCCACCGCCAGACGCCCGCTGCCGGCACCGAACTCGAGGATATCGCCGCCCCCCGTCGCGGCCAGTACCGCGGCACAGGCCAGCGCCAGGCAACGGCCGAACAGCGGCGAGACTTCCGGCGCCGTCACAAAATCACCACCGGCGCCGAACTTGTGCAGGCCCGCGCTGTAGTAGCCAAGGCCCGGCGCATACAGGCACAGCTCCATGAAACGTGAAAACGGGATGGCGCCACCCGCGGCGGCGATCTCCCGGCGAATCAGGCCGGCGAGCGCCTCGCTGTGTGCACGCTCGTGCGCATCCGGCGCGGGCAGTTCACTGGCCATGACCATGCGCTTGAGGGTACCTCAGGCGGCTGGCGGCCAGTCGACCCGTGTCAACAACTGCCGGCTGTCGTCAAACGCGGCCCACATGTCGGCGAAGCGCTGCCCGCTCACGGGGTGACGCACATCGGGTGCGATCTCGGCCAGCGGATAGAGCACGAAGGCATAGCGGTCGATGTCCGTACGCGGCAGCTTCAGACGACCCTGGTCGATGACCAGGCCGTCGTACAGCAGCAGGTCGAGGTCCAGGGTGCGCGCCGTCAGCGCACCGGTACGTTCACGTCCGCTCGCGGCCTCGATGTCATGCAGGTGCTCCTGCAGTTCAAGCGGCGAACGCTCCGTGTCGAAACCCACCACTAGGTTATAGAACGGCGCGCTTTCGAAGCCAACCGCCGCGCTCTCGAATACAGAGGATTGCGTCAGCGGCCCGTATTCATCACCCAGCTGCTGCAGGGCAAGACCGATATTGCGCACGCGATCGATATTGCTGCCGATGCTGACGTAAACCCGGGCCACGCGGCGCTATTCCCGCTGCCCGCGCTCGATGATGACGCCGACATCACGCGAGCCGCGCACGGCACCCGGCTTGTGCACCGTGAGGCGCAGCCAGGGCACCTTGAATTCGCCCAGCACGATGTCGGCAATTCTTTCCGCGAGCGTCTCCACCAGCTGAAACTCGCTGTCACCGACGAACGCAATCAGCCGCTTGGAGACGGCCTTGTAATTGAGGGTATCCTCGATGGCATCGGTTGCTGCCGCCGCCCGTACATCGGCGCCCATTTCCAGGTCGATGCTGATGGTCTGCCTGACCTTGCGCTCCCAGTCGTAGATTCCGATGATGGTATCGATGCGCAGATCGCTGACAAAGACTGTATCCATTGAAACACCGCCCAGGTTGAACGCGCTTCAATATAGAGCCTTGCCGCCCTGAAGGCCAGCAGCGCCCGGGCAGATGTGTGTTTCGCTTGACGCCGGTCCTGTTAACCATTCCAATGGGCCGCCATGAATCCGGATTTCCTCGTCATCATTGCCGGCTACCTGATCGGCTCCATCTCCACCGCGATCATCGTCTGCAGGCTCATGGGGCTGCCCGACCCGCGTACCGAGGGATCACGCAATCCGGGCGCCACCAATGTCGCCCGCCTCGGCGGCAAAAAGGCCGCCGCGCTCACCCTGCTGGGCGACATGCTGAAGGGTCTGCTGCCGGTGCTTGCCGCCCACGCGCTGCATGCCACACCCGCCGTGCTTGCCGGCACCGCACTGGCGGCGTTTCTGGGTCACCTCTACCCGGTCTTTTTCCGCTTTCAGGGCGGCAAGGGCGTTGCGACGGCACTCGGTGTGACCTTCGGCCTCTACTGGCCCATCGGCCTGCTCGCAGCCGGCATCTGGCTGGTCATGGCCGTGCTGTTTCGCTACTCGTCGCTGGCCGCGCTCACCGCCGTGCTGGCGATCCCGGCCGGGTTTGCCTGGCTGTGGCCGGAGCGGCCGCTGATCATCGCCATGTGCGTCATGGTCGTGCTGCTCTACTGGCGTCATCGCAGCAACATCGCCAACCTGCTCAGCGGCAAGGAAGGCAAGATCGGTTTCGGCAGAGAAAAAGGGCAGTAGCACCTGGATAGTCATCAAGGATAATGGCCAGGGAAGAACACGGAAATATCAAATGCAGGGTTCATCGTTGCCTGGGACGTGGGCACGAGACGTGAGACGTGAGACGTGAGACGTGAGACGTGAAAAGCCTGACGGCTATTGGCGCAGGAGTAGTGATTTAAAGAATTATCTCTCTGTGTGCTCGGCGCCCTCTGTGGCCATTGGTTTTCTTGGCGTCTTTGCGCGAGCATTCTTTGCCTAGACCGGCGGCAATTCCTCCAGCGACCAGCGCGGGGTGGTCCTGATCGACAGACTTTCCGACTGCCCGGCACGCAGGCGGCAATAGCCGGCGTAGGCAATCATGGCGCCGTTGTCGGTGCAGAACTCCGGACGCGGATAGCACACCCGCCCGCCCTGCCGTTCCATCAACTCGCCAAGGCGCTCGCGCAGGCGCCTGTTTGCACCGACGCCACCGGCGATGACCAGGGTCTGCAGACCGGTCTGCTCGAGCGCCCGGCGGCACTTGATCGCCATGGTATCCACGACGGCCTCTTCAAAGGCACGCGCGACGTCGGCACGATCCTGCCCGGTCTTGTCACAACGCTGCCAGGTGTTGAGCGCGAAGGTCTTCAGGCCGCTGAAACTGAAGTCCAGGCCGGGCCGGTCCGTCATCGGGCGCGGAAAATGGAACCGCCCGGGATCACCCTGCATCGCCAGCGCGGCAAGCGCCGGCCCGCCGGGATAGCCCAGCCCCAGTACCGTGGCGGTCTTGTCAAAGGCCTCGCCCACGGCATCATCGATGGAATCCCCCAGCAGCCGGTAGCGCCCCACCCCCTCAACCTCGACCAGCAGGGTATGCCCGCCGGAAACCAGCAGGGCAAGAAAGGGAAAAGTCGGCGGATCGGCCTCCAGCATCGGCGCCAGCAGGTGGCCTTCCATGTGGTGCACCGCCACGGCCGGCACGCCCCAGGCCCACGCCAGGGCACGTCCGGCCGCCGCCCCGACCAGCAGCGCGCCTACCAGCCCGGGGCCCGCGGTGAACGCCACACCGTCGATGGCATCGACGTTAATATTTGATTTTTCAATAACTTCCTTGATCAGCGGCAGCAGCTTGCTGACATGATCGCGAGAGGCAAGCTCCGGCACCACCCCGCCATAGCGGGCATGCAGTTCGACCTGGCTGTACAGGGCATGGGCCAGCAGGCCACGCGCGCCGTCGTAGAGCGCGACCCCGGTCTCGTCGCAGGAGGTTTCGATACCCAGAATAAGCATGTCCGTATGGTAGCCGCCAGTTCTTGTTACACAAGGTAATTTTGCCTTTTGGGCGGGACGTGTATAGAATTCGCAGCCCTTGTAACCATCAGTTAACCGGTGTTGTATGCCCAATGTACGTGTAAAAGAAAACGAACCGTTTGAAATCGCATTGCGCCGTTTCAAGCGTTCCTGTGAAAAGGCCGGCGTGCTGGCCGAAGTACGTCGCCGCGAGTTTTATGAAAAGCCGACGCAGGAACGCAAGCGCAAAATGGCCGCTGCCGTGAAACGCAACCAGAAGAAGGTTTCCCGCGAGCTGGCACGTCGCGTACGCCTGTACTGACGTTTCCCCCCTTGCGCATGTCCATCAAGGACCGCATTCAGCAGGACATGAAGGATGCCATGCGGGCCAGGGACAAGGCACGCCTGGCCACCATTCGTCTGATCCTCGCCGCCATCAAGCAGCGTGAAGTCGACGAGCGTATCGAACTGGATGACGCACAGGTCATCGCCGTGCTCGACAAGATGGTCAAGCAGCGGCGTGAATCGATTGCCCAGTTCGAGAAGGCCGCCCGCGACGACCTGATTGCACAGGAAAACAGCGAACTCGAGGTCATCATCCCGTACCTGCCGGCCGCGCTCAGCGAAGCCGAGATCAACGCGCTGGTCGATGCCGCCCTGTCCGCCACCGGCGCCGCCACGCTCAGGGACATGGGCAAGGTGATGGCCGAACTCAAGCCAAAGCTCGCCGGCCGTGCCGACATGGGCGCCGTGAGTGCGCTGATCAAGGCCCGGCTGGGCTGATTTCAATTTATCCCAATTGATCTGTTCCCGCGCTTCGTAGACGCGAAGCCTGATCTATTGTTTTAACCCATGTTTCGCCCTGTCAGGCGAGGTACTTTTCTTTGCTCCGCCAAAGACCAATTCGCGGTAGCGAACTGGGACAGCCACAGGCTGGCCCGCAGGGCGAAGTCCAGGGATGGACTTCGCATAAAGTACCCAAAAGAAATGCGGACCCGAAGGCTTGCCCGATAGGGCGAAATCGACAACAAGTTCAGAAATCCCCTTTTTTAACTGAGCTCTTGGGAAACAAGTTATCAATTACTTCCCGGCACGACCCCGACAGCTTCCCTTTCCGGGATTTCCCTTCTAACCTAGCGGGATGGCCGGCCGTATCCCGCAATCGTTCATCGATGAACTGCTCGCGCGCATCGACATCGTCGATGTCATCGACGCGCGCGTGCCGCTGAAAAAGGCCGGCCGTGAATACAAGGCCTGCTGCCCGTTTCACAGCGAAAAGACCCCGTCGTTCACCGTGAGCCAGGTGAAGCAGTTCTACCACTGCTTCGGTTGCGGACAGCACGGCACCGCCATCACTTTCCTGATGGATTACGAGCACATGGACTTCGTCGAGGCGGTCGAGGAACTTGCACACCGGGCCGGCCTCGAGGTACCGCACGAGGCCGGCAGCGCGAGTGCACAGACCGGCTCGACGCAACCTGGCTACGCGCTGCTGGAACGCGTGTCGGCTTACTACCGGGAACAGCTGCGCAGCCACCCGCAGGCCGGCCGCGCCATCGAGTATCTGAAACAGCGCGGACTCACCGGCGAGGTCGCGGCACGTTTTCACATCGGCTATGCGCCGCCCGGCTGGGAAAATATCGCACAGGCACTCAATGCCGACAGCGCTGCACAGCAGCTGCTCCTGGACCTCGGCCTGACGGTCAAGCGGAGTGACAGCAAGGGGGCCTACGACCGGTTTCGCGATCGGGTGATGTTCCCCATTCATGACCGGCGCGGACGCACCATCGGCTTTGGTGGACGCGTGCTCGACGACAGCACACCGAAATACATGAACAGCCCGGAATCGGCCGTATTCCACAAGGGCCAGGAACTGTACGGCCTGTACGAGGCACGCAAGGCGGTACGCAAGCTCGAGCGCATCCTCGTGGTTGAAGGCTACATGGATGTCGTGGCGCTGGCGCAGTTCGATATCAACTATGCCGTGGGTACCCTCGGGACGGCCACCACCCGTGAGCACCTGGAACGGCTGTACCGAACGGTGCCGGAAGTGGTGTTTTGCTTTGATGGTGACCGCGCCGGCCGCGAGGCTGCCTGGCGTGCGCTGGAGAATGTCCTGCCGGTGCTGACGGACGGACGCGAGGCGCGCTTCCTGTTCCTGCCGGAGGGTGAAGATCCGGACTCGCTGGTGCGCAAGGCCGGCAAGCAGGGCTTCGAACAGCGCATCGCCAAGGCCACGCACCTGTCGGGCTTTTTCTACGAACGGCTGTCGGCACAGCTCGATATCGGCAGCATCGACGGGCGCGCGCGCCTGGTCGCCGCAGCCAGGCCGCTGCTGGCAACGCTGCCGGATGGCATGTTCCGCCAGCTCATGACCGAACGCCTCGCCGAACTCGCCGGCACCTCGTCCACGGCACTGGCCGGACGCCTCGAATTACCCCGAGAAAAAAAGGTTAATTCCGCGCCGGCGCCCGCCCGCCCGGCGGGCGGCTCCGGTGGCCACAGCCCGGTTCGTGACGCCATCGCCATCCTCCTCTACCAGCCGTCACTTGCGCAGCACGTCACGGCGCTGCCTTTCGAGGAACCCGTCGACGTGCCGGGTGTCGCACTTCTGGAAGAATTGCTGGAATTGCTGCACAGGCAGCCGTTAGCAAGCACGGGTGCCATTCTGGAACACTGGCGGGGACGCGACGAGGGCCGCCACCTGTCCCGGCTGGCCCAGTGGACACCGGTCAGCGATGACCTGGACCTGCTACCCGACCTGAAACGCCATTTACAGCAGATCCATCGACTGCATCTCGAACAGCGCATCGAGACTCTCAATAAAAAGGATAAATTACAAAAACTTAGCGAGCAGGAGCGGAAAGAATACTGGAAATTGCAGACATTGCTACAGGAGGTCCGCTAGACGGATTTCCGGGATCGGACGACATGATCCGCCTTGGATTCCGCTTTGCCGCCCCCCATATGTTGTTCTATACTGCGCGATTGATTTTCGCCCCCTATACTGATTTTGACTCTGGGCACTGCCGTGCCTGCGGAACATTATGGATAAAGACCAACAATCTCGCCTGAAACTGCTGATCGAAAAGGGCAAGGACCAGGGATTTTTGACCTACGCCGAGGTCAACGACCACCTGCCCGACGAAATCGTCGATCCACAGCAGATCGAAGACATCATCGGCATGATCAACGACATGGGCATCCTGGTGCACGAGGTCGCACCGGATACCGATTCCCTGTTGCTGGCCACCACCAAGAATACCGCGGATGATGACGCGGTCGAGGAGGCCGCCGCCAACCTGGTCACCGTCGACAGCGAATTCGGGCGGACCACCGATCCCGTGCGCATGTACATGCGCGAGATGGGCACCGTTGAGCTGCTGACGCGTGAAGGCGAGATCGTCATTGCCAAGCGCATCGAGGACGGCCTCAGCCAGGTGCTGCATGCGCTGGCCGCCTACCCCGAAACAGCGGCGACCCTGCTGCGCGGCTACGAGCGCGTGGAAGCCGGCGAAATGCGTCTCAACGACCTGATTTCCGGGTTCATCGATCCCAATGCCGTTGAAGAGGAAGCCGGCGTAGCACAACCTGGCCAGCCCGGCACAGACGATGCCACGTCCGCCAGCAGCAGTGATGCCGATGATGATGATGGCGATTCCGATGACGATGATGACAGCACGAACGATACGCCGCCGGATACCGGTCCCGATCCGGAAGAGGCGCGCGTGCACTTCACCGAACTCGGCAATACCTACCAGCAGCTGATCGCCGCTATCCAGAAGGGCGGCAAGAACGCCGTGCGCATCAAGAAACTGCGCGACCAGCTCACCGAACAGGTCCTGCAGTTGAAGCTGGTACCGCGCATTATCGAAATCCTGACCACGAACCTGCGCAACGCCATCGCGAAAATCCGCATGCATGAGCGCAACATCATGGATGCCTGCGTCACCCGCGCCGGCATGCCGCGCAAGGAATTCATCACCTCGTTCCCGAACAACGAGACCGACCTCGGCTGGGCCGATGCGCAGGTGAAGACCGGCAACAAGTATTCCGCGGCACTTGCCCAGTGCAGGGACGATATCGTCCGCCACCAGAACAAGCTGATCGCCTTGCAGGGCACTTCGCACATGTCCATCGCCGAGATCAAGGAAATCAATCGACTGGTATCGATCGGCGAAGCCAAGGCACGCCGCGCCAAGAAGGAAATGGTGGAAGCCAACCTGCGCCTGGTGATCTCGATTGCCAAGAAATACACCAACCGCGGCCTGCAGTTCCTCGACCTCATCCAGGAAGGCAACATCGGCCTCATGAAGGCTGTCGACAAGTTTGAATACCGGCGCGGTTACAAGTTCTCGACCTATGCCACCTGGTGGATTCGCCAGGCGATCACGCGTTCGATCGCCGACCAGGCACGCACCATCCGCATCCCGGTGCACATGATCGAGACCATCAACAAGCTCAACCGCATCTCGCGCCAGATGCTGCAGGAGATCGGCCGCGAGCCGACGCCCGAGGAACTGGCCGAGCGCATGGACATGCCGGAAGACAAGATCCGCAAGGTCCTGAAGATCGCCAAGGAGCCGATTTCCATGGAAACGCCGATCGGTGACGATGAAGATTCGCACCTGGGTGACTTTATCGAGGACCAGAACATCGACTCGCCGATCGACGCAGCGTCGATGGAAGGCCTCAAGGAAGCGACCCAGTACGTGCTGTCCGGCCTCACCCCGCGCGAGGCCAAGGTGCTGCGCATGCGTTTCGGTATCGACATGAATACCGATCACACGCTGGAGGAAGTCGGCAAGCAGTTCGACGTCACGCGGGAACGCATCCGCCAGATCGAGGCCAAGGCGTTACGCAAGCTGCGCCACCCGACACGCTCGGAACCGCTGCGCAGCTTCCTGGAAGCCGAGTAAAAAATAAACGCCGTCGCTGTTCAGGCCACGGCGCTTTTTTTTCACACCGCGATAATGCAGGGCCTGTAGCTCAGTTGGTTAGAGCTTGCAGTCCGGATTATGCAACTCCGTGTGGCAGTTGGAACACAGTAAACGACATTTATCAACCTCCTTTAGCACTGCATCCCACTTTCTGTTAGATAGCGATCTCAGATCCAGCTGGAATAATTTAGTTTCCGGGTCACTATGGTGAAATTCGAGCGCTGCAAAATTCTTTTTATAGCCACACACCTCGCATTTTGATCCTTTATATCCAATCAATCGGACCTTGCGCCTTCTACCCCTGAGCTGCTGAGCCTGGTAACTTTGCAGGATTTGATTGATATAGCTGTTTTTGCACTGCCTCGAACAGTATTTTCTTTGCCTGCCAACAAGCGTCTTCCCGCATTGCATACAATTTTGCATGCGGGGAATTATAGATTATGAAAATTTTCATAATCAAATATATTTTGTTCGACCCGTCAGAAAACTTGCTAGAATGCACGACTTCGGGCCTGTAGCTCAGTTGGTTAGAGCAGGGGACTCATCAAAATGGTGCATTCATGCTGAAAGGCATGAATTGAACGGGATGAATTCAGGGAAACCTTAACAGCG
>Ga0315534_1002065_pt1 | contig 13768 bp, 13 predicted proteins | sample SalMarSW160240MG_FD_203094 | JGI IMG/M metagenome (GOLD analysis project Ga0315534, IMG submission 203094) | Salt marsh sediment microbial communities from the Plum Island Ecosystem LTER, Massachusetts, United States - Salt Marsh Sediment SW1602-40 ... | reverse complement strand
TACCAGGATCTTCACGATCAACTGTCTCCGCGATCCGGATGGGTCGGGTTGTCCGGACGTGGCACGGGAGCCGGCAAACGCCACGGGATCCCGGACCCTTTCCTCCGCGCTGCCCTGCCGTCCGGTGGCCGGCGCTATTTCAGGAAGGCGGCGACGATGCCGTCGGACGGTCGCGGAATCACGTGGCTCGATACCAGCTCGCCCACCTGTGTCGCGGCCGAGGCGCCGGCATCGACCGCCGCGCGGACGCTGCCCACGTCGCCGCTGACGATGGTGGTCACGAGCCCTCCACCGATCTGCACACGTTTTTCAATCTTTACGTTGGCGGCCTTGGCCATGGCGTCGGTGGCCTCCACGGCCGCCACGAGCCCTCTGGTTTCAATCATTCCAATGGCATTTTGCATCGTCGGTCGAACCTCTGTCTGGTATCAAGGTAAATGATGGGGGTTACTTGCTGGACCGCCGCGTCGCGACCATACCCAGAACTTCGTCGAGATCTTCGTGGGGGCGCGGGATCACCTGCACGCTGACCACGTCGCCGATGCGTCCCGCCGCGTTGGCGCCCGCGTCCGTGGCGGCCTTGACGGCACCGACATCACCCGTGACGAACGCGGCCACCAGTCCGGAACCGACTTTGTCCCATCCCAGGAACTCCACGTTCGCCGCTTTAATCATCGCATCGGTCGCTTCCACGAGGGGCACAAAGCCCCTCGTTTCAATCATGCCGAGCGCTTCCATTATCTGTGCCATGATCGGATTCTCCCTGAATTTGAAAAAGTCATTGCCTGCATGTTGTCACCGGCCCGCAAACTTCATGACGTGGCCCCGGCCGCGCCGGTTCTCCGCGGCCAGCAGCAGTCCGTCGTCACACCTTTCACGCCGCGGTCCCCTCCTTCCGGCACTGGCAGTCCGTGTCCTGCCGCACGAGCTCCACACGCGTTGCATGGTCCAAATCGGCGGCGTTGCCCTCGTCCGTATCGATATGCACCTCCAGTTTGCTCGTGTCGTCGGCGCGGACCAACAGATCGTGGTAGGCCGTGCTACAAGCGGACTGGATCTTCAGGACCATGCGATCGCCGTTCCGCACGCCGTAATGCTCGGCGTGGCGGCGGTGCATGTGTACGTGCCGCTCCGCGCGGATCACACCCTCCTTCAGTTCCACCACGCCCTGCGGGCCGACGAGCACGCAACCTGGTGTACCACGAATGTTGCCACTCGGTCTGACCGGAGCGTCGATGCCCAGCGAAATCGTATCGGTAAACGCCAGTTCCACCTGGCTGTGCGGCCGCGTGGGTCCCAGCACGCGCACCGTGGGCAGCATGCGCTTGCGGGGACCGACGACCATGACCGTCTGTTCCGCCGCGTAAAAGCCGTCCTGGTACAGCGGCTTCATCGGTGTCAACGTGCGCCCCGTGCCGAACAGCGTCTCCACGTGTTCATCGGTAAGATGCACGTGCCGGGCCGATACGCTGATGACCAAACGAGGGCTGTCCGCCGCTTCGGCCACCTCGCGCAAAACCACCTGCCTGACGATACGTTCAATCGCTGATCGATCGATGGGAGTCGCCGTGATCATATCCGTATTTCCTGGTTGCCATTCACGCGCGCGCGGCCGGCGCTTGTTTTTGCGAAGATTCCAGACGCGGTGCAATTAACAGTTGGACGCCCGCCTCGGTCAGCCGCTTTCGCCAGGCCTGCGAAATGCCTTCGTCGACGACGAGCTTGTCGACCACGTCGAGATCGCCCAGGTGGGCCAGGCTCCGATGGCCGAACTTGGTGCTGTCGACGACCACCATGACCTCGTCGGCGGCCCGCATCATCGCCAGCTCGGTTTCCACCAGCAGCAGATTGCTGTTGAAGTAACCCCGCTCGCCCACCGCAGCGACGCTCAGCACGGCCCGCCGCACGTTCAACCGCTCGAGCATCTGGTCGGCGTACGGTCCCAGGACAACTCCCGTGCGGCCGTGCACGTATCCGCCCAGCAGGATCAATTCCGTGCTGCCGTCGTTGATGAACAGATTGGCGACGGGCAGCGAGTTGGTGACAATCTGCAGAGGCCGGCCGACCAGCAGCCGCGCCAGCTCATATGTCGTGCTTCCGCCGTCCAGCAGAATCGTGTCGCCGTCGTCCAATAACCGGGCCGCCCGCCGGGCGATGGCTTTCTTGCGGTTCCACTGCGCTTCTTGACGTTGATCGAAATGCGGCAGCTTCGGAGAAGGCCCCGTGTAGAAGACGCCGCCGTGCGTCCGCTTGGCCGTGCCGGTCCGCTCCAGGTAGTCCAAGTCGCGGCGGATCGTCGATTCGGAAACGTGCAGTTCGTGGGCCAGGTCCTGCAGTGAGGCAAACCCGCGCACACGGACCATCTCCAGCAACTGATCCCGACGCGGATGCACCGTCATGCCACCGAACCTGCCTGCCGTTCTGGAACTCTGTCGTTAGGGATGATAGATATCTATCAATTATGGTCAAAGTAATTGTATAATCCAAGCACGCATTCGCGTGCAAGCGGCAGAAAACAATCACAGGGGCCGGGATCGGGCCGGTGGGCTGCCGGCCGGGGTTCGAGCATGGCGACAGTGCTGCAGCTGGAATGGGTGCTGGAGCGGCGGCCCGTCGCGTCCGACCTGCCGGGCCTGCGAATACGCAACTTCCGTTCAGATCAAGACATCGGGCCATGGCTGGGGCTTTACCACGCCGCCTTTTCCGACCGCCGCGTGCGGCCATGGGATGCCGGCGACTTTCACCGGCAGGTCGTCGCCCGTCGCGGCTGGCGACCCGACTGGATGTGGCTGGCGGAAACGGCGTCGCGGGACGACGCTCGCCCCACGCTTGCGGGAAGCGCGTGCCTGATTCTTCGAGGTAGGCATCCTGCGGCTCGGCCCGTCGTGCACTGGCTGGCCGTCCATCCGCGCTGGCGGAGGCAAGGGATTGCGTCGCAACTGATCGGCCGGCTGGCGGCACGCGCCTGGGACGAGGGCTACCGGTGCCTTCGTGCGGAGACCTTATCGGCGTGGGACGACGCGGCGGCGTTCTACCGCTCGACGGGCTTCTCGCCGATCCGGACCGTGTGACCGTCGACGCGGACGCGCCGCTGGGCCAGCATCTGCAACACTTCGGGATACGCTTCGCATTCAACCTGGAATACGCGATCGGCGAGCGATGCGGCGGTATCGTCTGGCAGCACGGTCACTGTTCGCTGATCGATGATGGGACCGTGATCGTACTGGTCGTCGACAAAGTGAATCGTGCAGCCGGATACTTTGACACCGCGTCGGATCGCGGCTTCATGCACGCGCCGGCCATACCATCCTGGGCCGCAGAAGGCCGGGATCAGTGCCGGGTGGATATTGACGACGCGCTGCTGGAAGTCCTCGGGAATCATGACTCGCTTGAGAAATCCGGCCATGACGACCAACTCCACCCCCTTCTCGCGGCACGGATCAAACACCGCATCGCGGAAGGCACGTGCATCGGGAAGGGTGCTCTGCTGGACAACGCGCGCCGGAATATTGGCTTCGGCTGCGTACTGCAGCCCGCCTGCACGGGGGTTGCTGGAAATGACCAGCCGGATTTCCGCATCCAACCGTCCGGCGGCAATCCGTTTGATGAGGTTACGCAGCGTGCGACCGGTACCGGAGATCAACACGGCGATCGGCAGGGTCGCGGCAGTCATCGGTCGCCCGGTTCTTGTGTGCTTGCCAACGGTGTCGTGCCCGTCAAGCGGTCGCAACGCGGACAAAGATCTTTAGCGGTTGTTTGTCGATCGTCCGCTCGACAGGCTGAACATCAGGCAGACTTCCCAGGGAAACCTGTCTGGCCAGCGTTTCTGTTTGGATACTGGAGGCAAAGGTTTCCAGGGCGGATTGGAGCTGCGGTGACGCCGTTTCGATTGCCAGTTCGATGCGATCGGTGTATTGGCAGCCCAGGTCTTTTCTGACGTCCTGGACGATCCGCACCAGGTCGCGGGCCCATCCTTCTTGGATGAGCGATTCGGTCAGGTCGGTGGCCAGCACGACGACGCAGTGTGGCCCTTGCGCGGCGGCCCAACCGGCTTTGGCGTGCAGGCGCACCTGGACATCGTCCTTTTCCAGTTCCACGGTCTGGCCGTCGACATTCAGCCGGGCCAGTCCATCGCGCTGGATCGCCGCCAGCAAATGCGCTCCATCGGCGCCCGCCAGCGCCTTCTTTACTGACGGCATTCGCCTGCCCAGTCGAGGTCCGAGTCGTTTGAAATCGGGCGTTACTTCGTAGCGAATGTAGGCGTCGGCGTTGCTCGCGAATTCAACGGCCTTCACGTTCAACTCATCCTTCAGCAGGCCCACATGGTCGCGCAGCCAATCCCGGTGCCGCGCTTCGGCCAAAACGACTTCCACCTTCGCCAGCGGCTGACGGACTTTAAGTTTCTCGGCCATGCGTGCGCTGCGTCCCAAGGACGCGATTTCGCGCACGAGTCCCATTTGCTGGGAGAGGTCCTCGTTGATGAGTGTCCGATCCCCGGTGGGAAAGTCGCACAAGTGCACGCTCTCGGCCGCCTGGCCGCGAAACGGCTGGCGGGCCAAGTTCTGCCAGAACGCCTCCGCCAGAAACGGGACGAAGGGCGCGACCATACGGCTGGTCGTGAGCAGACACGCGTACAGGGTCCAGTAGGCGTCCCATTTTTCTTTCGACCGGCGATCGCTGCTCCAGAAACGATCCCGGCTTCGCCGCACGTACCAGTTGCTCAACGCGTCCACGAACTGCAGGATCCGCTGGCAAGCCGCATAGTTGTCGTACAGATCCATCGATTCGGTCACCGCGGCGGCCGTGTGGTGCAGTTCGCTGAGGATCCACTGATCGAGTTCGCCACGCGCGGCGATCGCCGAAGCGCCGCATTTTTCGGCCAGCACCTCTTGCATGGACAGGTCGGTCGGGACGTCGTCGTGGGCGTGGCCCGCGGACGGATCGAAGCCGTCGATGTTGGCGTAGATCACGAAAAAGCTGTACACATTCCACAGCCGCAGCAGGAATTCGGGGATACTGTCCTTGATAGCCTGTTCGTTGTAGCGAATGGGTGTCCAGGGGGGCTGGTTGGCAAAAAAGTACCACCGCAGCGCGTCGGCTCCGTAGCGATCGAAAATCTCCGACGGTTCCCGGTAATTGCGCTTCCGCTTGGACATCTTGGCGCCGTCCTCACCCAGCATCAGGCCCAGGACGACACAGTTGCGGAATGGATGCGGCAGCGCCGACCGCGGGCGGAGCGGATCGGGAGGACCATCGCCGCTGAAGAGCAGCGTGCTGATGGCAAGCTGGCTGTAAAACCAACCGCGAGTCTGGTCGAGTGCTTCGCTGATGAAGTCTGCCGGGAATTGCTCCCGAAAGGCGTCCGTTTTCTGGTGGGGATATCCCCACTGGGCGAACGGCATGGCCCCGGAGTCAAACCAGCAATCAATGACTTCGGGCACGCGGCGCATGCGGGCGCCCCGTTGTCGCGGCGAGTCGTAAGTAATCGCGTCGATATATGGTTTGTGGACCTTAAGGTCGTCGGGCAGATCGGGATGGGCCCGACGGGCCCTGTCCCAGGCATCCGTGCCTTTCGCGCCCGGTTTGGAGATGAGTTCCGTGTAGCTGCCGATGGCTTCCTGGTAGCCGGTCGCTTCGCATTGCCAGACGGGCAACGGCGTGCCCCAATAGCGTTCGCGCGACAGCGCCCAGTCGACGTTGGACTCCAAGAAATTACCGAAGCGCCCGTCCCGAATGTGTTCGGGCATCCAGCGGATGTGCCGATTGTTGTTGAGCATCTTTTCTTTGAATTGCGTCGTTCGGATGAACCAGCTTCGCCGTGGATACTGAATCAGCGGGTCATTTTCCGCACGGGGGCAGAACGGATATTCGTGCAGGTATTGCTCCTGGTGGACCAGCAGTCCCCGATGGCGCAATTCCCGCGTCAGGTCCTTGTCCGCCTCTTTCACCCACCGGCCCTCGTATCCGGGCGCTTCGGATGTGAAGCGCCCGTCGGGTCCCACACAGCAGATCAGTTCGGGGCCTTCCCCGGGCTCGAAGCGCTCCTGTTCTTGCTGGAGGACGTCAAAGTCGACTTCTCCGAAGGCCGGCGCCTGGTGGACGACACCGGTGCCACTGTCGGTCGACACAAAATCGGCCGCCACGACGCGCCACGCCACGGCCTGCTCGCCACCGGCTCGCAACCGGCCCCGTCGGGAGCCCAGCGTTTGGTAATACCAGTCGAACGGCGGCCGATATTGCCGGCCCACCAGCGCCGCACCGCTTGTCCGCGATTCGACGCGGAACGCACGGTGGGTCTTTTCGACCAGAAGATCCAGCAGTGCCGCCGCCACGATGAGTTTTCCGTTTCCCTGGTCGTCGCCCGCGACGACGTATTCCAGTTCCGGATGCACGGCCGCGAACTGGTTGCTGGGCAAGGTCCACGGCGTGGTGGTCCACGCCAACAGGCTGATTTGCGGGTCGTCGACGAGCGGCAATCGGACGAAAACACTGGGGTCGGCGACCTGTCGATAGCCTTCCCCCACTTCTCCGGCGCTGAGCGCCGTACCGCCCTGCGCCCACCACCACACAATCTTGTGTCCCTGATAAAGCAGCCCTCGTTCGAACAAGTCCTTCAGCGCCCACCACACGCTTTCGACGTAGGACTGATGGTACGTCACATAGGCTTCGTCCAAGTGGATCCAAAAACCAATCCGCTCGGTGATCCGTTCCCACTGCTGCATGTAGCGCCACACGCTTTCGCGACATTTATGGATGAACGGTTCGACGCCATACGCCTCGATCTCCTCCTTGGAATGAATTCCCAGCTCTTTGCAGACCTCGACTTCCACGGGAAGGCCATGAGTATCCCAGCCGGCTTTCCGGTCGCAACGGAAGCCGCGCATCGTGCGATACCGGGGAAAAAGATCCTTGATGGCCCGGGTCAGGCAATGGCCCGGATGGGGCATGCCGTTGGCGGTCGGCGGGCCTTCGTAGAACACGAAACGCGGCGCATCGGCCCGCGACGCCAGGGACTTCTCGTAGATCTGGTTTTCCTTCCAGAACTTGCCGATGGTCTCTTCCAGCTCGGGAAACGAAACCGGACTCGGAACCGACTGGAACATGGCATGCATCAATGGGGTGGGTGAGCCAGTGGCGAGGCGCGACGAGACAAGACCATGTGCGAAACACCGCGTCGCCAAACAAGATCAAGAGGGGCGTTTCGCGTGGTCATTCCGAGCTTGTTTGGAGCGGCCCCAGGTTGCCCGGCCGCGCGACGAACAGCAGAAACGCAAGCGGCCGGCGTCATTCGTCAAAGTTTTCGTCGTCCGGTTCGACGTCCTCAGTTTCGGCGTCTTCGTCCACATCCTCTTGCGGATCCATCAGCTCATGATCTTCCCATTCTTCCTCGAAGTCGTCGTCAAACTCGTCGTCGAAATCGTCGTCTTCAAAATCGTCGAAATCGTCGTCGCCTGCCGCCCGGGCAGACGCTACGACCTCGCCATCGTTGTGGACCCAGGCGGTGGTGGGTCCGGCTCCCGCGCGCCGTCGAGCTGCTACGCCCTGCATGACCTGTTGCTCCTGTTTTACGATCGCCCCGTGTGGTCCTCCGGCCGTGGGCCGATTTGGGCCCGAACGAGTGTTCGTAGTCCAGAGGCGAACGTTTGTCAAGCAACCGCCGCCCGGCATGGGCAACGCGCCCCGTCGCTGTTTTTTGTTTTGCTTGGACGGCGGGATGCGCAGCAGGCGGCCCGTCGAAGCCCGAAACCGGCGCACGGCGGGACCGCTTCGCGCCCAAAAAAGGGCAGGCTGGGCGTGCGCCCAGTCCTGCCCAATCACGGGGGTGAGAAAGCCGAGGTGAGTGGGTCCCAGCACGCGAGTAGTCGCGGCGCTGCGACCGTATCTCAACCCTACTTTGGCGCCGGAGCCCGTCAACGGACGAGCTGAAGTCAAAAACGGAAAACGGGAGGCTTTCGGGCACGCGGCTGCCAATTATAGTGACCGTGACGGATTTGCCGGGCCGCCGTTTGGCGCAGCCTACGGTCATCCCCACACGCTGTCCGGTCAGACGGATGCCGGTGGATCGAACAGCGGGCGGGAGCCCCGGGGATCATGAACGGGACTGCCCGGGCTTTCACGGCGGGACGCATCGTGTTTGCCGGCATCGATCCGGATATGACGAGGCAGGCCCGCCCCGGGGACCGGCGCCTTCGACGGCTGTCCTCCGGCGGCTGGTTCGGCTCGCAACGCGTCCGTCCCGCCGCGTGCCTGCTGCTCGGCAAAGCGTCCCAGGTAGCACGCGACCTCCCTGCAGTCGGGATCCTGCACCTGCCAGGTTTCCAGGATCGGCCGGGCCCGGTCATGCTGGCCCAGCGCCAGATAGGTGATCGCCAGCCAGCGCAGGCACAGCGGATCACGGCAGCCCGCGGCGAAGGCCGTTTCCAGGTAGGATCGAGCGGCCGTCCAGTTCTTCGCGGTGGCCAGCAACGCGCCGCGCACCGCGCTGCGGAGTGCTTCGCGAAACGGCGTTGACGCGGGCAATTGATCGAAGATCGCCAGCGCCTGGTCCGCGGCTCCGTGCTTGATGTGCAGTTCGAGCATGTGGCGACGGGCACGGTCGGCTTCCGGGTGTCGCTCGAGAAACTCGGCAAGCATCGCCTCGGCCTCCGCATCCTGTCCCTGGAGTTGGAGTGTCAGACTGAGCGAAATGGCGGCAATCGGCAGAATCTCCGTCAGGTGCCACGCATAGGGATTGATCTGCCCGTAATTCACCGCAATCTCGTACGCCCGTGATGCAAGATCGAGTCGTCGTTGTTTGAGCAAATAACCGCCCATCGCGCACAGCAACTGGGCGTCGAGCGGAAACACGTCCAGCGCCTTCAGGCAGGTGGCGATTTGTTCTTCCGCGCCCGCGGGGTCCTTATCGAAGGATGCCAGCAGGCCATAGTACGCCTCGAGCATCTCCGTCGTTCCACGTTGGCTCGCATCGATGGCCTGACGAAATACCCGGGCCGCTGTATCGTGATCTTCCAACACGGCGTGGGCCTCGGCCGTCGCCACCAGAACCTCCGGCCGTGCCATGCCCTCGGCGGTCTCCCGCGCGGCGATCCGCAAGTTGCGCCGGGCCTTGGCCGCGCAAGTTTCGGGAAGCTGGTCGCCGTAGTTTCGGTGAATGCGGAACCCCAGGACCTCCGTGCCAATCGCTGCCTCGCGGAGCGCGGGCTGCAGGCGTTCGCAGATGCGGCCCGAGTACTGGATTCCGTTGCGGGCCGGCAGCAGCCTTATGCGAGCGGCCTGTTCCGGAGATAGATTCTTGTGACTGGCCGCCGCCGGAACCTGTACCAGCAATGCGTAGGCCTTGTTTCGGCGCGCGCGGTGATTGACAAAGTCCCTCAAGTGCGCGGCGGTCTCCGCGGTGATCGTTTCGGCGGAGTCCAACCACAGAATCCAGTCGCCGGCGACATGGTTCAGGGCATGGTTCCGGGCAGCGGAAAAGTCATTGTCCCAAGGGCGTTCCACGACGGTCGCCCCGAGAGTTCGCGCGCGCTCGATCGTGTCGTCGATCGAGCCGGTGTCGACAACGACGATCGAATCCGCGATCGGACGCACGCTCTGCAGCGCGGCGACGATGTCGTCCTGGGCATCGCGGACGACCATGCAGACACTCAGTGTGGGGCGCCGATCGGCTGGGGGCATCCTTCCCTCCTTCGCTTGTTGCTGCGCGTGCCGGCCACCAGCGGCGTACGGGCGGCGGGGGAGTTTAACGGCTGGCGGCAGGCACGGGAAGGGCTTTTTTTGGCGAGTCCGCCGCGCGGGCCGGGCCACCGCGCGGCCGGGCCCAACAGGGGCTGAAATCGCCCCGCGACTGCAGGAATCGCACCGGCGCAGAGGCCTGAGACCCGCCACGCTGACCAGGGCGGCGGACCGGGCAACCCCGCATCGAGGCTGACAGCCGGGAGCCTGCGAGGCCGGAACCCGGCCTGCCCACGCAACCGCGGGCGCTGCTCAAATGCTATAGGTTTCCCGAAATTGCGCGATATCCGTGGGCCGACCCATCACGATGAGCGTGTCGCCAGTCTGAACCTCTTGTTGCGAGTCAGGATTGAAAAGCATGCTGCCGGATGCCGTGCGAATGGCCACGACAAGTAATTTCCGGCGGTGGTGAGCCTCGGCGTCGCCCACAGTCTTTCCGACCAGAGGACTCTCGGCAGGCAGGGTCAGCTCTTCCAGATCGATGTCCAGTATCTTGTGGTCGGTTACCTGGTCGATCAGGTCAGCGGCGTGGGGGCGGGAGATCAGCGTCGCGATGCGCCGGGCGCCGATCACGGCCGGCAGAACAACGCGATCGGCGCCTGCCTGAAACAGCTTCTTCTCCGTCGCCGGCTGCTCGCCACGCGCGATAATCCGCAGCTTCGGATTCAAGTTGCGCGATGTGAGCGTGATGAAGACATTGTCGGAGTCGCTGTTCAAGGCGCTGATTAATATCTTGGCCCGCTGGACGCCGGCGGCGATCAGTATGTCTTCGTCAGTGGCATCTCCGGTAATGACCAGGTAATTCAGCATCTTGGCCAGGGAAAGCCGTTCCGAGTCGGTATCGAGCACTACAAACGGTTCGCTTCGGCTGCCGATGTCCTCCGCCAGGATCTCGCCGATCCGTCCAAAACCGCAAATAATGATGTGATCCTTGAGCTGTTCGATGCCTTTCGTCATGCGGCGGGCTCCCATGGCCTTTTCGATTTCGCCTTCGGTCATCATCTGCAAAAACCCTCCCACCGTGTACGCCGCCGCCGACATGCCTATCACGATCACAATGATCGAGAACACCTGTAGCGAAGCTTGAAGTTGGCTGTCTTCCGTGTAACCGACGCTCGACACGGTAATAACAAACCAGTAGATGGATTCGAGAATCGTGCCGCCGTTCAGGTAGTAGTGGCCCAGAATGCCCACCACCGAGACGATTCCCAGAACGGAAGCACCTCGCCGCACCCGTTTTAGTGGGGTGTCTGTCCGCTCCATCGGATCATCGCTTTCCTGCCATCGCGTCTAAGATTTACGTGCGGTAGTCCGCGTTCAAACGCACGTATTCCGCGGTGAGGTTCGTGGTCCAGAAGGTGTCGGATGCGTCGCCTTCTTGCAGCATCAACCTCAGGTGCACGTCCCGTCGGGTACGCAGCGACTCGGACACCTCGTTTTCGTCGTGTTCGACGGGAGCACCCTTGTCGAACAGCAAGACCCCGTTAACGTGCAGACTCACGCGCATGGGATCAAAATCGACACCCGCGTACCCGGCGGCGGAAACGAACCGGCCCCAATTGGGATCCGCGCCGGTAACCGCGGTTTTGACGAGCGGGCTGTTGGCCACGGTCTGGGCCAGACGGCGGGCATCCTCGTGTGTGGCACATCCTGCCACTTCTATTTGGATCGTGTGGGTTGCTCCTTCGCCGTCCGCAACGATGGCCTGGGCCAGCTCTGCGCAGATGTCCTGCAGGGCCGAACGAAACATATCGAAACGGTCTCCCTCCAACAGACCCGCGCCGGCCCGACCGTTGGCCAGCAGCAAAACCGTATCGTTGGTACTGGTGTGCCCGTCCACGCTGATGGCGTTAAACGATCGATCGACGACGCTGCCCAGCGTCTGTTGAGCGATGCGCGGGTCCAGCGTCGCGTCGGTCAGCAGCACCGCCAGCATGGTCGCCATATTGGGACCGATCATCGCCGCGCCTTTGGCCAGGCCCAGCAGATGCACGGGGTTTTCTGCCGGACCGACCAGCCGCCACGCCACTTTGGGATGCGTGTCGGTCGTCATCATTCCGCGGGCCGCCAGCATCACCGACGCTTCGTCCGCGCGCAATTGGGTGGCGATCCGGGCGATGCCGCCGCCCACCTGCTGCATCGGCATCCACTGTCCAATCACGCCGGTCGACAGAACAAGCATCTGCCGCTCGGAAACCTGGCACGCGTCGGCGGCGAGGCCAGCCATCTGGCGAGCATCCCGGTCACCCTGGTCTCCGGTGCACGCATTGGCGTTTCCGGAATTGATCACGATGCCGCGAATGTCGGCTGAGGGCGTCCGGCTGCGATTCAGACGCACCGGCGCCGCGGCAAAGCGGTTCTGCGTGAACGTGCCTACGGCCACCGCGTTCGTATCCGACAGCACAAGCGCAAGATCTTCCTTGTTCGAATCGCCCTTGATGCCGCAATGAAGTCCGGACAATGAAAAACCGAGCGGGATGGAGAAAGTCATGGCGATCGGACCATCAGTCGAGAGCTGTCGTCTCGGGAAATCCGTGCATCAGATTGAAATTCTGCACGGCCGCACCGGAGGCGCCTTTGAGGAGATTATCCAGACAACTGAAAACCAGCACTCGCTCGCGCACGCAACGCGCCGTGATGTCGCAAAAATTGGTTCCCAGGGAATCCTTCGTGCCGGGCAGATGTTCGACGACACGCACAAACGGTTCTTGGGAATAAAACTCGTTCAGCGCGGCCAGGACTTCTTCTTCGCTGGGGGCTCCCACCGGTCGTGCATAGCATGTGGACAGGATGCCCCGGTCCATCGGCACCAGGTGCGGAGTGAATATGACTTGCGTACGGCGGTCGCACACGCCCGATAACACTTGCTCGATTTCGGGCGTATGGCGATGCCGGCCTACGTTGTAGGCCGAAATGCTTTCATTGCATTCGGCGAAATGTGTCGTCAGCATGGGCGTTCGACCGGCACCGGATACTCCACTCTTGGAATCAACGACAAGGTCCCGGTGGTCGATCAACTCGCGCTTCAGCAACGGTGCCAACGCGAGTATCACCGACGTGGGATAACACCCCGGATTGGCCACGAGGCCGGACTCGGCGATCTGTTCCCGGAACAGTTCGGGCAAGCCGTACACGGTGGTGGCCATGCGTTGCGGATCGGCATGATCCCGGCCATACCACGCAGCGTAGGCTTGGGGATCATCAAGTCGGTAGTCCGCGCTGAAATCGACGACCTTCACGCCGGCATCGATCAATGGTGCGACTGCCGCGGCACTTGCACCGTGAGGGAGGCAACTGAAGACGCAATCGGCGCGGGAGGCAACGGCTGACGTGTCAAGCGACTCCAGCTCACAATCGATGCGCCCGGTCAGTTGTGGATGAATCGCGGCAACATGCGGCCGGCCTTCCTGGCGGCTGGTCAGGGCGGTGATCTCCACGTCCGGGTGGCGCAGCAGTATTTTTAGCAGTTCCAGGGCCGTATAGCCGGTGGCCCCGAGTACAGCAACGCGGACCATGCGACGCCCACCCTTGTCGGCCGGTGCGAGACGGACAGCCGGTGCGTCCCCTGTCCACGCAACCGGTCGCGGGTGGCGCGGTAACGAGCTTGCCGAAGCAGCCTTTTAGCGATGGACACGGGGACGCCGGAACCGCTGGATTATACGCCGGCCAGGCGCCCGCGCGAACCGACCCGCGTTGCTCGGCGGCTCGTGTCGCAAAGCGTTGCCGTGCGGCGCACCACCACCGGCCGGCCGCGTCGGGACGCTGCCCGCAACGGGCAATGTGCCGCGATTAACGCGCGCCGGTTTCCGAAACACGCCGGCCTTTCGGCCCGCGCGACCGGCCCGGGCGACCCGCACCATGGCCAAGGCCGTCAGGGCGAGCAATTCCGTGGAGGGCACCGGCACCAGAAGGGCCAGTACGCGAATCGCCAAAAGAATTCACCGTGATACCAATCGCCGGACAGCGGCCAGGACCGGCCCGGCGCGCCGCGTTGGCACACAGGACCCGTCGGCCGCCGAGGCCGGCGATTCGCCCC
>Ga0315534_1002064_pt1 | contig 13772 bp, 16 predicted proteins | sample SalMarSW160240MG_FD_203094 | JGI IMG/M metagenome (GOLD analysis project Ga0315534, IMG submission 203094) | Salt marsh sediment microbial communities from the Plum Island Ecosystem LTER, Massachusetts, United States - Salt Marsh Sediment SW1602-40 ... | reverse complement strand
ATGAGGAGCTAATGTTCTTCTTTTCAGCCGAATTAGGTAGGTTATGTACTACGATGAATTAAAAGGTGCATTTTGACTCGTACGGCGTCATTTTCGTAAGCTCAGCGACGTGGTATTCCATTAACCGGGACGCTCAACAAAAATCAATTCCTGGGCACGTCTTAGTCTTTGTGCAATGGTCGCACTATTACAGACATCCTAAATGAAGACAAGATGTCCTTACACCTATTCCGAATAGTCACCTCGGTAATTCCCGCAAAACTTGAAATCTCCATTTGGAGCAAACTTACCCCCAACAACACTGACGCAAGGTATATGTAAGCTGCTGCAAGACCATGTGGCGATTTCCCGTCGGCCAAGAGATGATTATTTGTTTTGTGTGCAATGTCGATAGCTAGTCTTTCCACCTTAGTATCAATCTTTGCCGTATTGGCTAGTTTGGAGATATACTGGTCTATTGCCGCGGCAACTGGGTAAGCATCATATTGCGCTACAGAAAGAGTTTGAAATCGGGTTGAAGCAGAGAGCAGTGCCTGGTCTGCTAAGTTGCTTCGTGGTAACTCATTATTATGTCTGTGTGACTCCTCTAGACAATATTGACCTAACCTAGGTTTTTCTGTGAGATTCTCGAAATGCCGACGCTCATATCTGGGCCTAATATAAGACTCAGTGAACATTCCCATTTCCATAACCATGGATCTGTAATATTTGGAAGCTAATCTAGTATTTGCTTTAGATTTTTCACCTGAGCCCGATGGATTAACAATTTCCTCAAGCGACCTGACCACATTGCATTTTTTACAAGCAAGATAGATGGTAGCGGCAGCGATACAAATTACGGATTTCCCTTTTGCTTCTCTCCGATTTTCAAAGAGACGATAGAACATTGCTGCGGTTTCTGTGATAGTTTTGGGAAGAGACAGCAGCGAGCATATTTCGTTAATCTTGTACAAGACGTTTGACAGTCTCCTTTCCTTTGGAGATGCAACCCTAATTCGGGATTGCCATTTTCTCATAGTATTCATTTGTTCTACAATTGCATAATCTATGTTTTTTCCGCTGTAGTCCTTCGAACTAAAACTAATTTCAGTCCTTAGGCCGTAATCATGCAATGAAAAGCTTGTATGGCCGCTTGCTCTGGTTAATCTACTTTTTTCTTCAAAATCATTAGAATGACTCTCTGGGCCATAATCATTTATCTGATCCATGACAACACACCCGCACCTTTCGCAAATGTACTCACCTTTACTTTGGTCATGGATCAACCGAGAATTGCATTCAGGACAAATCGTACAATAGTCAACATTCGTCATACTTTGTTTTCACCCCTAGTTCAATTTGACTCATCTGACCACACTCTACACCTGATCTTGATTTTACAGCCGGCCATTTCCTAAAATTAATTAAAAAAACATTTTCCACCATTCGCTTGGTGACCCCAATTAAGTGAGCGTATCCAACCACCTTGATCGTCAGAACGCAGAAGTCAGCATTATATTTATTTGAAATGGTCATAAGTATTTATTTTAATTGAAAACTTTTATAGATACAATTCGTGTTTTGAATATTTGATCTAAAATGGTTCCTATGGGCCATTTTTTTGTCATTCTATGTGAAAATATTTGACATTAATGCTTATTTGTGGTATGGCCAAAATGGGTTGTGCATCGCCGTCTATTTGGTGGATTGGAGTTAACTACGAATTACTTTGTTGTAACGTATAGGCGGAGGAGTGAATGAGATGTCAAGAAGACTTGTCATTTTCTTGTTCTGGGTAATGGGTTTCTCAATAGGGTTCGCAGCATATCTTGTGTTGCCAGATATAGCTGAATGGTTTGGCCAGGCTATGCCAGACCTTATAGATCATGAGACTGCAGGCGCATTAGTAGCTGGAATAGTTGGTTCTGCCATAAGTACTTTGACAATCGTCAGGTGGGCTAACAGATCGACAGTATACTGATCTACAGCAATTATTTATTACCTCGCCATAAATTAGGTGCCATCTGTTTATTGATCGTAAAAGGCTCGCGCTAGATCGGTTTATAAATGATATTTCTATATGTTAAGAGGTGACGCAGGTCCTTCATGATTCACTAGAATCCCTAACAAAAGAGTTCAAGTCCATAAGGCGAGCTACTCTTAATATGTTCTCTCAGCTTAAGCACGAGGATGCCGTGGTTCAGGCTAGTGATTTTGGCAGTCCACCGAATTGGCACTTGGCTCATGTGAGCTGGTTTTACCATAAAGTGTTGGAGAAACATGGAGTAAAAATAACACTACCAGAGGACATTAATTTGGCTTACTTAAACTCGTACTATCAAAAGTACGATTTTATTTTAAGCAAACCTGAGAGAGGAAGATTTCCAAGACCCACAATCAGACAGACCTTGCAATATAGATCGTTTATAGACAAGGAAGTTACAAGATTTCTGAAAAATGGGAATATCAATTATCGTGATGTCGCATACTATGACATAAAATTAGCTAATCAACACGAAATGCAGCACCAAGAGCTAATGATTTACGATTTACAGTATTACTTCAATCGTTTCATTGATCCAGATGATAATTTTCGACCTACAACTATGCAACCATTCGAAACGCAGACAGATTCACTAAAAGATAGCACTGATGTTCGCGAATTACATCCTTCAATGGTTGAGATCCCTGGAGGAATTTACAATCTTGGTTATCCTGGCGACCATTTCTGTTATGATAATGAGCTTCCAGAACATAAAGTCTACCTCGAGAATTACCTAATTGATATATTTCCAGTGACCAATGGGGATTTTCGACGATTTATGGATGACGGGGGATATGAGGATTATAATCTATGGTTGGCTGACGGGTGGGATTTGGTCAGAGAGGAAGATTGGAAAGCTCCTCTCTTTTGGAACTATGAAAAGGGAGAAAGGTCCTGGACGAAGAAGGACTTTAGAGGCAAAATTAGGTTAGATCCTGAAGAACCAGTTGTAAATGTAAGCTTCTACGAGGCAAACGCATATGCTAGATGGGCAGGAAAACGACTTCCAACGGAAGCAGAATGGGAAAAGGCCGCCAGCTGGAATGAGAAGTTACAACGCAAATTCTTGTATCCTTGGGGAGAAAACATAGATGTTCATAATTACGCAAATGTGCTTGAATCTAACAATTGGGCGCCCACTCGTACCGGAATGTACAAACAAGGGAGAAGCTATTTTGGATGTTTTCAAATGATAGGGGATGTGTGGGAATGGACTTCATCAGAGTATAGTTTGTATCCGCGTTTTAAGTCGAAATTTCCAGAGTATACCGATAAATGGTCCATTAATCAAAAGGTTCTTAGAGGTGGATCATTTGCAACGCCCAGTTTGCAAATCAGAAACAGCTATAGAAACTATTTCAGGCCAAATGAACGAATACTTTTTTCAGGTTTTAGATGCGCCGCAGATCCCTAACGTTTCGTAATTGTGTTTGATACTTTAGCTGTTTACAACCATCAAACTTACACAATACAAATTACCATGATCGAGAAAATTTTCTGCAATTCGAAATCCTGAACCCTCAACAATATCTTTCATCTTTTCTAAAGTGAACTTATACGAATTTTCCGTATGAATTCGTTCATTTTCAGAGAAAGAAAATGACCTCCCTAGTCTATTCACATATACATCGTGTGTTATTTTCGAGATGAGATTCATTTCTATTCTATGGTGGTCAGTATTGTAAAATGCTAAATGACGAAAATTCGTCTGTATGAATTCCCCTCCTAGCTCGCGATTTATTCGGGACAGTAGATTAAGATTAAATGCAGAAGTAAACCCAAGTCTATCGTTGTATGCATCTTCTACTAATTTAACATCCTTCTGCAGGTCAAATCCTAAAAGCAAGAAATCACCTGCTTGCATGTTCGCTCTCAATGAAATCAGAAATTCAATAGCTTCTGAGTATTCAAAATTTCCAATAGTAGATCCTAGGAAAAGTACAACTTTCCTTTCGGGCATTGCTCTATTTTTAGCCGAAATATTGCAAGCCTCACGGATCCCTTCTGAATAGTCAGCAGCTATTCCGAAGGTATCGAGTCGAGTGAATTCTCTGTTTAGGTCATGTGTGGTCTTCAACAGAATTTCTTGAGAAACATCAATCGGAAGGTAAAAAACATGCTTTTGCCTTTCAAGCAAGGAGGAAAGCAAGATCCTCGTCTTTGCTGAATTGCCACTACCTAATTCAACGACGGAGACATCAGCATCCATAAATTTGAATATTTTTTGGTCGTATCTCTTGAGAATTCCTGTTTCCGTTCTGAATGGGTAGTATTCTGGCTGCTCACAAATTCTCTCAAAAAGACTAGATCCCACTTCATCATAAAGATACCTTGGTTTGATCCATTTCTTATTATTTTCCTCAGAAAGCCCGTCAACTATATCCCTGGCAAAGTGTTCGATTAAGGAGATTTCACGCGAAACGAATGGTTGCATTTCTATTCTTTGTTTGCATAAATAGCAATATTAGGTTCATAAATAAGTTGTGCAACAGAACGCACTTTTCTAGATATATGTCATGCCTTGAAGTTTATAAAATATAGTCTTTTGATGTAGGCGATTCCCTCCCTTAATGAATTAAGATAGGTGACCTGCTCCAAATTTGGTTCAAAACTGATGTATCGCTGATAACCAATTTTATACATGGCCCTCAAGATTGAGCTAAAATCTAGATGCCCACTTCCGGGCATTTTCCGATTGTTGTCTGCAAAATGCACGTGGAACAAGAAATCTTTTGCCTGTTCAATTGCGTTTGAAAATGAGTCCTCTTCAATATTCATGTGAAAAGTGTCCAATAATATTCCAAAACTCGCATTGTCTACTGCTTTACAGATATGTAACGCGTCGGCAGCAGTACAACAATAAGGAGTCGCGTATCTGTTTAGAGGTTCCAGAAGCAGGAGAATTCCATGATCTTTGGCGTGATTGGAAAGGCTACGAAGAAGGGGAACAGATTTTTCAACCAATTTAAGTTTCTGTTTATGAGAAAGTACTCTATGGCTAAAGTCAGGCATTGAGATATATGGATCACTGAAAAGGCAAATATTAAATTCCTGTCCACCTAAATGCCTACAAAGTTCTATACATCGAATCACGTATCTCCCAGCAGTTTTAACAATATCAGGATCAACGCTGAGTAAACGTCTGTTCACTGCCATGCTGTTCACGTTGCCCCACATTCCCGTAACCCCTGAAACTTTGAGGTCATGAGAGGCCAAGACCTCGGTGAAATTATCTAGGTACTTAGGTGAATAATTTTCTCCGATAAACTCAACTGCATCATAATTTAGTTGCTTTAGCACAGGTAGAACGGAGGTGAGCGTTTCAAATATCTCCTTGAAGGAACTCAGGGTGACAGAGTATTTCATCGCCCATCCCCTTCCTTCAAGTGTACGATTCTATAAGATATGAGCCTAATTCTGCTGACGTCACAGAATCCTTTGCCAAGAGCGAATTTATCCTTACGTCCTTTTTGCTTGTAATAAAAACTGAAGATGCATTTCCACTATCTAATTGCAACGGCCGTCCATGGGAGCTTCTTACCAGACTTGCGTCTAAAGGGATGGATTTCTTATTATGATCGAAAAATAGTTCAACAGGATCATAACCTGGCTTTCTATGTATATCCACTGTAGTAGCAAATGGAGGAGCCATAACTGGATCATACCACCAGTAGTAGGTAAACCACATATTTTTTTTAGAGATAGCAATTAGATCACCACTCTTGGGATGATCTATTTGATATTCGCGCTTCTCGCTTCCCGTCGACAAAACTTTGTCTATTCCCGGGATCTTGTCTAAGTACTTCTTAACCTCCTCAATCTGAACTGGTGACTTCACGTAAATGTGAGCAATTTGATGATCGACCATTGCGAAGGCATCACTGTATTCAAAATCCATGAATTCATAACCACCTATGTTTCTAACTTGTAAAAAGCCTGCATCCCTGAGCAGCTGATTCAAATTGATAAATCCATCTACATCGTAAAATGGATATTCAGACAAGACTACAAATTCTGTGTAATCGAACAGATCTAATTTTTTTACCCTTTCGATACACCGTCCTATTAAGGCATCTGTCTTAACCAGATCCTCTTTTACTTCCCTGCTATTTTTTCCAAAGCGCTGAGCAGAATAATCGACATGAGGAAAATAGGTAAAAAGTATTGATGGTCTTTGCATCTCGAATGTAACTTCCGTCGCCCCAGCTATCCACTCAGTTGCTTTGGATGACGCAAACGGTCCCCAATATGTAGATAGTTGAAATTCACCTAATTTAGGTTTTAGAACATCTTCATAAAAACCCGGAGGCCTAGAATAGCACCACATAATCATGCTTTGTTCAAGATGAATAGGTTTAGGAGTTACGACTATATCCGATTTTGCATGAAGTGTGTTCTGCCAGAATAGGACCGCACTCTTTAAGTCTCCAGATGCGCCGCCGTTTAGGAAATCCCAAATCCTTTGAGCATTAACAAGTGAGCTGTCTTGATCCCAAAATGAAACGGAGTACTTAGATCTATCATATGTTCCATTCGATATTATTCCATGTTCATTAGGATATTTACCCGTTAACAAACTTGCCTGCACAGTAGATGTGACTGCAGGGAAAACAGGTGTGACCGGGCAGTATGCCCCTAGTTCTGCAATATGTTGAATGTTAGGCAGGTTCTCTGCAAAGATATTAGACGATTCTAAACCCACCACATTAAAGACAATTAGATGTTTGTGCACGTCTTCCACACGACCTATAAAAATCTGATATGGGGACTATTAATATTCGTTTTACGTTTTGTATCTTCATACAACCTTCCAACTTATAGGATTGTGTCCTTAATCCTGTCAGATACATCGAAAAACAGGATTCAACCTCGAGTCAAACTTGACTCGACATCAGGTTCTTACAAGAAACACTTTCCTAGTCCATACAACATTCACTGTCCTCATCAGGTCAGACGGTCTATAATACCTCGTAAATTATCCCCCCATTCCAAAAATGCCTCCTCAACCAGCGGGTTCTTCAAGGATTTGGAGCGCAACAACAACAAGTGGCCACCTCCAGCAAGTAATATACCATTGCGAATACAACCTGCTGGTCGTTCCCCTTCAATAATTAGAGTATTATCAGCATCAAGCTGCAGCCAGTTCGCACCTCCAGACCTTCCAGATGCATACACATTAGGTGGATCAATAGTATGCTGAATAACCTGCGCTATCCTCACAGTCATAACAATCATTAGTGCCAACAATAAATCTCTATAACGTCTAATCCAATGCAAAACGCAATGCTTTACATGCGATCCTAATCCCTGGCCTAGTACCAACATTTATGGTATCAGAAATAAACTGATATGTTATAGTACAGGAAAGCTCCTGTGCCGGATATATATCTCCGCGACAGTCTGGAGAGAATACCCGATCTAGAGCTATCAAACCTTCGGGAGTTTCAGGTGCTATTGCAGTCTCCTTTTGCTTTTGCGGTTCTGAGTGCGATAATTAGTTTGTCAAAGGATGTATCTATTCGGATTAGGCGCTTCGCTACTGTCTGGACTACTATCTGGACTAGCATTGTTTTATGTCGGGTGCGAAAGTGAATCGGTACGATTTTGTTATACTCACAGTCTCATAACCACGTATTACTTCTTTGGGTAACAAATGATAATTCTGGTACTCTGTATTTCCTGCTTTAATTCGTGTATTAGTCCTGCTTCGCTTCCATCGATAAATATTTTGCATACGTGCCAAACTAATGCAACAAGGCCGCCTTACCTTACCGATGTCACTGCATGCGAATGGCTCTTTTTCAAGCCATCTACGAATATTGGAGAGGGCTAAAGAATGTTCAAAATGGTGAATTCAAATAGTTTGAACTTAAATTGTGATGGCGACTATTTTGACCTAGATATTGAAACTTCTATGGTGGATACATTGCGTGGCTTTCCGTCTTCGGATGAAACTATCTCAGTTCCCACTTTAACTGGTCCAATTTTGTATCCCAATGTATCCATTCTCTTCACAATTATTTGTGCCACGTCAACAGCCCTAGTGATGCTTTTTCCTCTTGCTTTGATAACAACAATGGGTTCGTTTGCCAATTGCACCAAAGTTGCGGTTACATACGTCATGAGAGGTTTTTTGCCGATGAAGACCGCGTTTCTTGGCTTGCTTCCATTACTACCCTGTGCCGACATCTTTTAACTCTATCCCTTATATTACTATATATAATGTTATTGCGACCTAATATCGATGCTATATTTCTTTATTATTTCCTTAAAATCATCAGGGTTTGCTTCGATTTCGCTCACAACTTGTTTGTCGCCGATCTCATAACAATGAAGAAAATCCTGTGAATCTTTATAGAACAAATAGACTATCCTATCAAAAATACAATGGTATAATTCTTCCACTTGCATCTCCTCCATCTTCAGAACTATGCCGTCATCATCCGGCAGTATAGGGCTACCCACTGATTTCAATATTAACGCTCTAATGACATTTATGCTTAACCTTCACGTCTGCCCTCCAATTCTTCGTGTGTAATAGCAGTGAGAGGATCGGAAAAGCAATGAATATCCCAATGTATCATCATACTATTCCAGTGAACCAAAAATGAACACCCAACTAGTCAAGAGCTATTTGACATTAGTGAGATCCCCAAATCTATTCACGCTGCCATCTAATATTTTTGCCGGATACTTTTCAGTTCACACACATAACTCTATTGACATAGATACGGTAGTTCTACTTATACTGGTATCAGCGAGCCTGTACGCTGCTGGGGTTATCTTTAATGATGTAGCTGATAGAAAAATAGATCATAAAGAACGACATAACCGACCAATTCCATCTGGTAAGATTACGCTTAGAAATGCTGTTATTCTGGGGTTGTTACTCATTGTAATATCGACCGTTCTCGGCTATTTCATATCTGCTACGACTTTCATTGTCGTAGTATTACTGATCGTCCTAATTTTCCTTTACGATTTTGTGCTAAAGAATTCCTTTTTTGGTCCAGTAGTCATGGGTAGTACCCGTGTACTAAACGTTGTCCTAGGTGCCAGTACAAATCTGAGTTTTACTGAGGAAGAGAATGACTACAGAATATTTCTAGTATGTTTTTCTGAGTTTATTTATATTTCAGGGATTTCAGTTCTCAGCAAATATGAGACCATCAAGATCCAGTTATTCAGGATAGGGCGGTTAAATGCCATACTTTTTGTCTCACCTCTAATTATCGGTGCCTATGCTGCAGTTACTGGCCTCTTTAATGATTATACTTGGATTTACCTCTTTATTTTTGGTAGCTTCATATTATCTATTCTTAGAGTTATATCTTCTGCAAAGTCGGCTATGACGAATTCTATATTGCAAAAAATAATAGGTTTGTTAATTACAGGAGTCATTATTCATGACGCAATCTACATTGGAGGGTCCTTGAACAGTTGGTACGCTGGCATTAGCATATTTGTATTGCTGGTTCCTACGATGCTGATGGGCAAGAAGTTTTATGTTACATAATACTACTAATTCAATTTCTTTATATTCCTCCGAACTAAGTGTGCCTCGTACTGAATAATCATAAGGTGGAATTATTCCATCAACTCTCTTCCTAATAGTTTGAATCTTATTTCGAATAAAGTCCTCAATGTAATCTTCAAGGGGGTGGGATTCGGAACCCTTGGGTATGCGGGTTCGACATATTAGCAATTACTAATCGCTGAACCTTCTCAAATGATAAGAAATAGGTATAGACCATTAAGTCTAATAGATATTAGTTTGGGGATTGCACCGCAGTCATTTCCGATGGCCCTTATGGTAGCAGGGTTAGGAATTATTCAAGGTGTAACCTTAAGGAGGGGGTTATACTATTGTAGTGCTCCAGTCGCTTCTATGCGTAACGGCATCTATAGTCCGATCTGCTTCCAAGAGGTGCGTGTTAGTGAGGAGAACGAAGAAATCCCATATATGTGCGAGCGCTGAGGGTTCTTTTTCGACTGGCTAGGAACATTCTATAAATATGCTAAAATCTGTCCGGAATGCAATCGTTGTTTGGAAATGACAGACACCAGAAACTTCTGTAACAGGCACGGAGATAGGCAGGTGATTATGGAGGTAAGAGCCAGTGTGGCGATTAGTGCCAGAATATAAAAGCCCATCTTTTGTGTGGAAGGTGTTCGCGCAGCGCTTCACACCAAGGTCTCGCTTAAGCCGTCAACTACCTCCTCAGGCTATCGCGTCAGAGATACGCTCTGCGCAGGATCCTGTCAAGGACGATTAACTCTTCGATCTGTTTGTCAGTATACTCATCGAACCCCTTGACTCCGGCGTCAGTGAAGTGCCGTCCGATACTAGTCTCAATAAGTCAAGACCATAATGATAAGCCGACCGCTCTAAACTGTGGGGGCTGTACTGACTGGTGACAGTTAAGGAGATGAGGTATGCTTCGATCTATGACATCTCCAATGATCTACACATAAGTTTGTTGGCAGTTTACACGATAGATATTAGCAAAGGATTAGCATATATGACACTCATTCTTTATTCTACCACAGGTTATCGCGGGAAGCATGCGTAGGACATGTTTCATCTATCAAACCATCTCCATCATTGTCAATATCATCACCACAGATCTCAGGCTCCCGATCGGGACATGTCTCATCTATCAGATGATCTCCGTCATCGTCAATACCGTTACCACAAATCTCTTGATCGTCGGGGAGAGTTCCTTGTTGCCTAAGTACCTTGCATATAACAAGACGACAAACAGGTTATCTTTCCGGTATTTCTCTGATAGGTCTGCATTTTTCATGAAGTCTGCGAACTCGCAGACCAGTCTTCTGTTACTTTCATTGGGTATGGATTTAATCCTCTATTACTCTCGCAAGACTAGAAGGCATCCTCAGTGAGTCATCCAATAGAGCGTGAAAGAAGTATATGAACCCACATGATAAACGGGCTCGGAGGGATTTGAACCCTCGCCCTGACGCTTAGGAGGCGTCCGCGCTATCCATTTTGCGCCCGAACATTTCGTCATAAGTTCAGTCTGCGCCACGAGCCCACAATCCCGTTGGCGCCAAACCAATTATTATAGTAACCGGTATCATATACACCCATTTATAGTGCATATGACATATAATAACTGGTCCTAACATCTGCAAAACACGGTTATTTATTCGGTGACAGACGGAGTTACTTCAAAGGTCACAAAGCAGAATTACAATAAGAGCTTTAGACGGTTCCTAGACCATTTCCATATGGATGAACTGGAGCTACTGACCCAAGTCAAAGAAAACCCTAGGCATACGGAATCAATGATTATTGACTACATAAAGAGCCTCATAGAGAATCGTAATTTATCTCATGGCTCAATTCATACCTACTGCTTTGCAATATTCCATTTCTTTGAAATGAATGATGTTTTACTGAATAAACGAAAGGTTATGCGATTCCTTCCAGCAGATGAGGGAGCCAGAGAAGACAGAGGTTATACTCATGAAGAGATTCATGAGATACTTGGTTTCTGTGACCAAAGAGAAAGAGCTATGGTTTTACTCATGGCTTCAACTGGAATGCGAATCGGAGCGATAACAGCTTTACAGTTAGCAGACTTGAGCAAGATAGAAGCGTACAACCTGTATAGAATAACGGTTTATGCAAACAGCAGAAAAGATAGATACTACACTTTCTGTACTCCCGAATGTGCTCAAGCTTTAGACTCATACTTAGATTATCGTAGCAGGTTCGGCGAAACTCTGGAACCTACATCGCCCTTAATTAGAGAACAGTTTGATGTTAGGGATTCCTTTCAATCTAAACGGACAAAGCCTATGTCAAATGATGGGACTCTGCGTATCATAAAGCAGCTTCTAAAGCGTTCAGGTTTGAGGTCAAAAAATGTTAAACAGAATCATGGTTTCAGAAAGTTTGCTATAACACAGATGATAAAAGCTCAGATGGATTATGATTCCCGTGAATATCTTGTAGGACATAGGCATTCTAGAGGGTTAGGCGTAAACTATGACCGTACGACTGAAGAGGACCGATTACAGGAGTACCTGAAGGCTGCAAATCATCTCACAATTAACGAAGAAAATAGACTACGTCAACAAGTCACGCAGATGAAGGAAGAGGCGAGCACCGTTAATGCTTTATCCAACCGTTTAAGCAGCTTGGAAGCAATCATAAAGAACGCATTAGTTAATAGCGAAACTAAGACTGCCTTGGCGAAAGAGCTAATAAAGACAGGTATTTTTAGACCTAATACATGATGTGACTTACCTTTCTAGCCAATCAATGATATAAATGAAATATATAGTCCGTCATATTCGACATGGAAAAAGAATATGATTCACAGAAGTGAAAGTATTTTGCAAAATGGTTAGCTTAATAGTAACGCATGGGCATCGCTGTCACACATTGCCTTTGTGCCCCTCTGCGAGGACTGACCACGACTTTAATTCTACAATAGAGAACTTGGAAACCATGGGTGTAGCTGCAACTTGTGATAGACTTCACACCCCTCTGCAAGGACGTAAGAGACCATGTGATAGGCCAAATGCAATGGGCATCGCTGCAACTTATACTAGACTTTGTGCCCCTCTGCGGGAGATAAATGATATATAAGACAAGCTTAGGGGTTTATTGAAGTTTGGATTTACAAACTGCAATGTATAGAAACCGCTCGCTAGAAAAATCTAGTTCTAGTGATAGCTGCATAGCGTACTTTTAGAACGAAGATTCTTCCTAACGAGAGATATCATTTTCCTTGAGGAGTGTCCGTCGGCTGACGAGAAGTTATGCTGCGGTGAGTGGGTAGGAATCCTTAACGGCGATAAAGTTGTGTTATTCTGTAAAGTGCACCATAATAGACTAGATACTACAATCGGTAGTACATCCCACTAGAGGTAAGCAAACTAAGCTGCATATACAAGCTATCTTGCTGAAAGCTGTAGTTGAGGATAAGAATAGCGATGAAAGGCAGGGCGAAACAAAGTTTCAAAAGTTAGTAGATGCATTTGATACACTCGGCGATTTACTTGGGACTGAGTCTGATGCCAAAAATAAATCAAATGGCATTAGACATTTCTACCTAACAACGACGCATTATACAATACGATAGACCAATTGAAAAAGGAGAACGCCCAACAACCTAAAAATACGGGATTTCACGAAGGAAAAGTAATACAGAATTGTACCGTATCAAGAGACATTCAAGCGCTAAAGTCGGGGTCCCAACAGTTTGTGTACGATCTGGCAAAGTCTGATCTCGCCTACTACTACAAGCAGTCCATAGATGGTATCGAAGAGGCAAAGAAAGAATCATGGAAGATATATAATGACGGGACAGTTCCTGTCAGGGAGAAGCTTCTCGCATTGAAGATCATCATACAATCGAACGAAACAAAGTTTAAGCTACTGTCGGAAGGACCGTCTGTGTTAGCGATCAAATCAATGGAGGATAGATTGAGCAAAGTTGAATCGGGGAATCATGAACAAAAACAAATCACTTGCTGATCTATCTATAAGACTGGACAGCCTGTCAAATCATTCAGAAGGTAACAATGGCAATGGCGGCAGTAGCAGCAACAACAACAGCTACTGGAAAGGGAAAAAGGTGATACCGCTAAGCGAATGGAAGAAGATAGCAAACACCAACTATGCCTTCGGTCATGGAGTCGAACATCAGAGAACAAGCGAGGCAATGCAATACTTCCCCGACGACTACTCTCAATACCTGTTTCCGTTGGACGT
>Ga0315534_1002063_pt1 | contig 13777 bp, 16 predicted proteins | sample SalMarSW160240MG_FD_203094 | JGI IMG/M metagenome (GOLD analysis project Ga0315534, IMG submission 203094) | Salt marsh sediment microbial communities from the Plum Island Ecosystem LTER, Massachusetts, United States - Salt Marsh Sediment SW1602-40 ... | reverse complement strand
GAACCACAAAAAAAGCAGGAAAAAGAATAGCTGACTGATTTGCCGGGCTCTAACGATTCTCACAGGCGCTCTTCCATCCGATCAGCCCACGTGATCTCGAAAGGGCTTGATGGACTCATAGTCGGATTGCCCCACCCCTTCGGCCTGGGCCTTGCCAATGTACGGGAGGTCCGAAACGGTTTTTCCCAGCAGAGTCGCTCCGAAAGCGTCTGCAGCCACCTGATCTGTGCTCACGATCATGGTGTTTGTTTGCTTTAGGTCCGCCAGGGACCCGCCGGTGGGACCGTTTGTCATCATGGTCCATGTGCCATCCAAGATCACCAGGGTGGGGGAAACCATCATGGAGAGTTCTTTGATGATGTTATGGATATCCTGGTGAAAGAGGTTTCTGCGGCCCCCTAGAAGACCATACCAATTTTTCATGGTCATGGATGCGCCACTCCTGTGGTGGTCCTTGATGGGGGCGATGCCGATGAGCCTGTCCGCGGCCTCAAGGGGGGTGTAAAACAAAGGCCAATCCTTGATCAGGGCTCCGTCTTTCAAGGTTGTGGGTTTGAAACTGCCTTCTCTGGGCATCACCACCTGGGCCCCTACCGAGCGGACCGCCTGAGCAATACCCGTGAGCGTAAAACAGCTTGCCGGGTCGTTGATGGGGTTGTCCGTCACTGTGACCGAAGACGCCCCGGCCCTGAAACACAGCCTGGCGACTTCGGCCACCAATTCAGGGTTTGCAGTGGCTGAGAGGATGGGAGGCGTGGCAAAGGCAGCGTTGACCTTGACAACAACCCGGTCGCCAGGGCGGACAAAGGCTTCAATGCCTCCCAGAGTCTTGAGTGCACGCTGGACCGTCTTGACGCGATCTTCGCCCGTCACGATGCTCATTTGACCGACCCTGCCGGCAACAGAAAAATCGGGAAGGGTGACGAGAGTCTTTTTTCCTTGGGAGCCTTGGGGCGCCTTTGAATCGTACAGCGACAGACCCAGGCCTGTGGCCGCCGCAACGCAGGCGCCGGCCTTGGCCGAACGAATGAGAAATTCCCGTCGGGTCATGGATCGCTTTTCGGAGGATGGGATCATCGGATCGCCTCAGCAAGGTGCCTGTCAAGCATCGAGGCCAGCTTCTCAGCCGCCTTTCGGTTGGGTGCTTCGTGGACGCCGGCAACATACGGGCCGTGACGAAAAATGAGTTCAAAGGTATCCAGTATCTCGGCCAACGCGCCTGACGTGAGATCCGTGCTCAAAGGCACAGAGGTGCCGCCGTTTTCCAACAGAAAGGCGTGGTAGGCCTTGACCACCCTTTCCGCCTCTTCAGGAGCCTCTTTCTTGGATAGGAAGGCCAGCAGCTCTCCGCCCTCCACATGATAACGGGCCGTGAAGCAGTTTTTCAGGCCGGAAAAGCCGAAGGCATTGGATATGAGAAGGGCGATACTGCCTTCTTCCAAACGGTCCCCTGGAAAAAGCGCTAGTTCATCGAGGCCATGTTCTTCAACAGACGTCTTCGAGACGAACTTTCTTCCAAAAGCAAGCATGGATTCCATCATGGCCTTTGAAGCCGCCGAGGCAATGATCTCCACATAGTATTTCCCGTGGACCCAAAACAAGGCATTTCTTGTCTTGTAGGAAAAAGGCGTGAGGTCTAAAGGTGTTGCCTCTTCACGCTTCTGGCTGCCGTATGCCGCAAAGGCTTGGTAAAGTGTCCCCATGTCATAGACAAAGACCTCCATCCAAGACTGGGGATCAAGCGGCTCCCCAAACCGCTGGCATCGTAAGCCCAAAAAACCGGCGGCAAGGTACAGTTCTGCCTTGCCGTCAATCTTGTCTGACAGGGTTTCAGGGCCAAAGGCTTCCAGGGGACTCAGCGCGCTTAACTGTTCAGGAACAAACCCGGAAAAATCTGATGAGGCGAGAGACGCTGGCACACCCTCGCCGGGCGCCTGGGCCTCGAGAACCCTGGGGACAAACAGCGCTGGGTCGTAGTGGGATTGTCTGACAAAAATCCCTATGGCAATGACGGCCAGCGTGCCCATGATGACCCAAGAAACCGTAGTCTCACGCCGACCGGGTGGGCGTTTTTTCCGAACCACGCTCTTCTCCTAATACCCTGAACCAGAAACGATGCGAATAAGGAAAAAGGAGTTTTTCAAAGGTCTCAATTGGTTCCAACAAATTTCAGGGCCACGGAGTTGATGCAGTAGCGAAGTCCTGTGGGTGGTGGCCCGTCGTGAAATACATGTCCAAGGTGGGCGTCACATCGGTTACACAAGAAAACGCTCTTTCCGTTCCCTTTTTCCGGGTGATCCTGTATTGTTCTGTTGTCAGTATCTTCCGCCATTCTTTATCACTCTTTATGACCTTTTCAAGCATGTTCGCTCCTTTTTCCTTTGTCAATTGAGAACTCCTTTCGGAGATCTTTTTTGAGGTTCTTTTCCCGATTAGTTGATGCACAGGGTTCGAGGATTCAAGGGTTCGAGTGGTTTTGTTCGGTATTCCTCCGGTGCGTTACTGGGAAAAGATGCCGCGGCCCTCCTTATTTGCGATGTCAGGCCGTATCTTTCTTCATTAGGGAATGTTTTTGTTACTTTGTAAATTTCTAAACATAGGTGATAGGACCGTTGCCAGACTTTTAATTCTTCATAATTCTTAAGCATTTTACTCGAATCCCTGACCACTTGAATCCTTATAATCCTACCAACTCTCTTGGACATGGTCTTTTTTTAACAATAAGTATGAAGTCTCCCGCAAGCAACCCATGCCATGATGTCAGGACAGGTGACTCCCCGCTCCCTGAAGGACCCAGTTTGCAGGAAGGAGGCCGGTCAATCAAGGCTGGCCCTTTGAAACAACCGTCTTGTTCCTTATCTATCGCTTGTGGCAACCCTTCGTGTCTCCCGGAGATCACCGCACTATAAGAGGCATATATTGATATTTTCTATATAATTGCCCCTTTCGTATCGATATTACGTATTGGACGCCTACAAATTCTTGGAGTAATCTAAAATACAAATAGTCGCGGCTTTGGAACGCCAGTTAGACAGGAGTTGAAAGTCTCGTGAATGGAGGTAGTTGTTTGCGCTCTTGTCGTGTTGACTTCATGTTTGGTGTGACTATGTGCCCATAAATACAGTCTATTCGATTTCAGAAAGAAAGGAGAGAGCTGATGGGGCAAGTCAAAAACTTTCTGGGCACGCGGTGGGGAATCGTGTCTGTTGGGGCATTCATTGGCGTGTTTGCTCCTCTGTTGCAAAAATTTGGCAACCCGGGAAATATGGGGGTGTGCGTGGCCTGCTTTGAACGGGACATCGCAGGCGCCATCGGCATCCATCGGGCGGCCGTGGTTCAGTACATGCGCCCTGAGATCATCGGTTTTGTCCTCGGGGCGTTGATTGCAGCCTATGCGTTCAGGGAGTTCAGGCCGAGGGCTGGTTCTGCTCCTATTGTGCGCTTTGTGCTGGGAGTCTTTGCCATGATCGGGGCGCTGGTTTTCTTGGGGTGCCCCTGGCGTGCCATGCTGCGTCTTTCCGCGGGTGACGGGAACGCCATCCTTGGCCTCCTTGGATTGATTGTTGGCATATGGATCGGCACCTTTTTCCTCAAGGGCGGATATAACCTTGGCCGGAGCAACAAGACATACGTATCTGTGGGCTGGCTCATGCCCCTGATCATGCTTGGCTTTCTGGTGCTGCTCCTAAGTTTTCCCCAGATCAAAGGGGAGCCAAAAAGCGGGATCCTTTTTTACAGCATGAAGGGTCCGGGGGCCATGCATGCGTCTATTGCACTTTCTCTTGTCATAGGTCTTGCCATCGGTTTTCTGGCACAGCGTAGCCGATTTTGCACCATGGGGGCCTTTCGAGACCTGATTTTGTTTCGCATACCTTATCTTTTCTACGGTGTGCTGGCACTGATTGCCTTCGCTTTTCTCACCAACCTGATTGTGGGACAGTTTCATCCGGGATTTGCCAAACAACCCGTTGCTCACACTATGCAGCTTTGGAACTTCGGGGGCATGGTCGTGGCGGGGCTAGCCTTTTGCCTTGCCGGTGGCTGCCCGGGCCGCCAGTTATTCCTGGCAGGAGAAGGTGATGGTGATGCGGCCGTCTTTGTCCTGGGTATGATTGTTGGTGCTGGTTTTGCCCACAATTTTGGGCTGGCAAGCTCACCCAAAGGGGTTGGTCCTCACGGTATTGCTGCTGTCATTATTGGCCTTCTGGTGTGCTCGTTCATTGGACTGACCATGAGACAAAAGGCCTAACAAGGAAGGAGATTACGATGGCTGAAATCGTTGATGCAAGCGGCCTTTCTTGCCCACAACCTGTGCTGATGACCTTGAATAGAATCAGGGACCTTAACAAAGGGGAAATTGAGGTCCTGGTGGACACGGACACGTCAAAGGAAAACGTGAGCCGTGCGGCCGAAAGCCAGGGTTGGGAGGTAGCGGGCGTTGCCGAATCAGGTACAGGGTACAAGATCCTGATCAAGAAAGAGTAAAGAGCCATGGCATTTGGAAAAAGGGCTGCCTCCCAGCAAAAGAGCCCGGATCGAGGGTTTCTTTCCTTTCACAATACCAGCGAAGTGATCAAGGCCAAATCCCTTTTGGAGAAAAAGGGGTGGAAGGTTCGTGTCATGGGGCCGCCCCCCGAGCTGCGGACCGGCTGTGACATGGTGATCGAATTTCCCCTGGTCGAACAGTTGAATATTTTGAGGGTACTGGAAGCTAATAAGGTTCAACCGTTGGAAGCAGTGCCTGTGGATGATCCGCTCCTCAAACCGGTTGAACTGTTCAAGACAACAGATTATGGGCAATACCTTATGGTGCGCGCGGCCAACATGAAACTTACGATAGAGAAAGAGACCCTTGAGATTGTGAATATTTCCGGGGGCGGTTGCCCGGATGTGCCATACCTGGGGGCCATGCTGGTGGGAAAAGATCTTCGACAGTCGCCTGCTCCGAGGGAAATTGGTCATACCCTTTGCGGGTATGCCCTGCAATTGGCTTATGAAGAGATAAAGCGTCAATGCTCGCTTTGATCGGTACGGTTCCGGATAAGTATTACCCCCTGGTTTCAGGGACGGTTACACTGAAGGGGGATTGCTTGTTTTTGGATGGTCATGAAACGTCGGTCAACCGAGGGACACCTGCCATGATTGCCGCCACATCCATGGCATGTGAGACGCTTGGCCTCTCCAAGCCTTTCTGTTTTCTCGTAGGAGATGAGGGGGTAGGAGACGGCAGCAGAAAGCTATACGAGCATCTGAAGACCCGGCTTCCAGCTATGGGTGCTAAGGTTGTTACCTTTCATTACCTTCAGCCTGATGTTGACTGGCATAACCGGATCTTGTTGGCCCTGGAAGAAAGAGGCAAACTCCCGCTGCTGATTGCCGATGCAGGTTACATGTATGCGGCCAAAATGAGCGGGTTTTCGCCATGTTACGACCTTTTTACTCCTGACATCGGAGAATTGGCCTTCTTGGCCGACGAGTTGGCCCCTCACCCGTTTTACACCCGGAGTTTCATTCTTCACGAGGAGAAGAACGTTCCTGATCTGATCAAAAGGGCATTTGAAGGGGAAAATGCTGCCAAAACACTATTGATCAAGGGGTCGAAAGATTATATATGCACCAAGGACGGGCTGTTGGCTGCTGTTGACACCCCGAACGTGACGACCCTGGAGCCCATTGGTGGCACAGGAGATACGCTGACGGGCATCGTGGCCGCACTCACCTACGCTGGATACCCCGTGGCACAGGCGGCGACCATCGCTGCCAGGGTGAATCGCCTGGCGGGTGCCCTTGCCAATCCAACCCCGGCAACACAGGTGGCTGCAATAGTCAAGGAGATCCCAAAGGCCTTGGAGTCGGTCTTGGAGGAGATAGCAAAGGAAGGCGATGGAAGGTGCGCTGCCAAGAAATATGCCTGATGCGTTGAGCCCCCTCGATGACCCTATTAACTTGACCGAAAAGGTTAGGGCATCGGGCTGAGCTGCCAAACTGAGTCCAGGGGACCTGGAAGAGGTGATGAGGGACCTGCCCGTGATTAGGCACCCTAATCTCCTTGTAGGCATAGAGACCTCTGATGATGCCGGCGTCTATAAGCTGAACGACGATACGGCCCTGGTACAGACCCTCGATTTTTTTACGCCTATCGTAAACAACCCCTATCACTTCGGCCGCATTGCGGCAGCCAATGCCTTAAGCGATGTCTACGCCATGGGTGGCAGGCCGCTGACCGCTATGAACATCGTCTGTTTTCCAATCACGGATATGCCTAAGGAGATCCTCAAAGAAATCCTGCGAGGGGGTCTGGAAAAGATTCACGAGGCAGGTGCGGTCCTGCTAGGGGGACACAGTGTGGATGATCAGGAGCTTAAGTATGGCCTTTCTGTGACAGGCGTTGTCCATCCCCAGAAAATCCTGGCCAATCAAGGTACCGAGGTCGGGGATCAACTCATACTGACCAAACCCATCGGAACGGGTATCATTGCCACCGCCGTTAAGGGGAAATTGGCTAGCGAAAAAGCGCTGGAGACGATGATCGAGATCGCCGCGACCCTTAACGGCCAGGCATCACAGATTATGCTGAAATACAAAACTCATGCCTGTACGGACGTGACCGGTTTTGGCCTCGGGGGACACCTTTTGGAAATGGCCAGAGCCAGCCATGTGGAGATCGCTGTCTATGCTGACAAGATCCCGATCATTCCTGAGGCCAAGGAGTATGCCTTGATGGGTCTGATACCGGCCGGAAGTTATGCGACTAGGCATTTCTGTGAGCACATGGTGGAAATCAAGCCTGGCGTGGAAACGGTTCTCATGGACCTCATCTTTGATCCCCAAACCTCAGGCGGGTTGGTTATCTCCATTGGTGCGGATGAGGGGGAGGCCTGCCTTGAGGAATTAAAACATGAGGGAGTGCGATCAGCGACGATTATCGGCGAGGTCATTGGCTTAGATGCGAAGGGCAAACTGCAAATCGCTTGAGTTGGCCTTTGTGCGAAGGCGTAAAGACACGGTATCCAAAACAATTTTGACACAGTCTGCTTTTTCTGCCATTCTAAAATAAAGGCGCATCAAGAAGTTGCGTCTTATTTTTTACCAAACCACATAATTTAAGTAGAAAGAAACGCGAAGCCAGGAAGGCAAGCGAGCAGAAGCTTGCAGTGCTACCTGGCTTTTTTTGTTGCTCCTGACGAGGCATCCTTTGTGAATTACTTTATCTCCCTGTTGATTGTGTTCACTTTGGTGATTCCGTTGCGCCCTGAATCAGGGTGGGCAAGCCGAGATGTCCTTAAGCGCGATACCACCGGAGATGGCAGGATCGACCAGATCGCTCACTTTGGTAAGGGTGGCAAGCTCATCAAGCTGGAAATCGACAGCAATGCAGATGAGGTCATGGACCAATTCCAGTACTATGAGGATGGCAAGATCAAAAGGGTTGACTTTTCAATCGGGAAGAACAGATAGAAACGGTCGGTTCTGTTTTTTCCCAGATGCGCCGGGCGATTGGAAGGTGGTCGTGGACGATGAAATGGGGCATCGGCTAGAGGTCAGGGTGCCAGTTAACGAGGCGCTGGTGTTGCAAGCAAACGAGCAACGTGGGGAGACCGGTGAAAGTCCACTTTCCAGGTACGAAAAGGCTTTGATGGGGATTTGCATCATCTTTGGAGTCTCTGGGGTTCTCGTCTGGTGGAGGGGGAAGAAAAGCAAATAACCGCATGCAGAGTTTGGGGGGAATAGCGCTGACGGATGGAAACAATCATTTTGTTCTGCCCGTGCCTTCTCTGGCTTCAGGAGGTCGGTCGGGCTCAGACCCAAAGCAGGTGCGGAGGTTGTGCAGTACTGCAAGAATTGCCTTCTAGTGACATGCATACGCCGTCAGTGTCTGTCTCCCCAAGCCTTGTATGCAACATGGTCGCTGTCTAAGAACGAAAGGGATATAAGGAGGGAGGGCTTCTCCTCCTCAACACACCTCGAATCCTCAAGGAACAATGGCACTGAGCAACGCCTACCACGAAGCCCTCACCTCGTCCCTTTTGTTCCAAGTAGGCACCCGATGTGCACGCTGTACACCGGCAAGGCGACGAAGCAACACCCACGGCCATTAACAACTGGATTGCCAGATCGCCAATCATCAATTCCCTGCCATAAACGATGATGCATCTCTGGGCTGAGCAATAGGAGGAGGTGGCAGTGTTTCAACAATCAACAAAATGCCATTTTTAATTCCCGGGGCGATAAGGATTTTGTTGACATTACGTAAATAGGGTAATAAGATTACCGATAATATGAGTCGATAGCAACGTAAATTTTGGTGAAAAAAATGGATAACCCGTTCAAGTTTTCAGGTGTCGTTGAAGAACCTGCCTTTTGCAACAGAGAAAAGGAGCAGAAGGAATTAAGGCAGTACATAGAGAGTTCTCAAAACGTGCTGTTGTACTCACACAGGCGCCATGGCAAAAGCTCGCTAATTTTAAGAATATTTAAGGGTCTTAGAAATGTAAAGCCTGTATACATAGATCTCTATGGGACAACGCGTACCGAGGAATTTATCGCTTCCTTTCTCAGAGGCTTAAGCGCTGTCGAGTCACAGATGAACCGCCTTATAAAGATGATCCGTGAAGGGGTCAGGAGTATTGGGGTAAACTTCAGTGTCGACCCCGTTACCGGGCTGCCCACGGCATTACCGGTTTTCAACAGGGCTGTAGAAGATAGAACGATTGATGAAATATTCGCAATTATAGAGGACCTGTCAAAAAAGAAAAAAATGGTTGTTGCATTCGATGAGTTCCAGGAAGTGGCAGCTTACGGCGGGAATGCCTTTGAGAAACGCCTTAGAAGGTCGATACAAAGACACGAAAGAATCTCATACATTTTCGCTGGAAGTCAAAGGCACTTAATTACTGAGATGTTCAATGATAGGAACCGGGCCTTTTATATGCTGGCTACGAGTTATCCGTTAGGGAAAATCAAAACCATTCATTATGTGGATTGGATTAAGAGGTTATATCGAAAAGCAAATAGGAGGATTAAGGATAGATTAATTGAGGATGTCATAGAAAGGTGCGAAAATCACCCGATGTATGTCCAGGAGTTCTTCTTCAACATTTGGATGGAAGAGGAATTATCTTTTGATCTCCTTGACAAGGTAGAACGCAGAATAGTGGAAAAGCGGATACCTGAATATTCTTATGTATGGGATTCATTGACTTTAAACCAAAGGAGGGCGCTAAAACTCATAGCGGGAACAGCAGGGAAAAACATATTTGCCGCGCACAATCTGGACAGATTCGGTTTCAGGGCGGCATCACAAGTCACTGCAGCGTTATCGAACCTGGAGAAGGGGGGGGTTTTGGATAAAAACAAAGGATGGAGAATTCATGACTCTTTCTTTAAAAGATGGCTTTTATGATGGACAGAACCGGAGTAAGCGCCTTTAGATGATAGGTTGTGGGCTTTCTGTTTCATCCCACCCCCTTTCCTCATTTGGTGTGTTTTAGATGCGGTAGCTGATGTCATTCTCCATGTGCTGCCCCGGATATCAATGGTGGTGTTCCAGAGGTCCTCCGAGTATGTCCAGGGCGGTCAGGAGACGGTTATTCACGACGTCCATTTCCTGAACTGCAGCCTCGAGTTTTGAAGCGGCTTCTCTAGATCCCAACTGCCCAGCACGCCGAGCCCATTGTCGAAACGTCTCTGCGTGTTCGCGGTTGTGCGCCACCCAGTGAACCAAAAGGACCCTCAGCTTTTCCCGATCGCTCGTCGATTTCATAGATCTCCTGTATAAAAGAGGGACTATACCTCGGAAAGTCGATAATCGAACTATTCCATCAGCTCGTTGAACCACCAAGAAAACAAAAAGCCACGCAAGGATTCTTCCTCTTCAGAGAAAGACTGCCTCCGTGGCTTAGATTCGCTTAACTGTGAAGACAAGCTTGAGCTAACTTGTGACAGGCTTCATACCTATCTCAAAACGCTTTTAAAATAACACGCCTTCCCTCTTTTGTCAATCTTTTTTGGGGCCAGCAAAAACCCGTCCCGCTACCCCAGATTCCAGTACCTGCCCTCATTTACCCCGAGGGCTCTACTATTCATAGGAACCCAGGGGAATGAACAGTGGCTTGGTTTTTTGGAAAGAACACAAGGGTACCTCCTTGGCTCGCCTTGTGTTCAAAGCAGCTAATAAAGAAATTTAGTGCGTGTGATCATGCAGTTCAGTCTCATGAGCTGGATGCACATGGCTGTGGGGACCATGGTCTCCGTTGTGATCGTGATCGTGGACGTGCTCATCTTGCCCATGGGTGTGTTCGTGTGTTCCTTTCATGATAAATCCTCCTTTCACAAGGTATACATACTTTGTATAGATGCTTTTCATGGCCAGCCAAGTCAAGTTTTTTTAGCTGACGAGGTCGAGCCAGAACTACTCAAGAGACCCACATAGATTTCTGTTATGGGGGGGCTGCCTTCGACCCAAGAAAAGGGTCCGTTCTTGCCTGACCTAACCCTCCATAGATTTTGCCTATGGTATCGTATCCAATATTATGGATATTTTCTATTTGTTTTATTGCCTGATTCGATGTAAAATTATATTGAACCTAAAATAAGAGATGGATCGGCATTTCAAATATGAATAACACTATGAAACCTAAATTGGCCATGTGCAATTTCCTGAAAGAGGTCACAGAGATCAGGGCATTTGCCCTTCGTCACGGGTTTTCAGGCATCGACTGGTCGTTCGATCCCAGTATCCTGCCTGCAACACCTTTAGAAGAATCAAAATGGGTGAGGAGCCTGTCCCTTTTGGATTCCCTGGAGGTTCGTTTTCACTGTCCTTTTTATCAGATAGACTTGGGCCACGAGGACCCACGGGAGGCCAAGGCGGCCGAGGCCGTTTTTCGTCGTATCATCCGCTTGGTTTCTAAAGTGGAAGGACGATACCTGACAATCCACATCGGCCTTGGCCACGATTCCACAGAGCCCCTGTCATGGGAGGCAACGATTGAGAACCTGGCAAACCTGGTTCAATACGGTGCACGCAGGGGGGTAACCATCTGCCTGGAGAACCTCGCCTGGGGATGGACGAGCAGGCCCCACCTCTTTGAAAAACTCATCCGAGGAAGCGGCGCTGCAGTCACTTTTGATATCGGTCACGCCCACGCGTGCGAGTCGGTCCGGAGTCAGTCCTATGGCATTGAGGATTTTGTTAGTCCTCATTCAGATCGCGCTCTCAATGCCCATGTATATTACACGGAAGTTTCCGGGGTAGGACATATACCACCCGAGCGACTGGAAGACATCGAAGACCGTCTGAACATCCTGCGGGATATTGGTTGCGAGTGGTGGGTTCTTGAAGTTAGAGAAACTGACGGATTGTTGCAAACAAAGAAGGTTATAGACGAGTATTTGACACAATCGGATCATGACAGCAGGTCCGATCATCAAGAGCCCTCAGCACGCCTCATATCTCATGCTTAAGGCAAGTAAGAATCCAGAATTGTCCCCTCCAGGTTTCTGATGAAAATCATCCTTATTCTTCTAGACGGCCTCGGTGATCGATCGTATGAGATACTGAATCATCGCACCCCCCTGCAAGCGGCCGCCACGCCCAATCTGGATCGATTAGCTCGCCTGGGCAGTAACGGGCTTTTCCATGCTGCATTGCCTGGCCAGTGTCTACCGAGCGAGACCGCCCACTACCTGCTCTTTGGCTATGATCTGAAGAATTTTCCTGGCCGGGGGCTCCTGGAGGCGGTGGGAGAGGGTGTGGCCTTTGATGACAGAGACGTCCTGTGCCTGGCGCACGTTTCAGGTGTGAGTTGGAAAGGCAGCGTACCGATCCTGACTCAGGGGCGTGATGATATTGAGGCGGATTCACCAGAAATGGGAGGACTTTTCGCTGCTGTTTCCACCTATGAAGCAGAGGGCATCGACTTCCGCCTCCAGCAGACCCGCCGAAATGATGCCATACTCGTCCTGAACGGCCAGGCCTCACCTTACGTATCTGACTCCGATCCTATCCTGGTCGGTCGCACTGTAGCCCGTATCGTGCCTCTTCGCGACAATGCAGAGCCTGAGGACGCGGCGCGCACGGCAAAAGCCCTCAACGAGTATCTGACTCACTGCCACAGGGTGCTAATCAGCCACGAAACGAACCGCTTGCGTGAGGCCAGAAAGCTCCCGCCTGCTAACTTTCTTGTCACGCAGCGTTGTGGCCGGCGTATCATCCAGGAGCCTTTTGATCAGCGCTGGGGTCTTGCCGGCATGCTGATCGCGTCACCATCCGTGTATGGAGGTTTGGCCCACGAGCTTGGCCTAACCTTCGTCCGGGCAAAAGACACCGACAAGGCCGATGAGGATCTCAGAGAAAGGATCCGTCTGGCCTTAGCGGTTAATGCCCATGATTTTATCCACGTCCATACAAAGGTCCCGGATGAGGCGGCCCACAAAGGAGATCCAAGGCGCAAGGAAGCTGCCATCGCCACCTTGGATCGCGGCTTGGATGAGCTGGTGGATGCGGTGGAAGACAGAGATGACTTGTTGGTCACAGTTACTGCAGATCATTCCACGCCGAGCATATCTTCTTTGATCCACTCTGGAGAGCCCGTGCCCGTGGTACTCGTGGGTCCAAATGTTCGACGCGATGAGGTTGCGTCCTTTGACGAGGCGAGCGCAGCCACGGGGTGCCTAGGACTATTGCGGGGGCAGGAATTGATGTTAACCCTGTTGAATTACACCGACCGATCATGCCTTCTGGGCTGCCAACTGAGCGGGATCGAAAGGCCCTACGTTCCAAGGGATTACGAACCCTTCAGACTGACCGATTGACATCCGCCGCGGCACAGGTTTTCAGCGGGACTCATCGTTTCCAAGCCTCTTCAATGTTCAGCCGTGCGCCATTGGTAATCGTTCCGATAGGCTCTCTCGCTGCTCTTCGCGAGCCAGGACTTGCTCTCTTTGTGGTGATCTTCTGGCGGAAATGAGCTCGGGAAAAAGGGACACAGTGCCCCCTTTGCTGATCAGCTTTGGCAAGAGTCTTTCATTGTTAAGGTAAGAGGCCCTTTTGGGGCCTCCTACCCTTTGGTTAATGATCACTAGCCAGCGGGCTCGACGATCGCCTCAGCCACTTTCTCCTTTTTCGGTGTCATCACATGCACCGTGCAAGCGAGACACGGGTCAAAGGAGTGGACGATTCTCAAGAGCTCAATGGGCTCGTCGAAAATCTGTAGGGGCGTTCCAACCAGGGATTCCTCCATGGGGCCGTGGGCGTCACCCAGACCCGCGTCTACCTTGGGACTCACCAGCCAGGCCGTAGGGGTAATGATCTGGTATTTGGAGATCTTCCCCTTCAACTTCTTTTTCTTTCTGTTGCCAATCTTGATCCAGTGGCCTAAAGCACCCCGCGGGGCCTCAGTCAAGCCTACGCCTTTACTGTATTTGGGCACGAACTCCTTCCAGCCCTTGCCCTCGCCCCAGTTGTAACGTCGCGTGACATTGGATGTTTCGTTCGGATCGAGCTGGTTGAACCAATACCAAAGATGCTTGGCCACATAGTAGGTTTCCAAGGCCCGAGCCGCAATCCGGTCGAGAACACCGTCGCCCGTATAGTTGCTCTTATAAACGGCGGGGCTCGCCAGGGCGTTCAGGTAATTCCCGTAGAGGATCGAGCCATAGGGACCGGCAGTGAAATCGGTGGGCGCTTGCCCAGCCGACGGGAAGATTCCTACCCCAGATCCACCAATCCATGGATTGGTGGGAACGAGCGTCTGATCCACGTCGCTGAGGATAC
>Ga0315534_1002059_pt1 | contig 13785 bp, 11 predicted proteins | sample SalMarSW160240MG_FD_203094 | JGI IMG/M metagenome (GOLD analysis project Ga0315534, IMG submission 203094) | Salt marsh sediment microbial communities from the Plum Island Ecosystem LTER, Massachusetts, United States - Salt Marsh Sediment SW1602-40 ... | reverse complement strand
TTTGCTTTGCCATGGTTCTCAAATCGAGACCAAGATTGAAGTAAGGTTCAATACCAAAATTTCTTTTGACTATATACCGGATTAGAATTGGCACGTTTATATCAATTCGTTCGAAATTTAAAGTAACGGAATCAACTAATTCTGCCTGAAGTTTCGAGATAAATAGATCTATTTCAATTTGTAGATATCTGCTAATGTCAAAATTAAATGTAAATCCTCCCTGATATCCCAAATAAGGATAAGGATGAAATGTTTTATTATAATAGGGACTATTTTTACTTACAAACTTCATGTAGGTAATATTTGTTCCCAGTTTGAATCCGACTAGAAGACTCTGTTTATAATGATGTTTTTGATAAACAAATTTATCGGGTTGTTTGCAATGACTGTACTTTGAGAGTAAATTTCCTATTGATTCTTTATCATAAAATATGCGACGGTGCTTAAATTCACAATCTGAAAAATATTGTTGGACCCATTCTGATATTGATTCTTTAGGTAGATAGGTTACTTTATTATCTTCAGTTTGTAAACAATAAAATTCTTCCCCATCAGAAGTAAATCCTTCATAGAGGGTATAATAACCATAGGCAACACGATGCAAGAAATTAAGTTCTTCTTGTTCTTCATAATAGCTAACTGGCATTGATACATACTCTTTACTGTCCAATATGAATTTTAATAATTGTTCAGGATAATAGGTTTCCAAGTTTTTGCTGGTAGGTACTTGGCTAAATACAACTTGATTTTTGTTTGTGTATTTTTGATTTGCTAGGATGAAACCATCTATAGTATCATAATCATTGGTAATTATTTTACCTTTAATGTAATCCCTTTGAGTAAAGGCAGAATAAGGAATTTGGAAAAGGAATATGAGAGTTATGAATTGTACTATGGGAAGCTTGTTCAAAACGATTATGTTTTGTCTGGAATAACAAAGTTAAACAATCTGATTTTCATTATAAAATGGTGCTTCATTGGTTTAATACTTTCTGCTATTCTACTTTCCTAAATCAACTAGGGGATTTGGCCCACATTATTACCACATATGTAAATCTTCAAAACAATCCGGATCAAATAGAGAATAAAATTAAGTGATGACTCTTTGAAATAACGTCCGTTTTTTTGATTGACCAAACAATACTCCCAAAACAATTGAAAAAGCCAACCTCCCCTGTTGGAAATTCCGGCCAAAGTGAACCACCCTCTCCGGTCGAAACTGAGCTACCCTTCCTGAATGAAGAAAACTATTATTGCTAGGCTAAGTATTTATATTACAATGGAATAATTTGGCGGGCTCAGATCTAATGAAGTGGCTCTACTTCCCAGAGTAATACCTTCGGTAAAATCCGGAATTGATGGCTCAGTATCAGCGGAATCTCCAGTGACCGATGATTTTTATAACGTTGAGACGTGGTCTCCCTTATTCATTGCCACGCAGTTGGTTGGTGGACCGGGTTGATCACTACATGAGTATCCGGTATCCGTGAGACGGTCCAGACCACTCGCCATTGAAACCGTCAGATAAAAAAGATCACCCGTCTGGCCGATTGGCTGGTCTGACGGGTGAAATGGTTGGAAGGATAAACCATGGGGATCGATTTATTCCCACCTGCTCTTCAAATATTGGCGAAAAAACAGATCTCCATTGGATATGATATCTAATTCCCTTAATTTTATTCAATAAACCAAGAAGCTACAACACATATTATTATTTAAACAAATGAATAAGATTATTATTCAAAAAATCCAAATAAATAAACAATTCATTATTAGAACCTTAGCTGTTTATTTGGCTTCATTTTCAATCAATTACGGATATAGTCAGCAGAATCACGAACAAGAATTGAACCATCAAACTCATGGGCACACACACAATAATGAGATTGGTACTGCAGTAGGGATGGTCGCTATTCCTAAGGAGAACGAGATTGCTCTGGGATTTCATTTACACTACACCAAAGGTGTCGGTCAGGAAAACAGATTTGGAATTGGTATCGGTCTTGGTATTATTTTGGAAGAACACCAACATTATGCAATTTCTTTGGCAACTCACTGCAGGATTTATAAAGGTTTTATAATTGGTTATAGCCCTGGATTATTGATTTTAAAACATGATTCTAAAAAAGATTTTCATTTTGCACAACATTTTGAGCTTATTTATGAATTTGAGGTTGGGAATTTACATTTAGGACCAATTGTTGAGATAGGTTATGCAAATAGTATTGTGCATTATATGACAGGGATACATATTGGAATCGGATTTTAATGATACCAATTGGAAATATTTTTCATTGAAAATAGTAAATTAATAATTTTGAAATATCAGAAGAATAACAAATAGTAAATGCATAAATTACAGGCTACAGCAAGACGGTAAACAAAATGACACATACCTAACAATATTTATAAGATTAAAACCCGAAGCAGTACAGAATTATCGGTGATAGGTTTATCCTGATTTTAATAATCATTTAAAGAGACAGACTGTATATGCAAAAGACAGATTTCAAGGTTTACGGTTATCGCTGGATAATGCTCAGTGTGTATATGCTTGTTGTAGCAGTTAATCAGCTCCTCTGGATCACTTTTGCACCAATAACAGTCGAGGCAACACTTTATTATGGCGTATCCGATATACAGATCGGTATCCTGTCCATGTGTTTTATGATGGTTTACCTGGTTGTTTCATTACCGGCATCATGGATTATTGACACTTACGGAATCCGTATCGGTGTGGGTATCGGGGTGGTGCTTACAGGAATATTTGGATTATTACGTGGTTTTGGTTCAACAAATTATTACCTCCTGCTGATATTCCAGATTGGAATTGCCATTGGTCAGCCATTTCTTTTAAATGCTATTACCAAAACAGCGGCGAGATGGTTCCCAATTGAAGAAAGGGCAACAGCTTCAGGACTTGCAACCCTGGCCATGTATATCGGGATACTCACAGGAATGATTCTTACCCCGTATATCATAACTGGTTCCGGGATTGGTGGAATGCTTAATAAATATGGAATTCTAGCACTATCTGCAGCAGTTGTCTTTATCGTGTTTGCCAGAGAACGGCCGCCGACAGCTCCATGCAGTCCGGATCAGGAAGAACGTGCTCTCGCAGTTGAAGGTTTGAAACTTATTTTCCGCTTCAAAGATTTTAACTGGTTGATGTTCATCTTCTTTATTGGGCTGGGAGTATTCAACGGAGTTACTACATGGATTGAGAATATTCTGAGCCCGCGTGGCTTCTCAGCTATTCAAGCCGGGACTACAGGTGGGCTTATGATTTTTGGCGGAATACTCGGAGCTCTCATTATTCCAATATTATCCGACCATTACAGAAAACGAATCCCGTTTATTATTTTTGCTCTTGCTGGTGCTACCTTAGGTCTTGTAGGTATTACCTTTGCTACAAACTATTGGATTCTTCTTGTTTCCGGAATGACTTTTGGTTTTTTCCTGCTCAGTTCAGGTCCTATAGGATTCCAGTATGGCGCTGAAATAACCTATCCTGTCTCCGAAGGCACATCAAACGGTTTCCTCTTACTAATGGGACAAATTTCTGGGATTGCATTTATTTTTGGTATGGACAGTTACAAGTCTTCAGTAACAGGGTCAATGACCAGGCCGTTGCTTGTACTGATTGGTTTGATGCTATTATGCTTCTTAAGTGCTACAAGGCTAAGGGAATCATCACTCCTAACCAGGAAAAGTGATGAAGATAAATGATTGATAATAAACCTTCTGGTATCTTGATTTTATCCATTCGATTTAAGATGAGGCATTCATATGAAAAAACAAATAGCAAATCAGGTTTCATAGCACTACCTTTTTTTATCATTTTTATTTTTCACCTTCTCCCTCTTTCCGGACAGGTCACAGTTTCAGATTCCCTTTTGACTGAACAATTACAATATCTTCATAAGTTGCTGGATCAGGACCGGCTTAATGCCCAGCGCTGGTGGTATACATGGCTGGTCGGATATAGTGCGGCAACAGTTGGACAGGGTATTGTCTATTTTTCCTGTGAGAATATATCAACAAAGCAGGACATGGCCCTGGGATCAGCAACTACTTTTCTTGGAGCAGTAGGACAGTTACTCACACCATTAGTCCCACGTACGTCATCCTTTCAGGATTCTCAGATTCCGGAAAATATTTACGCTGAGCAACTTAAAGAGCTTGATAATTCTGAAGAATTGCTAAGAGAAATCGCACTAAGGGAAAAACAAGGAAGATCATGGAAGGTTCATGCAGTCACCGGTATTGTAAATATTGGAAGCGGACTTATTACCTGGCTTGGTTTTAAGCGGACAGTTTGGGATGGACTTGGAAATTTTGCTTTAAATACTATCATTACAGAAACACAAATATGGACTCAACCCACCAGAACTTTAAAAGATTATCAAAATTACTGCAGAAAATATAATTCAAGATCAAGTCCGGAAGTATTAAAACCTGAAAAAGAGTGGCTTGTCCACATTTATCCGGGCGGAATTGCCATTGAACTTAATTTTTAAGGGATTATTTTTATCCCAAAAAGTTCAGATTGGTTTGACGACAAACAGATGATTGGGGAATGAGAAAGAAGAATAAAGAAGAATATGAGCAAGATTCCATGGTCAAACACATCGGAGATAAGATTCTTCAAAAAAATGATATTTCAAGGTCAAAGAGATCAAGTTTATCTCTTCAGGAATCATGCGTTTATCGGTAAGTCAGACTTCCAAATTGACAGTAGTGTGATCCATGAATTTGAGAAATTACTGTCTGAGGTTTGAATTGGTGCATGGCAAATGCTATTTTTTTTGCAAAACAATTATTTTACAAGTAATTTGGTGGTTAAATGTACAAATGAAATACACCGTTTAACCAAAGGAAAAAGCCATGTACAAACTTGTTCTGCTTCGCCACGGACTAAGCGAATGGAACCTGCAGAATCGCTTCACCGGTTGGTACGATGTTGATCTGGCTGATGCAGGAATTGCTGAGGCGCAAAATGCAGGGAAGGCTCTCAGGGAAGCCGGTTTTGTGTTTGATGTGGCATATACTTCAGTGCTCAAAAGAGCAATACGTACACTCTGGATTGTACTTGACGAACTCGATCAAATGTGGATTCCTGTTATTCGCGACTGGAGATTAAACGAACGACATTACGGTGTCTTACAGGGTCTAAACAAGGCTGAAACAGCAGCCAAACATGGTGAAGAACAGGTGTTTATCTGGAGAAGAAGCTACGACATACCACCACCAGCCGTTACAGAAGACGATGAACGTTTTCCTGGCAACCAGGCAAAATATGCAACCATTGATAGGAATAGGCTGCCGAAGACAGAGTGTTTGAAAGATACGATTGGAAGGGTACTCGAGTATTGGAATGAAACCATTTCCAAAGAGATTTTATCCGGTAAACACCTCCTCATCACGGCTCATGGTAACAGCCTTCGGGCCCTTGTTAAATACCTGGATGAAATCAATAACGAAGAGATCCTCAAGCTGAATATACCGACAGGTATCCCCTTAATTTACGAACTTGACTCTAATCTGAAACCAATTCGTCACTACTATCTCGCAGATGAGGAAACACTTAAGAATGCCATGAGCGTGGTAGCAAACCAGGGCAAAGCCAGGAAAAAAATCAGTTGATACTGAACCATCAATTCCGGACTTTACTGAAGGTAGCTCATCCTGTCCGAAATTACCAGCTATTATCAGATTCTTGCACAGGGTCGTTATTATTTAAGCATGTTAATTGCAAATTCCAGCTGTTTATCCCTTCCGTCGGCAAGATCTTCTTTTGTTTGTTCAACCAGGATATCCGGGGCAACACCAAGCCATTCCCAGGGTAAACCATCGTAACGGCGAAAATCCGCCGTACCAACCAGAATTCTTTTTCCACTTGGCAGCTTATATTCAGCAGGAACCTCAAGAGAAGATCCTGCAGAAGCCCCGGCTGTTGTATCCCCGACAACTGTTACTGTTGATATCTGTTTCATTATTTCAGGGAAATAATCACCTGAACTGATACATACACCATTGATGATTACAACAACTGGATTGATATATTGATAAGTGCCTTGAGGCTCAAGAGGAGGTAATTGGATCGGCTCACCAAGGACATAATATTCAATTTTTTCAAGTGGGGAAGTTATAAATCTGCTAACGACTGTTTCTACTTGAGAAAATCCACCACCGTTATTATGCCGGATATCCAATATAAGCGCTTTTGTATTTTTAACATAATCAAGTGCTTCATAGAAAGGGTTTTTAAAGTTTTCAATATTGAAGCTGCCAATATAAATATACCCGATGTTCCCGGGAATTACTTCATACGCGAAATTCCCTTCCCCATTGATTCTTAATTCCTTATCAAAATAGTTACTGACAACAATTGGGTGGAATGCATATTGATCTTTCAGCCATCTTGGCGCTTGATAGGTCTCAATCAATTTGCCTCCATAAGTTATTATATGAACATGCATATCTTTTAATTCACCCAGCATATCAATCAGTATTGTGTATATTTCATCTCCTTTGGATTGCTCTGCCCTGGGTTTGTAAACCAGGTAAATGCTATCCCAATTAATCTTCTTAAATTCAAGATAGGGATAAATCGCATCTACCCTTTCCCAGGCTGCTTCAAAATCTTCTACATTTCTATTTGATCCTGCTTGTTTTACGATCATATCTTCGCAGCCGGTCAATATAATGACAGAAGTCAATAGTATCAGTATTTCCCCTTTTACCATGATCAAAATGTAAAGTTCAAAGAAATGATCAAATTATTGCTGGAGGCAATATATGGATCCCATTTATTAATGCGTATAAGATCAAATCTATACCTCAATGCAGCTGAAACTCTATTTACCAGGTAATAGCGTATGGAAAGGTCAAAATCAAATTTTGTTACAGTAAAAACAGTGAGTAAAGCAGGACCCGGTTCATCCTCATATTTTCGTTCATCATAGTCCTTCCCGGAAAACGAAACCAAATTTGATCGAATCAATCCTTCTATCCTGAGTTTTTTATTTACCGGGTAGAGAAATTCAGTGTTAATCGCTAAAGAACCAATAATACCAAATGTTTTGGGAGAAATGAATGTTCCCGGCTGTGCAAAATTGTAATGAATATCATAATAGAAAAATTGAACTGAAGGTCCCAAATAAGCATAAACGTTTCTGGAGAACAGTGGAAAACTTCCAACAGGATAAGAAAAATCCTGGTTAAAAACGAATTGCATTACTTTTGCAGATATCTTGTTATTTTTAATATTGGTTGAATTTCGATACTCAAATTCTAAATGGTATGCGTTTTTATGATGAAACCGCACCCATTCCAAATTGATGTATGGCAAAGTACCTGAATATTTCTCTTTCGAAATATATTCATCCTTTACGGAAAATAAACCCTGGCCATATCCAACCGAAATACCGGATGGAAACACCGTTTTATTGTTTAGCGTATCCTGTCCTGGCGATTCAAGAGCCAACAAAAGCAGGAAAGTGGAAAAAATGATTTTTGATTTTGTTTTCACAGGTTCGTAGTTTTTTGTGATGTTACATGCAGGGTTGTTTTTTACAGTCATGTGACTGGAAAATGAAATATCTCATAAAACCGACCTATAAAGATGTCATATTACATATTAGAAGAGCACGGATTAAAAAAAGTATGAAATATCATTAAAATAGAAGTTCTCGATTTCCATCTCAATAATCATGCAACTCAATTCAAACTACTGAATTTCAAACACTTCGAAAATAAATACAAATTTCTATTGAACTCAAGTTGTTCATTTTCGAACACGACTGTTTAATAACGTACAATCACGCTATTTTGCAAATACCGGTGGAGTGAATCCTCTTTCAGCTACCCGAATTTCATGGATATTTACTATTTTTATTGATCAATAATCAGAATACTAAAAGCAGATTACCATGACAAAGAAAATTTTCATCGCCGGAATCTTAGGTGGAGCCACACTGATGATTCTAACATTCGTGGTTAATGGACTTCTGAGGTTTAATGTCAGCTAACCTGGACTGTTGTTGGGCTGGTAATAGCATGGATGATGAAGCCCAAAGAAAACACACAACCGAATTAATGTACTGACCTTCAAGAAACCTATCGAAGACTCTCCTGATAAGAAGCTCTTTTTTTAGCTCATGAGACATGCTTGGGTATGTCGAATAATCCCGTCGTAATTGTTAAGGTTTTTTAACAGTTGCTTTAAGGATTTTTAACACATCTGGTGAACATCTCCCTTCCGGTGAATGTATCTTTGTATTGACCGTTATCATGGCATACTATGAAACTGACACATGGCATATTTTTTAGCATCTTGATCTTTTGCACCATTCAGGTTTGCATGAATCTCAATACACCTGAGCTGTCAGAGAATCATGCAAATTATCCGGATATCTTGCCCACAACCAATACACCGGCAACCCTCTGGATCGAAGACCCATATGTCGATAATCCTGGAGAAATAAAAAATCATTGCCTTATTTTTTACCACAGGCAGCCATTTGTAAAAAATTTCAAAAAGAATTCTCAATTCAGACTTCCACAACATTTTCGACTGGATCCCTTGTTTCTTGATCGTCCCCCACCGTTTTCAAACTTCCGGTTTTAAGCAGGTATTTACGGCTTGACCTTGTGCATTCCGTGTCCAAAGCCACCTGGATCTCAGTGTAGCGAAAATTTTGATAGTAATCAAATAAAAAATAGTATATCATGTATATGAATCAAATAATTCATCAGCATTCCAGTGAACCGCTGATATGTAATGTATTAAAATCCCAAAATCATCTTGAAATTGGGAGAATTGACTATATAAATGACAAGCAAAGAAAGCAACTCATCCTTATAATGGATAGCAATCAGAGCCTTGGGCGTGAAGTTAATGTTATCCTGAAGGGTTGTAACCTCATTCTGGAGGCAACTTGTGAACAGGATTATGACATGCCATTCAGGACTCATTTAATTGAACGGAAGGTGGTTGTTGATAATGAGAATGAGGACCCGGATATAGGTTTTTCGGAAATTAAATTGAATCCCGGGTACAATTACAATGTTTTATCCAGCCAGGTTATTAATCCTGGTTCAATCAAGGTTGTCTTGCAATACAGATACCTAAAAAAGAATAAAAACAATTAATTAAAAAGGAGAATAAAAATGAAAAAGTTAGCAAATATGGTGGTCTCTTCCATACTCGGAAGTGGCCTGACGATTGCGGTCTTCTTATTAACCGGCCTCAATCATCAAGATTCTCCTGCAAATCTTCATAGGCAGGAGCAGTTACAGTTACCGGTTCATCATGCTCTGTATACCGTTAAAGAGAATGGTGAATATGTCCCCCTTGATTTTACGGGTGTTTCAAAGCAGGTAATGAATTCTGTTGTTCACATTCGCTCAACCCGTAAAATCCAAACCGGAACGAACCAGTATTATTACAACCAGCGCAATCCATTCGGCGACATGTTCGGAGATGATTTTTTCAGGTTTTTCTTTGGGGAACCCCAATCCAGGGATTTGAATCCTCCAAAAACTGAACCCTTCGTACAGATTGGATCAGGCTCTGGTGTTATTATCAGCAGCAATGGTTACATCGTTACCAACAATCATGTTGTAGAGGAGGCAGATGAGATTGAAGTTATACTAAATAACAATGATACCTATAAAGCTAAGGTAATCGGAACTGATCCCTCAACTGATCTTGCCCTTCTGCAGATTAAGGCGGATGGATTAGACGTTTTACAATTTGGTAATTCAGACCTGGTTGAGGTGGGTGAATGGGTCATGGCGATCGGGAATCCTTTCAACCTGAATTCGACTGTAACAGCCGGAATCATTAGCGCCAAAGGCAGAAACATCAATATTATTGATGATAAGTCGGCAATTGAAGCCTTCATTCAAACGGATGCTGCTATTAATCCCGGGAACAGCGGTGGTGCCCTGGTAAATTTGAACGGGGAACTCATTGGTATTAATACCGCCATTGCCAGTCCTACCGGAACCTATACCGGATACGGATTTGCAATTCCCTCCAATATTGTGAATAAGGTGGTGGAGGATTTTATTAAATACGGAATGGTGCAGCGTGCTTACCTTGGTATAATGATCCGTGATATCGATAGCAAACTTGTTCAGGATGAAAACCTCAGAACGAAAGAAGGTGCTTACGTAGATAGCCTGACGGATCAAAGTGCAGCAGCAGATGCAGGAATCAGAACAGGAGACGTGGTAATCAGGGTAGATGATAAACCGGTCCGGCAATCCGCAGACCTGCTGGAACAGATTGGGAGGCACAGACCGGGTGATGAGGTAGCAATCACAGTCGACCGGAAGGGGAAGGAACTAACCTATGCGGTTAAGCTTGCCGATCTGAAAGGGTCCAGAAAACTTGTTGCAAAGGACCAGCAGGACATCATGGACCTCCTGGGAGCTTCCTTTGAAGAACTTGATAAGGAAACAGCAGATAAACTCGGGATCGAAGGAGGTGTCAGGGTCAAAGAGCTGAACAATGGATTACTGAAAAACGAAACATCGATCTCAGAAGGATTCATTATTACCGGGATAAACCATGAAAAAATAACAACGGTGGATGATATAAGAAAATCCCTGGAACATCACAAGGGAGGTGTTCTGATCCAGGGTTTGTATGAGAATTATCCCGGGGAACTCTATTTCGCTTTTGGTTTACCAGACTGAATCTATTGAGTAATTTTCAGTGCTTCCCTGTAATCATTACGAGTCCCTGCAGATCATGGGTCTGCAGGGACTCATAATTTTAGTTACGGTTTTAAGCAACAAATCGAAACATTGAAAAAATAATACCTCTGCTTTGATGAAGGCGGAAAGATCAATCCTGTAAAAATGACAAACAGAGGAGTCCGGAAAAGAGTATTGAATACCAGCCTGAAAAGTCAATAAAAGAGTACCTTAAGACAAAAGTAAATTCCGATCGAAAAAAAACAGCTTCTCCTGAACGGGTGGTTCAGTTTTACAGGAATGCCCAACAACCCAGAGTTAGCTTTATTATTATCTTTAGGTTCAAATTAAACAAAGGGAGACGATATGGACCTTAAAAAATGAATAAATCATGAAAACAAAAATATTTATTCTATCGCTATTAGGATTATTATTAGTTTCCGTGTTCTTGAATATCAGGCCTGATAAGGATGAACTGTGGTTTGTAAGTTTTCCCGATGCGAATACAAGACCTACTTATGATACGTTCCATCATATCAAAGAAGCACAACATCATGCTACTGGAAGAGGGATAAAGGTTGGGATAATAGGCAAATATTTTGGTTATACGGAAAATAAAGATCTTTATGCAGGAGGAAAAGATTTTATTGAGAATCCTGCTAAATTTGAAACAATAGGAGAACATGGTTTGTGGATGGCTACAATCCTTAAAGAGATTGCTCCTGATGTTGAAATTTATGCCCTTAACGCGCGGGATAGAGATCATGATAAAGAACGTGAAGCCATTGTCAATGCAATAAACTGGGCAATAGCAAATGATCTGGATGTACTTACCTATTCAGCAGAAGCATTTCGGAGTGAAGACAGGGAGGTAATTGATAAAGCCGTCCGCAAAGCTATAGAAAACAATATTGTTACAACCTTTATTCATTATGATCTGCAAGAAAATATCCTCCCTACCGGCTTTTTCCCAGGATCACCAGAATCCTATTCAAGAGAAGCAGATTTGAATGTTTACCATTTCGATTATAATTTATTATTGCTTTTTAAGTACAGAGATTTTGTTAACTCAGGCAGGAAGGTGACCAATAATATAGGTGCTCTACCATACTTTTCAAATTCCTCGATGTCTCCTGTATTAGCCGGAATTGTAGCAATGATGAAGGAGCTCAATAACAACCTTTCTGTTTCAGATTACAAGAAAATATTAATAGAAACCAGCCGGGAAATAGAATATAACGGATATAAAGTAAATCGTGTGGTAGATGCAAAAAGGGCAGTTGATTATGTGCTAAATATAAATGAGAAAGAGTAATTTAGTTGCTACACAGAACAAATTATCCTGAAGGTTAGGAGAACCTTGTTTGGGGAAAATATAACAATACTGTACATGTTCAACGATAAAAGAAGCAAGAAAATAATTGTTCTTGCACACTGCTTATTAAATCAGAATTCGATCTCGGATGGGACAGCAGACCTGTCGGGCCAATTTACTGAAGTCATTCAGCTCCTGATGGCTAATGATATAGGAATGATCCAGTTGCCCTGCCCCGAGTTTCTCTGCCTCGGGCTCGACAGACAGGATAAGAAAGGGGCTAAAAGATATCTTTTGCTTGAAAACACCCGGATAAGAAATCTGCTGGAGAAACGGGAAAATATGGAGATTCTTCGAAAAAAAGCGAAAGAAGTTGCAAACCAATTAGAAGAGTACCATCAACATGGTTTTATGATTTACGGCATTATTGGTGTAAACAGATCACCCAGTTGTGGAATAGAAACAACAACAATAAATGGTGAAGAAAAACCCGGACACGGAGTCTTTATGGAATTGATAGAGAGCGCACTTCAGAAGGAAGGAATCTATATAAGAATGATCGGTTCTAAAACAAGTCAACAGAAAGAATCGGTTGAAAAGATCAAGAGATTTATTGAATAACCTTGTATTTTTAAAATTTAACCTTTAATTCACTTCTTGTTACTCGTCACGCGTTACTCGTCACCTCGCCTCTTCATCTATTTTCATCATCTATAACCCTGGCGAAGGCTGACAGTCTCAAAGACCCTTTTGGATTTGACTGTTGATTGAAGTAAATTTATCTGATGATTGCTATAACAGCAATCTGTATATCATATAAAAAAATCATAAAGTGACATTGACGATGAAAAAGGGAAAACATGTTGTTTGCTTTACTGTAGTTTTTATATGCCTGCTGTCATGCAATAATGCATTTACCCAGCAGGAAACAGCACGATCAAAGGAGGAAGCTGAAAAAAAAGTAGAGGCATTGGTATCTCCCAAAATCTCCGAACGTACTATCACTGTTGGTGGAGAAAATGCCGATGTGTCCGGGTATAATAATCAATCAATCCAGTTTGCAATTGATGCCCTGGAAAATACAGGTGGCACCGTTCATCTGAATCCCGGATTGTATGAAGTAATAGCACCTGTACGTATGAAATCGAATATAAGACTCGTGGGTTCCGGCAAAGAAACCATTCTGAAAAGAAGCAAAGGTGTACAAACAAAATACATTATCGATGCCGATTACGGTGAATTGAAAATCACTGTGGAGGATCCCGATGGTTTTGAAATTGGCATGAAAGTGCAGGTAACAGATGATGAGAACAACGGGTGCTGGAATGTTTCAACAGCATACATTACCGATATTGCAGATAACGTGATCTATATTGATAAAGGATTGATTCGCGATTACCGGTCAGATTTAAACGGTCTTATATCCAATGCTTCTTCTGTAATTGAAGTGATTCATGCAGAAAATTCTTCCATTTCTAACTTAATTGCAGATGGCAACCGGACTGAAAATTTTTTTGCCGATGGTTGTAACAGTGCAGGTATACTGATATTCAGATCCAGGGAAATAAGCATTGACAATGTTCATGTAAAAGATTTTAATGGTGAAGGAATCAGCTGGCAGATTACGGAAAACGTAACTGTGAGGAATTGCGAAATCTCAGGCAATGGGAATACCGGCATGCACCCGGGGACAGGTTCACCTTTCACGGTTATTGAAAACAACAATGTTCATCATAACGATCGCGATGGATTATTTATCT
>Ga0315534_1002058_pt1 | contig 13786 bp, 6 predicted proteins | sample SalMarSW160240MG_FD_203094 | JGI IMG/M metagenome (GOLD analysis project Ga0315534, IMG submission 203094) | Salt marsh sediment microbial communities from the Plum Island Ecosystem LTER, Massachusetts, United States - Salt Marsh Sediment SW1602-40 ... | reverse complement strand
GGGGCGCACCTCGACGCCGTGTTCCTGGGCGTCCCGCACGATCTGGGCCGGCGCGTAAAAGCCCATCGGTTGGCTGTTGAGAAGAGCGGCGGCAAACACGTCCGGATAGCGGCATTTGATCCAGGCCGACGCGTAGACGAGCAGCGCGAAGCTTGCGGCGTGGCTTTCCGGAAAGCCGTATTCGCCAAAACCCTCGATCTGATTGAAGCAGCGCTCGGCAAAATCGCGCGGATAGCCGCGCGCGGCCATGCCTTCGATCAGCTTGGTGCGGAAATATTTGATGGTGCCGACGCGGCGGAAGGTCGCCATGGCGCGGCGCAACTGGTCGGCCTCGGACGGGGTGAAGCCCGCCGCGACGATCGCGATCCGCATCGCCTGCTCCTGGAACAGGGGCACGCCAAGCGTTTTTCCGAGCACCTGGCGCAATTCGTCCGCCGGGCCATGCGCGGGGGAGGGCGAGGGGAAGTGCACTTCCTCCAGGCCCTGCCGCCGGCGCAGATAGGGATGCACCATGTCGCCCTGGATCGGTCCCGGGCGCACGATCGCCACCTCGATGACGAGATCGTAGAACGTGCGCGGGCGAAGCCGCGGCAGCATGGTCATCTGCGCGCGGCTCTCGACCTGGAATACACCGACCGAGTCCGCGCGCGACAGCATGCGGTACACCGCCGGGTCCTCCGGCGGAATGACCGAGAGATCGAGCCGCGTTTCCGGGGAGTCTGTAAGAGCCGAGGGCTGTTGTCCAACCCTCCCCTGGAGGGGGAGGGTCGGCGCACGGTCCGCGCCGGCGGACGACGCGCCGGGGTGGGGTGAACCTTCTGAACTCACCCCCTCCCGCTTCGCTTCGCGGACCGACCTCCCTCCAGGGGGAGGTACAAGAGAAGCAAACTCTGGGTAATGTTTCTGCAACAGATCGAGCGAGCGGCGCAGGCAGGACAACATGCCGAGCCCGAGCACGTCGATCTTGAGGATGCGCAGCGTGTCGAGATCATCCTTGTCCCATTCGATGACGGTGCGCTCCTCCATTGCGGCGTTCTCGATCGGCACGAGTTCGTCGAGCCGGCCGCGGGTGATGACGAAGCCGCCGACGTGCTGGGAGAGGTGGCGCGGAAAGCCGATCAGTTCGCGCGCGAGCGCCAGGACTTTGGCAAGCCGCGGATCGGCCGGGTCGAAGCCTACGCGGCGCGCGTGCTCGTTGGAAATCGCCTCGGCCGACCAGCCCCACAGCGTGCCGGCGAGCGCCCCGATCGCATCATCCGAGAGGCCGAACACTTTGCCGACCTCGCGGATGGCGCTGCGCCCGCGATAGCAGATGACGGTCGCGGCGAGTCCTGCGCGCTCGCGCCCATAGCGTCGATAGATGTACTGGATCACCTCCTCGCGCCGCTCATGCTCGAAATCGACGTCGATGTCGGGCGGCTCGCGCCGCTCGGCCGAGGCGAAGCGCTCGAACAACAGGTCCGCGCGTTCGGGATCGACCTCGGTCACGCCGAGGCAGTAGCAGACGGCGGAGTTCGCGGCCGAGCCGCGGCCCTGGCAGAGGATGCCCTGCGCGCGGGCAAAGCGCACGATGTCGTGCACGGTGAGGAAATAGGGCGCATAACCGAGTTCGCCGATGAGCGCGTATTCGTGGTCGAGCGCATGGCGCACGTTCGCCGGCACCCCATGCGGATATCGCCGGCGCGCGCCTTCCTCGGCAAAAGCGACAAGCGCGTCCTGCGGGGTGGCGAAACCTTCGCGGATTTCGTCCGGATACTCGTAGGCGAGTTCGTCGAGCGAGAAGCAGCACCGATCGAGAAAACGTTGCGTCTCGGTGACCGCTTGCGGAGCGGCGCGGAACAGGCGCGTCATTTCGTCTGCCGATTTGAGGTGGCGCTCGGCATTCGCTTCGAGCCGGCGGCCGGCGTTATCGAGGGTGAGATGTTCGCGAATGCAGGTGACGACGTCCTGCAATGCGCGCCGCTCCGGCGCGTGATAGAGCACGTCGCCCACGGCGATGAGCGGAACTTTGGCCGTAACTGCAAGCTCTGCGAGGCGTGCAAGCCGCCGGGCGTCGTCGCCGCGATAGAGCATGCTCGCCCCCAGCCACACTGAACCCGGCGCGGCTTCACGGAGGCGGGCAAGAATATGATCGTCGTTTCGGGGCGAGTGCCGCGCAGTCATCGTCTCCGTCGTCATTGCCGCGGCAAATTTCTTCCCCCTCCCGCCTCGCTGCGCTCGGCTCCCTCCCCCGCTTGCGGGGGAGGGTAGGGAGGGGGTGGATGCGCGGGTCGAGCCCGCGCATGACGAGATATTGTCGGCCGCAGGCATTTCGTCCAAGAACACGATCAGGTTCAGCCCCGCGGCATGCGCCAGGAGATCGTCGAAGAACAGCGTGCAGGCGCCCTTTTCGGCGCGGCGCTTGCCGAACGTGAGCAGGCGAGTGAGCTGCGCCCAGCCGACACGGTCCTGCGGATAGGCGAGAATGTCCGGGGTCGCGTCGGCGAAGACGAGCCGCGCGCCGACCGCGAGGCGCACCCCATGCTCCTTCGCCGCCTCATGCGCGCGCACGACGCCCGCAACCGAGTTGCGGTCGGCGATGCCGAGGCCGGAAAGCCCCAGCGCCTTTGCCTGCTTCACCAACTCTTCGGGGTGCGAGGCACCCCGCAGGAACGAGAAATTGGTGCTGACGGCGAGTTCAGCATAGGCGGACAAGACGCACCTCGACCGGACTGAGGCAGATTCGTAACGAATAGTATGCGCGCTTGTTCCGGCTGAAGGTGCTATATTACCTATACCGAAAGCACGAAGCCGCGGTCAGAATGCCTGCCCAGGCCCGTTCCAGGGCAGATCAAGATGGCTCGCCACGGATGCGGCGATATCGGCATAGGAGGATCGCGCCTCGATCGCGCCGGGAGGCGCAGCGCCATACGCAAGCACCGGCGCTTGCTCGCGGGTGTGGTCGGTGCCGCGAAACGTCGGATCGCAGCCGTGATCGGCGGTGATGATCACGAGGTCATCTGCGCGCAGGACGGTGTCAAGCTCGGGCAGGCGGCGGTCGAATGCTTCGAGCGCGGCGGCATAGCCGGCGACATCGCGGCGATGGCCAAAGAGAGTGTCGAAGTCAATAAAGTTGGCGAACAGGAAACCGCCGTCGGCAAGCGCGTGCGCCCCCTCGATCGTGCGGTCAAACAGGGCGTCGTTGCCCGCCGCCTTGAGTACGCGACCCGTCGCGCGGTGCGCGAAAATATCGGCGATCTTACCGACGGTGATGACGTCGCGGCCGGAGGCCGTTGCGAGATCGAGAATGGTCGGCGCGGGCGGTGGCACCGCGTAGTCGCGGCGGTTCGCGGTGCGCGTGAAATCGGCGGCCGTCGCGCCGACGAAGGGGCGCGCAATCACCCGTCCGATATTCAATCGATCGACCAGGCGGCGGGCGATGAGGCAGACTTCGTAGAGCCGAGTAAGCCCGAATGTCTCTTCATGCGCCGCGATCTGGAATACGCTGTCGGCTGAGGTGTAGCAGATCGGCTTGCCGGTCCGCATGTGGTCCTCGCCAAGTTCGGCGATGATCTCCGTGCCGGAGGCGTGCCTATCGCCGAGAATGCCGGGCAATCCGGCTTCACGGCAAAGCGTCTCGACCAAGTCCGGCGGGAAGCACGGCCGAGCGTTCGGGAAGTAGCCCCAATCAAACCGAACCGGGCAGCCCGCAATCTCCCAGTGTCCGGACGGCGTGTCCTTGCCGCGCGATGCCTCTGCCGCGCAGCCATATTGTCCGCGCACATATTGCCCGCGCAGGAGGCCCGCCTCAAGGTTCGGCGGCACGCGGCCGCTTGCCAGGCGGCAAGCTTCGCCGAGCCCGAGTCGGGTGAGATGGGGCAGATCGAGCGGTCCGCGGCGCAGGCCCGGCCGATCGCCTTCGCCGCACGCGCAGGCTTCCGCGATATGGCCGACCGTATCCGCACCGGCATCGCCGTACTGCGCCGCATCGGGCGCGCCCCCGACGCCGACCGAGTCGAGAACGAGAATGAAAGCGCGGGGCATCGATCTCCTCTCGATGTATCTTGCTCCCGGGCATAAGACGCGAACGTGTCGCGCGGATCAAACGATCGGCCCGCACCAGCCGGGCAGGAAGCGGGCGTCGGGCGATTTCGCAAGCGTCATCGCTTCGCCGAGCGCCTTGTTGAAATCGCTTTTGACCGCCGCCCGTTTGATCCGCCGCCGCAGGAAATCGGCCCAGAGAAATTCGCTGAAGGGCGTGGTGTCCTTGGAAAACCCCCCGGCCTTGCGCAACTCCCCGGCAAGGCTGCGGAACGGATCGTCGACCAGATCGGCGACCGCTTTGGGTATGTCGGCGAACCGGCAACGCACGCCCCTCTGGTCATAGGGGTGACACCAGCCGCGATTGTCGAGGAATATCCAGAAGGCGTCGCGGTCGAGCATGCGCAAATCGGTGACGACCGAAACGAGCACATGCTCCTGGCCCTCGTCGTGCAGGGCGCGCGCCAGGTGATGCTGGTCGATGATGTAATGTCGCTCTTTCGGTCCCAGGATCACCGGGATCATATGCCGGCCGAGGAACTCGCTTTTGTCCTTCTTCGCTTGCCAGCTCTCTCGCTTCGCCCGCACCTCGTGCATGCCGACGGTGATCTGGGTCGGCCGCAGTTCGGAAATGTCGACCGGGCTGACAAGAGGTTCGCGGACATGCATGGTTGCTCCCTCCGACGATGCGCGGGCCTCGGGTTTCACCGCCCGCGGCGCTGTCCGATACCCCGACCCTGCTTGTCGGCAGCGGTGTTACGTTGCTTTGGATTGACGCAGGCCGAGCTCACGCAGCGAATGGTCGATCCATTGCTTGGTCAATTTCTCCTGCGCGCTGTTCTGGCTGAGCCGGCCGCGCAAGCATCCGAAATCGACTTGATCGAGGTCCTGGTCCTGATTGGCGCAGGAGAACACGACTGTCTCGACGCCGGTCGCGGGATCACGATGCGCCTGCAGGCACTGGGCGCAGATCTCTTTCATCATGCACTGCATCGGCGAGTTGATCGAGCCGATCGCCTTGTGGCCGGACTTGAGGTGGGTGGCAAGAATCTCGTGCCGCGCCCGTGCGACCGCCCCCATCATCCCGTCCGAGCCGATGGCGATCACGCGGTCGACCTCGCCGAGCGGAATTGATTGCGCCCCGAGTGCGCCCGTCCCATAGGCGTTCAGCGCGGCGACAATATTCCCGACGAAGGTCTTGTCCTGCGGCCGGTCGGGCGTAAAGCCGGGTCCTTCGTCGCAGCACCACACGATCGCATCGGACGCGCGCTCGATCTCGGCAATTTTGTAGCGATCGCGCATCGTCTTGTAGCCGGCGAAATAGAGCACGCGATTGCCGCGCGCGCGCATCGCTTCGCCAATCGAGAACAACACGGCGTTGCCGAGGCCGCCCCCGACCAGGAGCACGGTTTCTCCGGAGGGAATTTCAGTCGGCATCCCGGTCGGGCCCATCAGCACGACCGGCTCGCCCGGCTTGAGCTGCGCGCAGAGATCGGACGAGCCGCCCATTTCGAGCACGATCAACGAAATCAAGCCGCGTTCGCGATCGACCCAGGCGCCGGTAAGCGCAAGCCCTTCCATCGTGAGTCTGGTGCCGTCACAGCGGCGCGCCAGCGTTTCGTAATTCTGCAGCCGATAGAACTGGCCGGGGTGGAAGGCGCGCGCGGCCATCGGCGCATGCACCACCACTTCGACGATTGTCGGCGTCAGCCGGATGACCTCATGCACGAACGCGCGCAGCTCGCGGTCGAGGCGGGCCAACAGCTCATCGATCGAACTGCGACTGCGGGGAAGCTTGGCAAGCAGCCGGCTCACGATCGGGTAGCCTTGCTTGGCGCTCGCCATCGCCTTCACCACATTGCCGGCGAAGGAGGGATGGAGATCGCCGAAAAAACTCACCGCGCGGCCATCCGGCCGAATGGCGGAGAGCACATGGGGGACGGCGGGCTTGACGCTGCGCTCGGGCGATACCGGCATGCCGTCCTCGTCGCGTGCAGTGAAATACTTGCCGTCGAGCGTTATGCCGCCGGGCTCCTCGCGCGCGAGCGTCGTGTTGGGGAGCGTGCCGGCCGCGACCAGAATGGTGCGCGCCGGCATCACGACGTCGGCTTGCTCGCCGGCGCCCTCGGCCGCCTGTCGGGTGAGCCGCAGCGCGCGCGCATGGCCGAAATCGTCGAGCAGCACTTCGCTTGGCGTGAGGCGCTCGGCGAAGCGGATTCCTTCCTCCATCGCCTTGGCGATTTCCTCGTGATTCAAGGTGTAGCTCGGCGCGTCGATCATCCGCCGGCGATAGGCGATCGTCGCGCCGCCCCAGCTATGCAGAAGCTCGATGATGCGCGGCGCGCGTTTCTCGCGGGCAGCAGCCGTGCGCTCGGCGCGGATGGCGCGCGCATGGGCGAGGAAGGTGTCGGCCGTGCCTGCCTCCGCCGCCGACAACGCGGCGCGCACGGCGGTTTCCCCGCGTTCGGCGACCAGCGCTTCATAGTGGGCAAGGAATTTTTCCACCTGGATGGGATAATAGGCGAGAGCCTCGGTCGCCGTGTCGATCGCGGTCAAGCCGCCGCCGATGACCACCACCGGCAATTCGACCTGCAGGTTGGCGAGGCTGTCGGATTTGGCCGCGCCGGTGAGCTGCAGCGCCATCAGGAAGTCGGACGCCTGGCGCACGCCCGGCGCCAGTCCGTTCTTCATCGGCACAACGGTTGGCTTTCCCGCGCCGGCGCAAAGCGCGATGTGATCGAAGCCCAGCGCGAACGCATCCTCGATGCCGAGCGTGCCGCCGAAGCGCACGCCGCCGAACATCTTGAATTCGGCGCGCCGCTCCAGCAGCAACCGCACAAGCTTGAGGAAATTCTTGTTCCAGCGCACCGTAATGCCGTATTCGGCGACGCCGCCGAAGCCGGCCATTACCCGCGACCCGAGGTCGTCTTCGAGCGAAGCGATATCCCGGATCGGCCGAAATGCGCTGCGCTTGCCGTCGATCGCCGCGCCGGAAATGTCGGACGGCAGCGGCTCGATCTTCAAGCCGTCGATCGCGACCACGGCATGGCCGTCGTTCATCAGATGATGGGCAAGCGTAAACCCGGCCGGCCCGAGGCCGACGACGAGCACGGTGCGCCCGCTCGCAGGCTTCGGCAGCGGGCGGCGAATGTCGAGCGGGTTCCAGCGGGTGAGCAGGGAATAGATTTCGAAGCCCCAGGGAAGGGCGAGCGTGTCTTTGAGCGTGCGCGTCTCAATCTGCGGAATATCGACCGGGTCCTGCTTCTGGTAGATGCACGACTTCATGCAGTCGTTGCAGATGCGGTGGCCGGTCGCCGCGCACATCGGATTGTCGATGATGGCGATTGCAAGCGCGCCGATCGATTCGCCGCGCGCCTTGACGAGGTTCATCTCGGAGATTTTTTCCTCAAGCGGGCAGCCGGCGAGCGCGACGCCGAACTCGTTCCGCTTGAATGCGGCGCTCTTCTCCGTCAGCCCCTTCGCACAACTGTCCTTGCCCTGATTGTGGCACCAGATGCAGTAGTTCGCGTGATCGAGCGCTCCGATGAGGTCCGTCCCGGGATCGGTGAGGGCAAATCCTTCGCGGCGGCGGCGGTGATGCGCGGGCAGCTTGAGCGTGGTGACGCCGTCGACGACCTCGGTCTCAACCGGCACGAGCCGCATGGGGTCGACCTTGCCCGGCGCCTTGAACAGTACGCCGGCCTTGTGGCGATGCTGGCCTTCCGGGGTGTGGGTCGCCCAGGCGGCGTATCGCGCGGCGACGTCGAGGGCATCCGCGTGCTCGCTCTCCTTGTCGAGGCGCGCGGCGACCCATTCGGCGAAACGAAGTTCGGTGAGTTCGTCGCCGATAAGGATTTCGACCTCGCGGCGCAGCGCCTCGCCATCGAATGATTGCGCGATCGGCGGGCCATATTTCTTCATCGCGCGCCGCTGCACGAACAGCCGCTTCACCGAATAGAGCGGGCTCAGCGCATCGTGCCGGGCCTTCAGCGCATGCAATTCCGATCGTATTCCGAACAATTCACCGATGAAGTCTTCGAGGTGGGGCGCAAGCGCGATGATGAGTTCGGATTCGTCTTTGCCCGCGACCTTGTCAGGCGCTGCGCGGGCGGCGAGAAGCTGATCATGCAGTGCGGCGTCCGCTTCGTGCAGGAAGGTGACGAATGCGGCATCGAGCCGCGCGAGACCGTCGCGGCGATAGAGGTCATCGAAACGCACGCCAAAGCCGAGCGCCAATTCTGGCGGCAGGGCTAGATCCTGGACCGGATCAGTCTTCGTAATACGCGCTGACTGAGCGATTGAATTCATTGTTTGTCTGCTTTCAACATTGATTACTTCTCATAACAAATCCGAAAATGCAAAAGGGCCCATGCGGGCCCTTTTGGAAAATATCTAGCCGACACGTTCACGATATTTTTCAAGCGCTCGCAGGTCGCTAGCTCGCTAGCATGCCCGCCTTGCCCTTCGACCAGCGCTGAAACTCCGTATCCAGAAGTTCGACATGTTCGACTTCCTCGGCGGCGAGTTCGCGGTAGAGCTCCTGCTCGGCGGAACCCGGGGGCACGCTGTCGGCGCGGTCGGTGAAGAAAGCCACGGCGCGCTTTTCGAAGGCGATGGCGGTGCGGAACAGCGTGTCCGGATCGTCGATCTTGCCCTCGACGCCGGCCTGGACCGCGGCGAGATCGACGCGGAAGCCGTCATTCGGATCGGGAACACTGACATGGTAGCGCCGCGACAGCGTCTCCATGTGCTCATGCTCCATCGCCGAGAACTTGGTGAACAGCGCCTTCAGCACCGGGTCGGCCACCTGCTCGGCGGCGCGATTGTAGAAGGCCTGTCCGCCCAGCTCGATCTGGAACGCGGTGCGGATCGCGTTCAGGCCCGCCTGGTCGGAAATGCCGGGACGTTCCAGCATCTTGAGCTGACCGCCGCAAAACGGGCACATCCCGTAGGGGAATGCAAAGCCTTCGCTGACTTTGGCGCAGCTTTCGCAACGCCACTGCAGGGTCGCATCTGCGCAGCAGATATAGGACTCATCCGTTTCCAGCGGCTGGTGGCACTTCGGACATTCGCCGGTTGCCATGGTCTGAACCCCTTTCTCTAGAATATCCGCGTCATTCAAGCGAATGCGCGTTTCCGGCTGATAATTCCGCTGACGCAAGAACTCCGGCTCTACGTCAGCCCGAAGCGAGTTCGTGAAACCCGCTTGTTTTGCGCTCCCATCTTTTTCGGCGATGTGTCTCGCGCCGAAAAAATGCTTCTCCGCACTTGCCTCCGGACGCGACGCGCATCCGGCCCATTTTCATACGCTGCCGGTCATTCGGCAGCGGGCGCGCTTGCGGCGTCCTGGTTCTGCGCTGCAGGCGCCGCCTCCGGCCGAGCGCCGACGGGCGCACCCGGCACGAACGCGTCGGCGTCCGCCTTCGTCACCGGCCACATCGCCTTGCCGCTCTGCAGCCAGGCGGCCATCGACTTCGCCGCGCGGCGGCCGGCCCCCATGGCGAGGATCACGGTGGCACCGCCGGTCACGATGTCGCCGCCCGCGAACACGCCCGGCAGGTTGGTGGCCTGCGTCTCGGTGTCGGCGGCGATATTGCCCCACTTGTTGAGGCCGAGATCCGGCGTCGCCTGGCCGATGATCGGGTTGGGCTTGGTGCCGAGCGCATAGATGACGGTGTCGCACTCCAGTTCGAGGAATTCGTCAATGGGCACCGGCTTGCGGCGGCCGCGTTCGTCGGGCTCGCCGAGCGTCATCTTCTGCACCCTCATGCCACGGACATTGCCGTCGGCGTCGATGAGAATCTCGACCGGCGTGTGCAGGAAGAAGAATTCGATGCCCTCTTCCTTGGCGTGACGCAGCTCTTCGACGCGGCATGGCGCTTCGGCTTCCGACCGCCGATAGACGCAGCGCACCGTCGGGACACCGAGGCGCTTGGAGACGCGCAGGCAATCCATCGCGGTATTGCCGGCGCCGATGACGACGACGCTCTTGCCGACGCTGATCGGCGTATCGAGGAACGGGAACCGATCGCCGCCCATGAGATTGACGCGGGTGAGGAACTCGTTCGCCGAATAGACCTGGCCAGCGAACTCGCCCGGGATGCCGAGGAACGACGGCGCGCCAGCGCCGGCCGCAACGAACACGGCGTCGTAACCCATCTTTCCCATGAGATCGGGCAAAGTGAAGGTCTTGCCGATGACCTTGTTGTTTTCGAACCGCACGCCCATGTCCTTCAGGCGTTTGATCTCGCGGTCGATAATGTCGCGCGGCAGGCGGAAGCTGGGAATACCGTATTGCAGCACGCCGCCCAGCACGTGCAACGCTTCAAAGACCGTCACCGTCGCGCCGAACCGGACCAGATCGGCGGCGGCCGACAGGCCGGCGGGTCCCGAGCCCACGATCGCCACCTTGCCGAGCGGATGTTCGATCACCGGCGGAACCGCTTTGGGCGGATGCGCGTGATCGCCGACAAATCGCTCGAGCCGGCCGATCCCCACCGCTTCGAGCTTACGCCCCTTGTTGCGGACGAGAATGCATTGCGCTTCACATTGCGTCTCTTGCGGGCAGACGCGGCCGCAGATCGAGGGGAAGATGCTCGATTCGTAGATCGTCTCCAGCGCGCCGTCGACGTCGCGGACCAGGAGCTTGCGAATGAAGGTCGGAATGTCGATGCCGACGGGGCAGCCAGCGATGCAGGTTGGCTTGGCGCACTGGATGCAACGCTCGGCCTCGCGCAGCGCGTCGGCAATCGAATAGCCGAGATTGACCTCCTTGAAGTTCTGCGCGCGCTCGTGCGCATCGCGCTCCGGCATCTTCACCTGCTCGGCCTCGAGCGCGGAGAATTTCTTGTAATTGCGCTTGCCGTCGACGATCAGCGTCTTTTCCACTTGGCAGACGTGATCAAAGTCCTCGTTGGCCTGCGTTTCTTGGCGTTTGAAGCGCTTCTGGCGCGTCAGCAGTTCCTTGAAGTCGACCTGGTGGCCGTCGAAGTCGGGTCCGTCGACGCAGGCAAACTTCACCTCGCCGCCCACGGTGACGCGGCACGAGCCGCACATGCCGGTGCCGTCGACCATGATCGTATTGAGCGAGACCATGGTTTTGACATCGAACGGCCGCGTCGTCTCGACGCAGGCATTCATCATCGGCAGTGGGCCGATGGCGATGACGAGATCGGGCTTGTCGTTCTCCAGCACATCCTGCAGCGCAGCATTGACGAAGCCGGGCCGGCCATAGCTGCCGTCATCGGTGCAGATGATCAGGTTGTCGGCGTATTTGCGGAATTTGTCTTCCCAGAACACCAGGTCCTTGTTGCGGAATCCCATGATGGCGGTGGTGCGATTGCCGGCCGCCTTGAAAGCACGCAACTGCGGAAAAATGGGCGCGACGCCGAGGCCGCCGCCGACCAGCACGACGTGGCCGATTTTCTCGACATGTTGCGGCAGGCCGAGCGGGCCGACGAAATCCTGGAATTCATCGCCTTCCTGGAAGTCGTCGCGCATCTCGTGCGTGGTCTTGCCGAGCGTCTGCACGACCATGGTGATGGTGCCGCGCTCGCGGTCATAGTCGGCGACGGTCAGCGGGATGCGCTCGCCGCCGTCGTAGAGACGCAGCATCACGAAATGCCCGGGCAGCGCCGACTGCGCGATGTCAGGTGCATGGACCTCCCACAGGAAGGTCGTGTCGGAAAAGGCTTCACGGCGAACGATCGGATACATTCGTCACCTCGATTGGGCGCGCGCGTGGGCTCGTTATCATGGCCTGCCGGACGGCTGTCCGCCCGGCTGCGACGGGGGTTGGACGGCCTCGCCCGGCGTCAAGCTGCAGGCGGGCCCACGTGGTTCTTTATGGTGCATAATGCCCTGAGGGCGTCACGTCCAGCGCTCCTTTAGTTAATTATTCCGCCGCCGCGTTCCATCCCCGAAGGCGTCGTAAATGCCGCCTATCCGGTTTTATCCTGATGCAATATAAATCATGTCGCAGGGCTGCCGCCGCCAGGCTTCCGGGCGTCGTCGGCCAGGAGCGGGGTAAAGGCCGCATGCTCGTTCGGTCGGTTGCCCGCGTCGCAGGGCGCGGACGATTGCCCATGTTTCGTCCAAGTTTGCATGTCAAACGCCGCGCATAGCGCCAGTGTCGAACCTTGGAACCCGCTCGTCGAGAGCCACTAGTCTTGGAGTGAATGAATGACCAAGAACGCACGCGCATTCCGAACGATACGCTATGCGCTGGCGGGTTTGCTGCTTACCTCCGCGTCCGCGCTTGCCGCCGATGTCACCGGCGAATGGTGGGTCGAGGGCAAGTTCGGGCGGATCCGCATCGAAAAGTGCAATGAGCGCATGTGGGGTCTGATTTCCTGGGAACAGGCCTCCGGCGCCACCGATTACAATAATCCCGATCCGGCCAAGCGCAAACGCCACACCCTCGGCATGCCGATCCTGCTCGGGCTGAAGCAGACCGCAGACAACCGGTGGGATGGCAAAGTCTACAGCCCCGAGGATGGGAAGTTTTGGAACATCAATATCAGCCTGATAACTGCCGATAAGTTGCGGCTGCAGGGCTGTCTCTTGTTCTTCTGCAGCGGCCAGGTGTGGGAACGCGCCCCGGTTGGCTTCAAGGCGAATGCGGAAGCCGGCAACAATACTTACAAATCGACTGCGCCATCGAGCAGGCCTCTGCCGAAGGGGGCCAATGGTCCTCCCAAGGCCGCACCGTTCGAAACGGCGAAGGACGTCTGCAAGGCGGTTGCGGCGGCAAACCGGTCCTGACGCCGGGTTCCTGGTCCTATGGGCGATCGGCCTAAGCGTCGGCAGGCGTGACCGGCTGCTCGGCGGGGTCCTTGTCCTTGGCGTTGCGTGGCCGGCCCATCAAAGCCGGCTGGAACAGCACGGCGGCGCACATCGTGGTCACAAGCGACAGCGCGAGTAGCTTGCCCATGCTGGACGTGCCGGGATGGTTCGACATCCACAGACTGCCGAACGCCGTCGCCGTGGTGAGCGCACTCCAGATCACCGCGCGGGTGAGGCTCGATTGCAGCAGATTGGTCTGCCCCGCGCGCCAGGCCATGATGTAATAGATCTTGAACGCGACGCCGACTCCGAGCAGCAGCGGCAATGCGATAATATTGGCGAAATTCAACGGCATGCCGATTAGCACGCAGATCTCAAGCGACAGCAGGCCGGCGAGCAGCAGCGGCACAAGCGTGAGCAGAACGTCGCCGAACCGTTTGAGCACGATCCACAGGAGGATAGTGATCGATAAAAGTGCGTGGATGCCGGCCAGGGCGAAGGCGGAGATTACCGTCTCGCCTGCCTTGAGAATGGAGATCGGCATTCCGGTCGCACTGGGATAGACGGCGAGGACCGCACGCGCGAACGCGCGCAACACCTCGGTGTCGTTCGGATTTCCTTTCGGCATCACGTCGACGCGTACGCGCCCGTCGGCGGTGACCCATTCGTTGACAAGCTGCATCGGCAAGGTTTCGAACGAGACCGGCTGCGCCTGAAGGAGTTCCCGCCAATCGTCGAGCACGATCCTGAGCGGCTGCAGAAAGGCGGCCGCAACCTGGTCGCGCGCGGTCTGATCCGCTTCGGCCAGCTGGGTGAGGTCGGCGGCAAGCCGTTTCGCCGCATCGGCGCCGGGCCCGGTGCGCCCGCCCACGATCTCAAGCGTGAACTTGGCGGCGTTGCGCAGCGCCGCGACATTCTCGGCATCGGTCGGCGCGGGGCGTACTTTCCTCGCCAGAGCGGGTCCGAGCTTCTTTTTCAGGTC
>Ga0315534_1002056_pt1 | contig 13788 bp, 10 predicted proteins | sample SalMarSW160240MG_FD_203094 | JGI IMG/M metagenome (GOLD analysis project Ga0315534, IMG submission 203094) | Salt marsh sediment microbial communities from the Plum Island Ecosystem LTER, Massachusetts, United States - Salt Marsh Sediment SW1602-40 ... | reverse complement strand
CAAGAAACGTGACGGTCTGGCCCTGTCCGAGGAGGAGATCGAGTTCTTCGTCCACGGTTTGATGGACGGCGAGATACCCGACTATCAGGCAGCCGCCTGGCTGATGGCCATCTACCTGCGTGACATGAACACGGAGGAGACCAAACACCTGACCTACGCCATGGCCCACTCAGGCCGGACCCTCGATGTGGAAAGAATCGCCCCCCTGGCGGTCGACAAGCACAGCACCGGGGGCGTCGGTGACAAGACCACGCTGGTCGTGGCACCTCTCGTGGTCTCCGCCGGCCTGGCGGTGGCCAAGATCTCGGGCCGGGGCCTGGGGTTCACCGGCGGGACCCTCGACAAGCTAGAGTCCTTCCCTGGATTCACCTCCGATCTCTCCGCCGCTCGCTTCCTGGAGAACCTGGCCCAGCACAGGATCGTCGTGGCTGGCCAGACTCCAGACCTGGTCCCTGCCGATGGCAAGCTCTATGCCCTTCGAGACGTCACGGCCACCGTAGGGTCCTACCCTCTCATCGCCAGCAGCATCATGAGCAAGAAACTGGCCGTGGGAGCGAAGGTCATCGTCCTGGACGTCAAAGTCGGCAAAGGGGCCTTCATGAAGACGGACGACGAGGCGCTGGAACTGGCCCGCATCATGATCGACCTGGCGAAGAGCCTCGACAAGAACGCGGCGGGCGTGATCAGCGACATGAACCAACCGCTGGGACGAGCCGTGGGCAACGCCCTGGAGGTGAAGGAAGCCATCGATACTCTCAAGGGCCGGGGACCGGCGGACTTCGCATCCCACTGCCTGACTGTCGCCTCTCAGATGCTGCTCCTCACCGGGAAGGCCCAGAGCGAGGAGGAGGCCCGGAGCAAACTGGAGGGGCTTCTCAACTCGGGGGAGGCGCTGGGCCAGTTGGAGGTCCTGGTGAGAGCGCAGGAAGGGGATCCCGCCCCCATAGCGAATCAAGCCCTCTTGCCCCAGGCTCCTGTGGCTCGTACCGTGGTTTCACCCGAGGAGGGGTACATCTCTCAGTTGGACGCTTTGGCTGTCGGGCTGACGGCTACGGACCTCGGGGCTGGGAGAAAGAGGAAGGGCGACCCTGTAGATCACGCGGTGGGCATCGTGCTGCACCGCAAGATCGGCGACCACGTGAAGCGGGGCGAGGAGCTGTGCACCATCCACGCCCGCAGCAGCGAAGACGCGGAACGCGCTGAGGCCAGCTTGCTGGAGGCCTACGCTTGGGAGAAGCACCCCATCGAGCCGCCTCCGCTAGTCCACCGCATCGTACACTAGACTTGCGCGCTGCCCCTGGCGTCGAACCAGCCCGGCTTCACTGACCGCAAGCCGGGCACTCTCTCAGCTCCCCCGGGTACTGCCCGTCCACGATCTGGTAGACGTAGACCGCTGTGTTCTGCGCCTGGCCGTTCTCGTCAAACGACACCGGACCCGTCACCCCTTCGTAGCCGTCGGTCTCAGACAGCGCCTCGATCACCCCTGCCCTGGATGGCCTTCCCCCCGCAGCGATGTTTCTCTCCAGCGCATCGAGAAGCAGCCCTGCGGCGTGGTAGACCAGAGGTGCATAGGGACCGGGAGGTTGGCCCGCGAAGGCCTCGTAGGCCTCGGCGAAGCCCTGTTCCACGAGGGGTGGGGTGACCGCCACGTAGGTCACGCCCTGGGCTGCGTCGCCGGCGATCTGGACAAGCTGAGAGCTGTTCAGCCCGTTGCCGCCGAGCACAGGAGTTTCCAGCCCCACTCCGCGCACGTCGAGCAGCAACCGCGCCCCCTCGAGGGCGTCCCCGCCGAAGAAGAGCAGGTCAGGGCGTTCCTCACTGAGGACTGAGATCAGTGCACCCTCGTCTACGGGGCGAAAGGTGACCGCAGACCCACCCACATCGGCCGCGAAGCATTCCAGCAACTCCTCTTCGCCGCCGGTGGCCACGATGCTCCGCGCACCCATCTCCTCAATTGCATACCGCGCTGCTGCCGCGCCAACGACACAGTCGTCGGCTACCAGACGGAAGACGCCTACACTGCCAGTCCTAGTCGCGCCCGTCGCCGTGGTGGCAGGTACGATCAGCGCCAGCCCCTCTTCCTCGTAGACCGGTATCGCCGCCACGGTTGTTTTCTCGCCAAGATGGCCGATGACCCCCACGACGTCGGGATCAACGGCCATCTCCCTCGCACGCTGAGCTGCCGACTGCGGGTCCTGGTCGTCGTTCAGGGCCACCAGTTCCACCAAGTACCCCGCCACACCGCCCTGCTCGTTTCGCTCCCCTATGGCCAGCTTCACTGCGTGCAGAGCCTCGTAGCCCAGAGCACGGTAGAGACCCTCGAAGGGAGCGACCAGGCCGATCTTGACCGTCGGTTGTGGGTACAGCGTGGGAACACACCCACCTGCGGCGCCAAGCAGACAGAACAGAAGCGTCGCGATAGCCAGCTTGCTCATGAGCCAGGACTACTGCTGCCCCTGGTACAGCTCCTGATTTTGCAAATGCTCCTCGTAGGTCTCCGCAAAGGCGTGCGAGCCATCGAACTTGGAGAAGAAGAACAGGTAGAGAGTGTCGGCCGGTTCCAGCACAGCCTGCATCGACGCCAACCCCGGGCTGCATATCGGACCTGGAGGCAGCCCCGGATACATGTACGTGTTGTAGGGTGAATCGACCACCACGTCCTCCTCCAGCGACATGGGGATCTTCCACCACTGTCCGGCGTCCTCCTGGTACCCCAGGGCATACTGCACCGTGGGATCCGATTGCAGGTACATGCCTTGCTCCAACCGGTTGAGGTAGACGCTGGCGATGATCGGCCTCTCCTCGGCGACCACCGCCTCGCGCTCCACGATCGAGGCCAGAGTGACCACCTCGTAGACACTCATGCCCGCCTCGGCTGCGGCCTGGCGCATCTCCGCCGAGAAGCTCTCGGCAAAGGTCATCACCAGGAGATCCAGAACCTGCTGAGCATCGTAGTCCGCGGGTATCAGGTATGTCTCCGGGAACAGAAACCCTTCCATGGACGTACGAGCATCGGCCCGGCGATCCTGCAAGAAATCGTAGGCAGGGGAAGACGAACGGACCAAGCCCAAGAACACGCTGCTCTCCACGATGCCCCGTTCCTCCAGTAGAGCGGCGACCTCCTCTGCTCTCTTGCCCTCGGGGATGGTCACCGAGACCTCGCGCAACCGCCCATGCTGGAGGCTGTCTATCAGTTCGTTCATCGTCATGTTGGCCCGCAGTTCGTACTCGCCGGCCTCGAGCAGGGCGTCGACGCCCTCGTACCGGACCAACCACAGGAACAACTGGCTGTCTGTGATCAGCCCCTCACGCTGTAACCGAGGCGCGATCGTGGCCGCCGTTTCACCGGGATTGATGGTGAAAACGATGGGCGTGTCGTCGTCGCTGGCGGCACTCTCGATGTCGCCCTTTCGCATGTTCAGGTACAACCCAATTAGCGTCTTCTCCAGGGATGACGTCTGGATGACCCCGGGATCCACTTCCTGCCCAGCGTCACCACCCAACAGGTGCTTTCCGCCCACGACGATGGCCCAACCTGCCAGTACAAGGACCACGATGGTCAATCCCCACCGAAGCAGACCCCTTGCTATGTCGTCTCTTCCCAAGGAGTCCTCCTTTCCTCCCGTCGTTCCAGAGCATCGAGATAATCCTGAAGAATCGCGGCGGCCGCCACGGCGTCGATTCGCTCTCGTCTCTCTCTCTTCTTCCTTCCTGCCTCGATCATGGCCTCGCGCGCCCGCACTGTGGAGTAGCCCTCGTCCCACAGGACGACCGGTACCTCCAACACCTGCCGTAGTTCCTCAGCGTAGCTCTCTACCTTGCTCGCCTGCTCGCCCGCGGTCCCATCCGAGTGCAGTGGAAAACCGACCACGACCTTCTCGACCTCGTGCTCCCTGACCAGGGACGAGATCAACTCCAGGTCTGCCTGGTGCGAACGCCTGTGGATCACCCTAAGCCCACGCGCCACGATCCGCTGGGGGTCGCTGAGCGCAACCCCTATGCGTCTGTCCCCTACGTCCAGAGACATCAGTCGCACGTAGTCGCCCCTCCGGGGCCTTTCATTCCACACCGTCTCCTTCGGATTCGACGTTGACGGTGATGCGGAAAGGAAGCCACGGGAGCCGGCCCCACCATTCTGGGTAGACCTCGATCAGCGGGTCGGTGGCTAGGCTGAGATGTCGCGCCAGGTGCTCCTCCACCTCGGCCACCTCCATCCCCCTGACGCTTTGCCTGATCTCCCCCGCATCGACTTCCACCCAGCTCTGGCCCTGGGCAGAGACTTCAAAGATGAGCGTGCCATCGTAGTCCACGTCGCTGATCTCTTCGATGCTGACCTCGGTCTCGCCCGACAGGAGCTGGAACCCCTCCCGCACCTCGAGCTGAAGCATCCGCAGGCCAAGCAGGTCCACGTCATCCCTGTCGATGACGGTCCCTCTGACCAGCGCTTGCATGTGTAGGCCAAGTGAGTCCGCCACCTCTCCCGGGAACTTGTCGTACGTCTCCGACAGCAGAATGGTGATCAGCGACTCGTAGGGCAGCGTCTCCTCACCAGTGAGTTGCACCACCAGAGATTCATACCCCTCTTCCTTCATTCGCCGCAGGGAGGACTCCCTGAGTTGGTCCTTGTCGGCGTTGGTCACATACGTGACCTGGCTCATGCCACCGCCCTGCGTGGGAGCATCGTTGATCACATTGACCTGGAGACCCATGGCTCCTTCCACGCGGTTGATGGAGTACGCCGACACGTTGCCGCTGGGGCCCGGTTCGATGGCCTCGACGGCTGCGCGCGCCCGGCCACCCACGCGGCCTGGCAGCGTGACCTCATCGATGGTACGGAAGCGGATGGTCGTCCCACCGCTCGTGGTCACGATGGTGTCTGACATGACGGTGGTGGCTTCGCTTCGTTTGTTCGTGAACACCACCTCCCCCGCGGCCCTGGCTTCCGGCTCATCCCTCAGGGCCGTCGTGGCGAGCTGGTCATTGCCCACGAGTTCCATCTCCACCACACGAGCCGGAACCCGCAGGTTGATGTAGTCGATACTCTCCAGGTCCGGGCTTCCTGTCACCGTCAATGTGGTGCTGACGGGGTAGATCACGGGATGGAGAGTCACGGTGGCGGTCGGGACGAAGACCGCCAGGAGCACACCCAGCAAGACCACCATGCCCACGAACGCCAGACCGAGAACCAGCGCCGCTCCTATCCCCACCCCTCCTCTCGCCGGCGGAGCGACCACGGCCCGGCGTAGCGATTCCTGCGTGAGACGGCCCCGATCCGTTCCTCGCCCCCGCCTCACCGGTCCCGACCACCCGGCGTTGCGTCCCCGCGCCGCAGTAGTGTAGGTTGAGAACCCGACGCTGTGGGCCAGTTCCCTCAAGCGGCGGTCTCTCGTCACCAGCGCGACTTCCTTGTCCAGCGCGGCGATCTCGCGTACGAGGACCTTCAAGTCCACGAGACTATCCAGACCGGGGCAGTCCTTCGGAACCACGAGCAGCACACGGCGCCCATCGGCAGCCTTGATCCGCCCGCGAATTGCCGCGGAGGTGTCTTCCGCCTCCAACTGAACTACCTCAGCTTGGTTCAACTCCTCCCTCCCTCGTGAACGAAGGTCTCCGGCCTCTTCACGCCCCGCAGGAGGCTGTCCCAGGGCGAAACCGCTTGTCCGCCGCTCGCGGGGCACCCGGCAACCGCCATGGGAGCTACGTACTGCTGCCCCGTCAACAATCCGGTCCTGTCCAGCACACCCGGTATCTCCCAGGGTCGCATCACCGTAACCTCGGGACGCAACGAACCATTGCCCAGCCTCGCCCAAGACCGCGAGCGAAGCGCCTCTGCAAGGTCCGGCAAGACGCTGCTGCCGCCGCAAGTCACAAACTGCCAGGGAAGCCACCGACTGCCACACATCCGGTATAACGCGTTCTCCAGGGACGCAGCCCAATCATCAAGCGCTGGCCGTACGGCCGTTCGCACGGTGTCACACAGCGGTCGGTCCAATCGCCCCAGGCCGTAGGCAAGCTTCAAGCGCTCCGCATCCTCCGAGGAGATGTCGAGAGCCTCAGCCATGTGTGCTGTGAACCCGCTTCCTCCCACAGGAAGGCTGGCGGTAGCCCAGGCTTTGCCTCCCCGTATGAGTATCACGTCGGTCGAACCCCCGCCTACGTCCAGACACACTGCGTCCTTCTGCCTTCCAGCCAGAGCCAGCGCTCGCCACCCGGATGTTACCTTCAGGATCTCAAGCCCCAACCGTTCTGCGATCGCCTCGACCGTTTGCAGGTACGAAGCCGGGGCCACTACGTTGAATACCGCCGCAGCCAGCTTCTCACCCTGCAGGCCAACCGGGCTGGTCACGCTTTGCGCATCGACCCACGTCCCAGACACAGACGCCTCCAGCAGGTCAAGCTTCCCGTCGGGGCCCACGGCGCGAGACTTCACCTCGTCGCTCAACTCGCGAAGCGCCAAGCGTTGAGCGCGCTTCAGCACGTCCCTGAGCTCGCTCTCACTGACCCGTGCCCTGGGATTCGATCGCTGTGTGCTGATGCTATACGTTCGGGCCACCGTCAGGCAGTTCGGCACGCACACCACCACCCAGTCGGGTACCACCTGGCCTTCGTAGGTGGCCTTGGTCATGTCCTCAGCCTGCCGGAGAGCCCGATCACAGCCCTGCAACATGGCCCGCACGTCGACAGACGTACCTCCGTCAGGGGACAGAAAAGCTTCATGCCGCGCCGTCCCCGCGCCGAACACCAGGCTTTCTCGCCCGTGTGACTCCGCCACAAGAGCCTTGGCCTGCTCGGTGCCTAAGTCGAGGATGGTGCGGAAGTTGGGAGTCTCCTGGCCGCCCGCGCGACGCCTGACTATGGTGGCCCATAGCTCACGCAAGACACACTCCTAGCCACTCGAGAAGACAAGGGGATACCAAGGCCTGACCCGTGGAACACAATGTAGTCTAGCTCTGAGCCACCAGATCGGCAACCAGGGTGAGGGCCTCGCCCATCCGCTCAGGATCCTTTCCGCCGGCCTGAGCCAGCGTCGCGCGACCTCCGCCACTGCCTCCCGCAACGGCAGCCACCTGTTTCACCAGGCTGTCCGCCCTCAAGCCCTTGTCGACTAGGTCAGGCGTCACCGCAGCCACGAAGCCCGGCTTGCCCCCCATCTCGGCGCCCAGTACGATCACCGCAGACCCCAGACGATCCCTTAGCCAGTCGGTCATCTCACGTAGCGTGTCCATGTTGGGCGCTTCCACCTCAACGGCCAGGACCTGGATTCCGTTCACCTCCCGCACGTCATCGAGGGCTCTGGCCGTCGCAGCGCGGGCGATCTGTCGCTGCAACTCGCGCATCTTCTTGCTCTGGAACTCCACCTGGGCAAGGAGCGCGTCGAGGTTGTTCTCCACCTCTGCGGTAGTGCCTCCCAGTGCAGTGGTCACTCTATCCAGCAGGAGCAGCCGTTCGCGCACGTATTCCTCGGCGCCACGACCCGTGACCGCCTCGATGCGCCTCAGCCCTCTGCCGACGCTGCCTTCACTCACGATGTGAAAGAACCCTGTCTTGCCCGTCGCATCAAGATGCGTGCCGCCGCACAACTCTCGACTGTAGTCACCCGAGCTCACCATACGGACCTCGTCGCCATACTTCTCTCCGAAGATGGCGAAGGCTCCAGAGGCTACCGCAGTCTCATAGTCCGTGACCTCGGTGACGACCGGCATGTCCTCCATGACCTTGGCGTTCACACGCCGCTCTATGGCGCTCAACTCGTCCGGCTCCACGGCCTTCAAGTGCGTGAAGTCGAAGCGCAGTCTCTCGGGAGAGACCTCGGAACCCGATTGCTGGGCATGGTCCCCGAGCGTCTCGCGCAAGGCCCTGTGCAAGAGATGGGTGGCGGTGTGGTTGCGCGCGATGTCCAGGCGCCTGTCCTCATCCACCGTGGCAACAACCTCCTGACCCGATCTCAGTGAACCCTGACTCACCTCTCCATAGTGCACGATCAGGCCGGGAAGAGGGCTCCTGGTGTCCGACACAGCGATCTCCCCATCTGGGGCACGGATCGTGCCCGTATCACCAACCTGCCCACCGGCTTCAGCGTAGAAGGGCGTCTCCTTAAGCACCACCGCCACCGGGTCCCCCTGCCCTACCTCCTCGACGATACGTCCATCCTTGGCCAGGTTGAGGATCTCAGTGACCGCTTCCATGGTGTCGTAACCAACGAAGTCGGTCTCGGACAACGCCAGCGGACGGTAGAACTCTCCTTCCGTCGCCAACCCGAAGGTCTGAGCCTGTCGCGCTCGCTCCCGTTGCCCGACCATCGCTTTCTCAAAACCCTCTTCGTCGAGAGCAAGACCCCGCTCAGCAGCCATCTCTCTCGTCAACTCCACGGGGAACCCATAGGTGTCGTAGAGGCGGAAGACCTCATCGCCCGGGACGACTGTCCCCCCTCCCGAGGCTACACGGTCCATAGCATCTTCCAGGAGTGCCGAACCCACAGCCAGCGTCTGCTGGAAGCCGCTTTCCTCTTGAGCCAGCACGCCCTTGACGAAGCCCTCTCGTTCCCTCAACTCGGGGTACTGCACGCCCATGACCGCGATCACGACCGCCGCCATTTGCTCCAGAAAGGGTTCCTCCCTTCCCAGGAGCTTGCCGTGCCGCAGGGCGCGGCGGAGAATACGCCGCAGCACGTAGCCACGACCTTCATTGCTGGGCAGCACCCCGTCGGCGACCAAGAAGCTCATCGCACGCCCGTGTTCAGCGATGATACGAAGGGAGCGATCCACAACCTCGTCCTCACCATAGGACCTCCCTACCAGCGCACAGGCCTCCTCCACGAGGGGGACGAAGAGGTCGGTCTCGTACACCGAGCCGACATCTTGCATCACCACCGCCGTGCGCTCCAACCCCATACCCGTATCGATATTCTGCTTGGGCAGAGGGGTGAGTCCACCCTCGGCGTCTTGGTGGTACTGCATGAAGACCAGGTTCCAGATCTCGAGGAAGCGCTCGCAATCGCAACCGGGAGCGCAGTCCGGTCTATCACAGCCAACCCCAGGCCCGCGGTCGTAGAAGATCTCCGAGCAAGGGCCACAGGGCCCAGTCTCTCCCGCCGGCCCCCAGAAGTTGTCTTCCTTCCCCAGACGTACTATGCGCGACGCAGGCAAGGCAATCTCCTGCCAGAGGGTGGAAGCCTCGTCGTCCTCGTGGTAGATGCTGGCCCAGATGCGATCCTCGGGCAGATCGAGATGGTCGATCACGAATTCCCAGGCGAGTTCTATGGCCCCTCTCTTGAAATAGTCCCCAATGGAGAAGTTCCCGAGCATCTCGAAGAAGGTCAGACTACGCTCGTTGCCGACCTTGTCTATGTCCGTGGTACGGAAGCACTTCTGAGAAGATGCCAGACGCTTAGAGGGCGGCGCTACCTCTCCGGAGAAGTACGGCTTGAACTGCACCATTCCAGCACCGGTGAACAGCAGCGTAGGATCGCCCTCGGGCACGAGGGAGGAGCTTGGCACTACGAGGTGAGCTCGCTGGGCGAAGAAATCCAGGAAGAGCTTTCTCAACTCCGAGCTTGTTAGCAGACGCATGCACGATCGCTCCAAAGGTCACGGGCCAGGCCCGAGATTATTGGACATTCTAGGGCAACTATTGGCCATTGTCAAACCTCGAAGGGCCCAACTCTTCGCCATAAGGTCTCCTCGGGGCGTTCCTGGTGTGCCCCCACAGCACGAAGCGCCGGCCCATCACAGTCCGTCCAATCACACCGGGCGTCTCCCTTGACTTGTTTGTCCGCTGGGGATAGAATTCCAGTGTGTCCCACGAAGGCCTGTGACGACGACGCAGCGATTCACGCTGCGTCGTCTCAAGACTTGAAAACCTCACCACTACCCGTATAATAGGGTCTCTGGCAAGTTGACAACGAAAGGTACATGTCCATGAAGGAACTCGAGCTTAGAGCACAAACGAGGACCCTCTTCGGCAGGAATGCGAAGAAGCTTCGTAGAGAGGGGCTTATCCCCGCTACCCTCTACGGCCCCAAGACGAAAGCTATGTCCCTGCAAGTTCCAGAACGGGAACTGATGACAGTCCTAGACGAGGCCGGCACCAATCGGCTGATCGCTCTGTTGGTTGACGACGGCAACAAGCCACGAAGGATCCTCGCTCGTGATGTGCAGCGGGATGTCGTCACCCAGTCCCTGCTTCACGTTGATCTCTACGAAGTGGTAATGACCGAAAAGATCACGGCCGAGATACCCATCGCCCTGATAGGAGAGTCACCCGGGGTAGCGAAGAAGGAAGGCTTGCTCGTGAGGGGCCTCGACTCCATCGAGGTACACTGCCTACCCGACCGGTTGGGCGAGACCATAGAGGTGGACATCAGTGTCCTGGAGGAAAAGGACGAGGCCATTCTGGTGCAGGATCTCGTAGTCGGAGAGGGCATCGAGATACTCACCCACCCTGACGAGGTCGTGGTGCAACTACTTCCTCTCAGGGAAGAGGTCATCGAGCCCGAGATCGTAGAGGAAGTCGAGGTCGCCGAGGTCGAGATCATCACGGCTCCGAGGGAACGCGAAGGGCGACCCGAGGAACCGCTGGAAGACTTGGCGGAGCCGGAGTCCGGCGAACAAGAACCACAAAGCGAGTAGTGAGGACCGTTCCCACCGTGGCCGGCGAAGAGAGGAGTTGTCTGTGTTCAGTCCCCTAAACGCGATCTTGGGTCTGTTCTCCCAAGACATCAGCATAGACTTGGGTACCGCCAACACCCTGGTGTTGGTGCGAGGCCAGGGAATCGTCATCAACGAGCCATCGGTGGTGGCCATTGAGAAGAAGGGCAAGAAGGTTCTTGCCGTTGGGGACGAAGCCAAAGAGATGGTCGGGCGGACACCCGCCAACATAGTCGCTGTCAGACCTCTCAGGAACGGTGTGATCTCCGACTTTGACGTTACGGAGCGGATGCTTCAGTACTTCATCAAGAAGGTGCACGAGCGCGCCCTGCTGCCTGTGCCACGACCGCGAGTGGTGGTCGGACTCCCTAGCGGCGTCACCGAAGTGGAGAAACGGGCCGTGCACGACGCTTGCATGAACGCGGGTGCGCGCCAGACGTTGCTCATCGAGCAACCTACCGCCGCTGCCATAGGGGCTAGTCTTCCCATCAACGAAGCGGTGGGCAGCATGATCGTCGATATCGGAGGAGGAACCTCCGAAATGGCCGTGTTCTCCCTGGGCGGCATTGTGGTGAGCCGATCACTGCGGATCGCGGGCGACGAGATGGACGAGGAAATCATCCAGTACGCTCGCGACAAGTACAGCCTCCTGATCGGCCAACGCATGGCCGAGCGGATCAAGATGTCCATAGGCTCCGCGTACCCCCTTCCGGAAGAGCAAACGATGACTCTGAGAGGACGCAACCTCATCACAGGGCTCCCTGAGGCGGTGGATATCAGCAGTGTCGAGATCAGAGAGGCCCTATCTTCCCCCGTGAGCATGATCGTGCAAGAGATCAGAACCGCCCTCGAAGAGACTCCACCAGAGCTGATAGCCGATCTGATGGAACAGGGCATTGCTCTGGCGGGCGGCGGTGCACTGCTCAAGGGACTCGCGGAACGCCTCTCTGACGAGACCAAGATGCGGGTCTACGTGGCCGACGACGCGCTAACCTGCGTGGTCAGAGGCGGGGGCGTCGTGCTCGAGCACCTGGACACCCTGGCGCACGTGCTGACCACAACCCAACGTCGCAACACACGGCACTAGTGGGAGGAGGCTGGCTTGACTCGTATGCAGCGAGGAGGAACCGTGCTGTTCCTCCTCCTTTTCCTCTCGTTGGCCGTGCTGACTCTGATCCTCGACCGCGCCAACCGCCTCGGGCCCGTCAAAGACCTCGTTGCCCAGATCACCACACCTGTGCAAGAGGCCCTCACCTCAGTAACCGATCGCTTCGCTGAGGCGCGCCAGCTATTCATAGACATGGAGGCGTGCAGAGCTGAGAACGAAGAACTCCAGACGCTGCTGGACCAGTTGATCATCGAGAACGTACGCCTGCGTGAGGCCGAGATCGAGAACGTGACCCTGCGTGAGCAACTCAACTTCAAGCAGGCCAACCCCTCGTTTGAGTTGCTGTCCGCCCAGGTCATCGGTCGAGACCCCAGCAATCTGGCGAACTACCTCGTCATCGACCGGGGGTCCGACGAAGGAGTCGGTGTCGGGATGCCCGTACTCACCGATCGGGGGCTGGTCGGCAGGGTCACGGAGACCGCCTCTCACTCCTCCACAGTCCTCCTCATCACCGACCCCAGTAGTTCAGTGAACGCGCTGGTGCAGGACACTCGCGCTACGGGTATGGTGCAGGGGAAGCTAGGTCAGGAACTGGTGATGCGATATATCCAGCAGACGGAGGAGATCAAAGCCGGCGACCTGGTTCTCACCTCGGGCCTGGGAGGCAACTTCCCCACCCGGCTCATCATCGGTCAGGTTACTGAGGTGCAGAAGACCGATGTCGAGCTATTCCAGGAGGCCATAGTGCGACCCTCCGCGGATTTCGGACGCTTGGAAATGGTCATGGTGCTCACGAGCTTCCAACCCATCGCCTTCGAAGCTGAGCCGTAGGTACCGTTGAGGTGACTTGCCATCAAGACCTATGCCGTTGTCCCGCTGTTGGCGGCCGTTGCTCTCGTGCAGTCCTCGGTGCTCTTCCGCTTCTCCCTGGGAGGAGCGCGCCTACCGTTGATGCTTCTGGTTGTCGTATCCTGGAGTCTGCTCAGAGGAGCGAGAGAAGGCATTGTCTGGGGATTCTTGGGCGGTCTGAGCCTTGACTTCCTCTCAGGCATGCCCCTCGGCACCTGCGCTCTGTCGCTGACCACGACCGCCTACCTGTCAAGCCTGGGCCAACTGACCCTCTATCGAACCAGCCCCCTGTTCCCTTCGGGCCTCGCTCTCGGAGCTAGCATCGTTCACGACTGTATCCTGATGGTCGTGCTGTCTCTCGTCGGGCACGCGGTGGCCTGGCCGGAGCTTCTTCTCCGGGTGACCGTGCCCAGTGCGGTGCTCGGCAGCCTAGTGATGCCATTGGTGTACAGAGGCTTGATCCGGCTTCACCAGAGAACCTTGCCCGAGGAAATGGAGCTCTGAAGGAGAGGTACCGGTGACAAGGACCCGCCTCGTCAGAGCGGCCAGGTCTGCCATGGAGCCCCTCGTTGTCTGTCTGCTCGGTCTGCCGGCTACCGTTCCCCTCTGGCAATCGAAGCTGCCTCGCAGCTTCGACGGGATGTTCCACCTCTTTCGTTTGCTGGAGATGGATTCTCTGGCGAGACAGCTCGTACTGTTCCCCCGGTGGGCACCCGACTTCCTCTTCGGCTACGGCTACCCCATCTTCGATTTCGTCCCCCATCTGCCCTACTACTTGACGGACGTGGCCTACATGATGGGGTTGACTCTGGTGCACAGCACCCTGTTGTCCTTTGGCCTAAGCCTCCTCGCCTCAGGGGTGGCTACGTACTTCTTCGTGAAGGAGATCTTCGGCTCCAACGCCGGCATAGCGGCCGCCGTGGCCTACATGTACGCCCCGTTCCATCTCTACGACATCTTGTTCCGCGGCCACCTGCCAGGCGCGTGGGCCATGGTTCTGTACCCCCTGATCCTGTGGAGCGTGACCCGGCTCGCACGCAAGGGCAGTGTTGCCAGCTTCGTCTCCACCAGCCTGCTCTTCGCGGCGTGCCTGCTCACGCACAATCCGGCAGCGTACATACTCACGCCCTTTCTCCTCTTCTATGCCCTGGTGCTCGTTTTCACCGCACCCGACAATCGAAGACG
>Ga0315534_1002055_pt1 | contig 13790 bp, 10 predicted proteins | sample SalMarSW160240MG_FD_203094 | JGI IMG/M metagenome (GOLD analysis project Ga0315534, IMG submission 203094) | Salt marsh sediment microbial communities from the Plum Island Ecosystem LTER, Massachusetts, United States - Salt Marsh Sediment SW1602-40 ... | reverse complement strand
CTCCGTCACGTCTTCTTCGACGACGTGGCCGAACACGGTGTTCTGGATGATCCGGTCCTCTGGAGGCGAGACCGACCCGTAGGTGGAATCACACCCCGCTGGTACCGCCAGGGCGCTCGACGCCGGCCATGCGATGCCCATCATGGTTGCGATCGCCAGGAGCGCGGCCGTGCGTCCCACAGCCCAGCGCCCTCGCATGGGCACCATGCTCGCATGCGAGCACTCCTACGGTCAACGAACACCTTCCGACCCCAATGCGATCACATCGGCGCTCCTCACAGCGCTCACACTTCGCGGGTTGCCGCACGAAGGGCGGAACCGGCATTTGTGCATCGCCTACTACTCGGGTCGGCGGGAGGATGAGAGTGCTCGGCCGATGACGTCGGCGGCATCTCTGTCGAGCGCGCGGCGAGAGTGCGCGTACATCGAGGTCGTGCGCAGGTTGGAGTGACGGAGGCGGCCGCGGACGACAGTCATCGGGACTCCTGCCGCCGCCAGCTCGGTGCCGTGGAAGTGCCGCCAGTCGTGCGGGCGCACGTGCTCCATGCCGAGCTTCTTGCGTAGCCGCTCCCACTGCTTCCCGAAGTGGTCGGGATGCCAAGGGAGCCGGCGCGCCGGGTCGGGCGAGAACACGTAGCCGCCGTCGTCGAACGGAACGCCGCACGCGAGCGCAATCTTCACTGCCCGGGCGCGGAAGCGGCGAAGGACGACCACCGTCTCGTTATCGATCGCCAAGCGCGCGTTGGCATGGGTCTTGGTGCCCTTCTCGAGGACCTGCGTCCGGTTCTCCTCGACGGGCGCGAGCGCGCGGTGCACGTGGATCTCGGCGTTGTCGAGGTCGACGTCACACCAATGCAGCGCGGCTGTCTCGCCGCGCCGCGTGCCGAGCGCGGCCGAGAGCCGGAGGAACACGTGCAGCTCCTCGTCGGACTCGGCGGCCGCCTGCAGCGCGAGCGCGATCTCCTCGGGCTCGGGTGCGCTCACCTGCTTCAGACGGGCTCTCGGTGCTCTCACGCGCTCCAGCGGGCTCACGTGGAGCCAGCCCCAACGAACCGCGGTCGACAGGATCCCCGACAGCAGAGTGTGCACCTTGCGCACCGTGAGCGGCGACAGCGGCCGCTGCGAGGCCGACTCCTCGCCAGCGACGAGTCGTGCGTACCAACGCTCCAGGTCGAGCGGCTTGATCTTGTCGAGCCGCCGGCTCCCGAACCTCGGGAGCACGTAGCGGTCGAGCATCCCGCGGTAGCCGATCCGGGTGTGCGGGCTGAGGTGCCCGGTGCACGCGTCCCACCAGGCGTCGACGAGATCGCTGAGCCGCATCTTCGTCGTCGCACCGACCTGGCCGGCGTCGACGGCCGCGATCAGCTGCGCGAGTCGCTTCTCCGCGTCGCGCCTGGTGCCGGTGACGGTCTCACGCAGGTAGCGGCTCTTGCCCCGCTCGTCGACGCCGACGAACACCACCAGCTGGTACGTCGTGCCGCGCGGTCCGGTGCGGATCCTGATGTGTCCTCGCATCGAGGCCTCCGAGTGATTGCCAAGTTGATTGCCAAGCGCCACGACACGCCGGCACACAACTCGTCACTCGGTTTGGAATCGGCCTCTGAACTGCACAGTTGCCTGGAGGCGGCGGCGGGAATCGAACCCGCGTCCAGGGTTTTGCAGACCCTTGCCTGAGCCACTCGGCTACGCCGCCGCACCGCGCGCGTGAGACGAGCGCACGGACCGACGAGGTTACCGCCCGCAACCCCGATCTTCGACTGATCGCCTAGCCTCCCCGGCCGTGACCGGGGGGAGGGTCGCGACACGTGTCGTGGCGGGCTGCTTGGCGCTCACAGGGATGCTGCTCGCCGGTCTCGCGCTGCCCGGCAGCGCGCAGCGGCGTGCCCGCGGCGCGACCGAGTGCGTCTGGCCGATGTGGGGGCGCGAGCTCGGGCGCACCTTCGCCACGTCGTGCTCCGGACTGACGCCCGAGAACGCGAGCGACCTGCGCCGCATCTGGTTCTTCAACACCCACGACGTGGTGACCGCGACGCCGGCCGTCGTGGGCGACAGCGTCTACGTCGGCGACTGGTCGGGCCGCTTCTACGCGTTGAACGCCGAGAACGGCAAGCAGCGCTGGGTCCGCAAGACCAAGGTGCACCCGAACGTGTACGCGGGCCAGATCGTGTCGTCGGCTGCGGTCGAGAGCGTCGACGGGACCGACACCGCGTACTTCGGCGGCGGCAAGACGCTGTACGCGCTGCGGGCCTCGGACGGATCGGTGCGCTGGATGCACGAGCTCAACCCGACGGGCGGTGCCGACGACCCGACCGAGATCGAGAGCTCGCCGCTCGTCGTCGCCGGCCCCCACGGCGCGCCGATCGTCGTGGTCGGCTGGGACGTGCACAACTCGACCGACGGCGAGCCCGCCGGCGTGCTCGCCCTCGATGCCGCGACCGGGGAAGAGGTGTGGACGACCGTCCTCTCGCCGGCGGAGGGGGGTCCCGACGGTGAGGAGGCCACCGGCCCCGGGTGCGCGGACGTGTGGTCGTCACCGACCGTCGACGAGGGCCGGGGACTGGTGTTCGTCGGCACCGGCAACTGTGTGACCAGCCCGTCGGGCTACGGCCGGTTCGCCGAGGCCGTCGTGGCACTCGACCTCGATGACGGCACCCTGCGGTGGTCCTTCCAGCCTCACGAGCCCAACCGCGACGACCTGGACTTCGCCGGCGCCCCCAACCTGTTCGAATCGGCCGGCCGCGCGCTCGTGGGCCTCGGCGGCAAGGACGGCACCTACTACGCGCTCGACCGCGAGACCGGTGAGCTCGTGTGGACGACGCCGGTGGTCGGCCCGGGGCTCACGAACCCGGGCAGCAACTTCTCGACGGGCGGGTTCATCGGACCGACCGCGGTTGCCGACGGCGTGATCACCGGCGGCACCGCGATCGGCGACGACCCGTACCTGCACGCGCTGGACACCACGACCGGTGCGATCGAGTGGCAGCAGCCGATGGCGGCGGCGACGTACGGCGCGCCGGCGATCGCCACGACCGACGCGGGCGGCGGGGTCGTGGTGATCGGGGGGACCGACTTCACGATGCGCGCCCTCGACCTCGCGACCGGGGAGGTGCTGTGGTCCGACGAGGTCCAGGGCGCGGTGTCGGGCGGCCCGGCGATCGTCGGTGACGACGTGTTCGCGGTCGCGGGCATCCGGGAGCCCGGGCTCTCGAAGCGGTCGCGCACGAGCGGCGTGTACCGCTACTCGCTCTCGGGCAAGCCGGTGACCAGCACCACGACGCGGCCCGCGCCCGACGAGGAGAGCACGGGAACGAGACCGAAGGAGCCGACGACGCCACAGCCCTGCGTCGAGACACCGTGCGACGTCGCGTTCAACCTGGTGCAGCCGCCGCCGGGCGTCACGCCACGCATGCAGCTGCTCGTGAACCTCGACCCGTGGCGCGTGGTCGTGAAGACCCAGGGCCTCGGCGACCCGTCCGCATGGCTGCGACCGGGGAGCCTCGCCGAGCAGGACGGCGCGACGCGCTTCGGCGTGTTCATCTCCGAAAGCGATGACAACCCCCAAGGCGGCCTGCTCTGCGTGCTCGACGCCGAGGGCTCGTGCACGACCCGGAAGATCCCCCGGGTCGGTGCGACCTACAACCGCATCACCGTGCTCGCCATCACCGACTCGGACGAGCTGCCGTCACCGGCCGAAGGCGTCGACCGTCTCGTGGTGACGCGCTCGTTCGATCCCGTGCTCGCGCCGGTCGGGCGACAGAAGCCGTCGAAGTCCTGACCAAGGAGAAGGAACCAGTGAAGAAGCTCGCGCTCGTGACGGCACTCGTGATGCTGACCCTGGGGCTCGCCGCCGCGCCGGCCCTCGCCGGCGAGGCGTCGCCGCCCGTCATCGTGCTCAACGGTCAGGGCAACGACCTCGACGCGTACGCGTCGAAGCCGCCGTTCAAGACCCAGAAGGTCATCACGAACCGCAACACCGACCCGAAGGGCTTCGACATCAACGCCCAGATCTGCTTCTTCCCCGACGGGCACACGTTCATCGCGGGAGAGGACACCGGCCAGCCCGACCCGGTGCAGGGCTGGGGCATCTTCGAGCTGAAGGGCAGGAAGGTCGGCAAGCTCGCGGCGAAGCAGACCGGCAAGCTCCAGCCGACGTTCCAGGGCTCCAGCGACAACGCCGAGAACTACGGCTGCGGGATCCTGTCGGACGGGCGGGTGGTGACCACCGACATCGGCAACCAGGCGGAGGGCGACGGCGACGGCCAGCTCATCGTCTGGTTCCCGCCGCTCACCAAGGGCTTCAAGACCGTCAAGGACGGCACCGTCGGGAAGGTGCCCTACTGCAAGATCGACACCACGATCGCGACCGCAGGCGGCATCGCCGTCGATGACGACGACAACCTCTACGTCGCGTCCGCCCGTCCGCCGACCTCGGGCATCTGGAAGTACAGCGGCCCGTTCCCGACGTCACCGGACGCCGACGGCGGTTGTGGCAGCACCGACGGCACGGGCGCGCCACTCGCCGACACCGTCACGAAGGAGCTGTTCATCCCCGCCGGCGACAACCAGCTCGTCAGCCCGAACGCGATCGTGGCCGCGCCCGACAGCGGCAACTGGTACGTGTCGAGCGTGTTCACCGGCGTGATCAACGAGTACGCGCCCGACGGCACGTTCGTGCGCACCGTGCTCCGGCCGCCGGCAGGTGAGGGCCCCGGACCCGAGCCGATCAGCACGGGCTCGCCGCTCGGGCTCGGCGTCGCGCCCGACGGCACCCTCTACTTCGCCGACATCGGGATCGTCATCTCCGACGACGGCGTCGGTCCCGGCGACCGGACGGGCACCGTGCGCAGGATCAGGTTCGTCGACGGCGCGCCCCAGGCGCCCGAGACGATGGCGGAGGACCTCGCGTTCCCCGACGGCATCGGGATCTACGTCCCGACGAAGCAGAGCTGACCGCCGACAGCGGCTGACCCTCCCCGGCCGGGCCCGCGGCACGGCCCGCCGCGTAGCATCGGTGCGATGAGCCCGGCGGTGCAGATCCTCGCGGTCGGTGCGGCTGCGCCGTCATGGCGCCTCCCGGCAGCCGACGTCGGCGCGGCCTGGGGCCGCGGCGGACGCGGGCAGGCGGCCGTGTGCGCCCCCGACGAGGACACGCTCACCCTGGCCGCCGAGGCCGCCAGCCGAGCGCTCGACGTGTCGGGCCTCCAGCACGACATCGTCGACGGTCTGTGGTGGGGCACGAGCCGCCCGCCGTTCGCCGAGGGTCCGAGCCACGCGGTGCTCGCCCGGGCGATCGGTCTGTCGTACAACTCCGCCGGTGCGCTGTGCGCGGGCTCGCCGCACTCCGGGATGGAGGCGCTGCTCGGCGCGGCCGACGCGATCGGTGCGGGGAGTGCTCGAGTCGCGCTCGTCGTGGTGTCGGACGCGATCGTGCCGGGTGCCGGCACCGGGTTCGAAGCGCGCGCCGGCGCCGGTGCTGCGGCGGTGGTGCTCGTGTCGCACGGCGGAGCCGCGTCGATCGGGGCGCGCGTCACCCGGACGCACGCTTTCCTCGACCGCTACCGCGGCGACGCCGAGACCGAGACCCGCGACCTCTACGACCCGCGGCTCTTCCGCGAAGAGGTGTTCGTGCCCACGCTGCGCGAGCTCGGCGACCAGCTGGCGGCGCTCGACGCGCGGGCGTGGTCGCTGCCAGATCCCGACGGTCGCCTCGGTGCGACGGTCGCCAAGCAGCTCGGCGTCGGCACGCCGGCGTCAGCGGCGGTGTACGCGCAGCTGGGAGACACGGGGGCCGCGGCGCCGCTGCTCGGAGCCATCGGCGCTCTCGACGCCGCGGGCACGGTCGCGGTGGTCGGCTTCGGCGGCGGGCGGGCCACCGGCGTCGAGATCGTCGCCAAGGAGCCCGTCTCGGGAGCCGCGATGGTCGCGAGCGCGCTCGCCGGCGGGACGACCGTGACCTACCCCGAGGTGCTCCGGGCCCGCGGGCAGCTCGTGGCCTCCGGGGAGACGGTGCAGATGGGCGTCCCGCCCGCGAGCGCCCAGTTCGTCCGCGGAGCCGACGAGATGCTCGGCCTGCTCGGTGCGCGCTGCGTCGACTGCGGGACGATCAACACTCCCCCGTCGATCCACCCGCACTGCACCTCGTGCGGCAGCACGAAGTTCGTGCTCGAGCCGCTCGCACGCCGCGGCGTCGTCCACACGTTCGTCGTCAACCAGACGATGCCCGCCCCGTTCGTCGCGCCGCTCCCGCTCGCGGTGGTCGACCTCGAGGACGGGGCCCGCGTGATGCTGCAGGGCGCCGGCGACGGCAGCGATCTCGAGATCGGCACGACCGTCGAGCTGGTGCTGCGGCGCTACGCCTACGAGCGCGGCGTGCCGGTGTACGGCTACAAGGTACGAGCCATCGAGGAGCAGAGCTCATGAGCTGGAACCGGGTCGCGGTCGTCGGCGGTGGGCTCATCAAGTTCGGGGAGCTCTTCGAGCAGAGCTACGAGCAGATGGCAGCCGGCGCGTTCGCGGCCGCCGTCGACAGCGTCGACGAGGGCTTCGAGCCGAGCCAGGTGGAGGCTGCGTTCGTCGCGACCCAGCGCGGGACGTTGTGGGGGCAAGAGGGGATCGGTGGAAACACGATCCCGACCGCGATCGGTCTTGCCGGCATCCCCTGCACGCGCATCGAGAACGCATGCCCGTCCGGCTCGGACGCGTTCCGCGTCGGCGCGATGGCGGTTGCGAGCGGCGTCCATGACGTCGTTCTCGTGATCGGCGTTGAGAAGATGCGCGACAAGTCGGCCGAGGAGGGCCTGCTGTCGCGCGCCGCGGCCGGCCACCCGATCTTCACTCGTGGTGAGACCGCGCCCGTGCTGTTCGCGCCGTTCGCGACACGGCACATGCACGAGTACGGCACGACGCACGAGATGCTCGCGTCAGTGGCGGTGAAGAACCACCACAACGGCGCCCTCGACCCGTACGCCCACTTCCAGAACCAGATCACGGTCGAGGACGTCCTCGCCTCCCCCGTGGTCTGCACGCCGCTGCACCTCCTCGACTGCTGCCCGCAGACCGACGGGGCGGCGGCGGTGCTGCTGGTCAACGCCGACCTCGCCCAGCGGTACACGGAGAACCCCGTGTACGTCGCCGGGTTCGGGGTCGCCACCGATCACCCGTACCTCCACGAGAAGTCGACGTTCACGTCGCTCAAGGCGACCGGCATGGCCGCAGAGCGCGCCTACGCGATGGCCGGCATCGAACCGTCCCAGGTCGACTGCGCCGAGGTGCACGACTGCTTCACCATCACCGAGATCCTCGACATCGAGGACCTCGGGTTCGTCGACAAGGGCAAGGGTGGCGTCGCGTCGCTCGACGGCGAGACGTCGCTGACGGGTCGCATCCCGATCAACACCTCCGGCGGCCTGCTCGCCAAGGGCCACCCGATCGGTGCGACCGGCGTCGCGCAGCTCGTCGAGTGCTGGTGGCAGCTCCGCGGCGACGCCGGAGACCGGCAGGTGGAGACGCGCAACGGCTACGCGCTCCAGCACAACGTCGGCGGACGCGGCTCGGGCGTCTCGGTCGTGAACATCTTGACCACTGACAACGGCTGACCAGGGCAGGCCGCGTGATCGAGTACGAGATCGGCGCCGATCACGTCGGGCGCATCACGCTCGACCGGCCCGACGCGAAGAACGCGCTCACGATCGAGATGCGCGACGCGATCGTCGACTCGGTGCGCGATGCCCGTGACGACCCCGACGTTCGGGCGCTGCTGATCACGGGCAACGGCGACGCGTTCTGCGCGGGCATGGACCTCTCGGCGTCGACGGTCGCGAAGGCGGCGGAGCCCGGCTATCAGACGCGCACCACGTCCGAGGCGCTCCGTGTCGGTGTGCACGCGTTCATCCGGGAGCTCTGGGAGCTCGACAAGCCGACGGTCGCGTCGGTCAACGGCGCCGCGGTCGGCCCCGGCGCGCATCTCGCGCTGGCGTGCGACTTCGTGCTCGTGCACGAGCGCACGCGTTTCCTGTGGTCGTTCGCCAAGTGGGGTCTCGTCGTCGACGCCGGCGGCGCGTACCTACTGCCGCGCCTCGTGGGTCTTCCCCGCGCCAAGGCGATGGTGATGCTCGGCGAAGGCGCGACCGGCCAAGAGGCCGTCGACCTCGGCCTCGCGTACCGGTGCGTCGCCGAGGACGAGCTCGCCGGCGTGGCCGCCGAGCTCGCGGTTCGCCTCGCGGCCGGGCCGACGCGCTCGCTCGGCCTCTCGAAGCGGCTCCTCAACGAGACGTTCGAGACCGGTCTCTCCCACAGCCTCGAGCTCGAAGGCGCGTACCAGTCGCTCGCCGCCACCTCGGACGATCTCGCCGAGGGCATGGCGGCGTTCCGCGACCGCCGCGACCCCAACTTCTCAGGGACCTGACGGCACCGATACTGTCTGACAACCACGTCAGGTCTGGCGCCGCGGCACCGCGGCGACCGGAGGGAGCGGAGGTGCTCGCCAACGGGCGAGTGCCCGCGAGCCGGGTACCCGGGCTCGCAACGAGCGAGTGAGGGATGATGGGCTTGTTCGACGGGAAGGTCGCGATCGTCACCGGTGCCGGTCGCGGCATCGGACGCGAGGAGGCGCTGCTGCTGGCGCGCGAGGGGGCCGCGGTCGTCGTCAACGACCTGGGCGGTGCCCGCTCCGGCGAAGGCAGCGATGCGGGGCCCGCGCAGCAGGTCGTCGACGAGGTCACGAAGGCAGGCGGCAAGGCCGTCGCGAACACCGACGACATCTCGTCGTGGAAGGGCGCCGAGGCCCTGATCAAGCAGGCGGTCGAGGAGCTCGGTGGGCTCGACGTGCTGGTCAACAACGCCGGCATCCTGCGCGACAAGATGAGCTTCAACATGACCGAGGCCGAGTGGGACGCGGTCATCCAGGTCCACCTCAAGGGTCACTTCGCGCCGTCGCACTTCGCCGCTGCGTACTGGCGCGCGAAGAGCAAGGAATCGGGCGAGGGCGTCAACGCCAAGATCGTGAACACGGCCTCCGAGTCGGGTCTCTACGGCAACGCGGGCCAAGCCAACTACGCGGCGGCGAAGGCCGGCATCGCCGCGCTCACGATCGTGATGGGCCGCGAGCTCGAACGAGCCGGCGTGCGCGTGAACGCGATCGCGCCCGTCGCGCTCACTCGGCTCACCGAGGATCTCATGGGTGCGGCCCAGGAGGACGAGAAGGCCAAGGCCGCCCTCGACCCCGCCAACGTGGCCGCCGCGGTGGGCTGGCTCGCGTCAGACCTCTCCGAGGGAGTGACCGGCCAGGTGGTGAAGATCCAGGGCGGCGTGTGCCAGATCGTGCAGGGGTGGCGACCGATCACGCAGATCACGAGCGACAAGCCCTGGACGATCGAGTCGATCGACGCAGGCAAGGCCGAGCTCTTCGCGGAGTCGGACCCCGGCCTGCCACCGTTCCTGCTCGACCTCCCGAGCTGACGTGCGCCTCGCCTGGGGCGAGGAGGAGCTCGCCTTTCGCGACGACCTGCGTGCGTTCCTCGAGGAGCACGTGCCCGTTGAGGCGCTCGCGGGCTTCGACACCGCGGACAGCCACGCCGACGAACGAGACGAGATCGTTCCGCAGTGGGCACGCGACTGGCAGGCGACGCTCTTCGACCATGGCTGGATGATCCCCGCCTACCCGCCGGAGCACGGTGGGCGTGACGCAACACCGATCCAGACGCTCGTGTACCTCGAAGAGATGGCGACGCGACGCGTCCCGCGCTCGCTGCACTTCCCCGGTTACGCGATCGTCGCACCGAGCCTGCTCGAGTTCGGCAACGACGACCAGCAGCGGCTCGTCCCCGCCGCGATCCGAGGCGACACGATCTGGTGCATCGGCATGAGTGAGCCGAACGCCGGCTCCGACCTCGCCGGCCTGCAAACGCGCGCGGTGCTCGACGGCGACCGGTTCGTCGTCAACGGTCAGAAGGTGTGGACGAGCTACGCGACCATTGCCGAGAAGTGCTTCGTGTACGTGCGCACCGACCCCGACGCCCCCAAGCACAAGGGCATCAGCCTCCTGATCGTCGACATGGACACCCCCGGCATCGAGGTGCGGCCGCTACGACACCTGACCGGCGCCGCACACTTCGCCGAGGTCTTCTTCACCGAAGTCGAGGTGCCGGCAGAGAACCTCGTCGGTGGCCTCAACGACGGCTGGCGCATCACGCAGGGATCGCTCGCGCACGAGCGGGCCGGACTCTGGGTCGAGGGCGTCGCACGGCTCGAGTCGACGATCACGGGTCTGGTCGATCTGGCCCGCCGTTGGGGTCGAGCAGACGATCCCGGGGTCCGCCGAGCGATCGCGTCGGTCTACGAGCAGGCCGCGTCGCTGCGCGCGCTCGGCTACAAGGGCTTCGCGAGCTTCGCGCAGGGATCGTCGGCACCCGAGCACTCGTACATGAAGATGGCGACGTCGGAGCTGGGCCGAGCCGCCATCGAGCTCGCGATGTCGATCCAGGGCGCGTACGCGGCCGTGCACGACCCCGAGCGCGGTGACGAGCGCGGTCGGTGGGTCGAGATGTTCTTCCTGAGCTTCGCCAACACGATCGCCGGCGGCTCGTCGGAGATCCAGCGCAACATCATCGCCCAGCGCGTCCTGGGCCTCCCGCGGGCCTGAGGAGCGCGACCCGATGGACTTCAGCCTCTCCGACGACCAGGAGCTGCTGCGTGACACCGCGCGGGCCATGCTCACCAACGAGTGCCCGACCACGCTCCTGCGTGCGCACATCGACGATCCCGCGGCAGCCGATCCCCTCTGGACGCACCTGCGCGAGTTCGCAGCGCTCGCGACCGGCGCGTGCTCCGACCTCCACCTCTTCGCGGAGGAGCTCGGCTACGTGGCGGCGCCCGGCGTGTTCCTCCCGACGGTGGCGATGGCCGCGCCGGTGCTCGGGGCGATCGGTGACGAGCGCGTCGACGCGATCGTGGCGGGCGAGACCACCGCGACGCTCGCCGTCGCCGGTGCCGACGGGGTGTGGCTCCCCAACGCCGAGCCCGTGAAGACGTTCGTGCCCGAGGCCGATCGGGTGGACTGGATCGTCGTCGTCGACGACGGACCGTCGGTGACGGTCGCGCCGGCCGGCGAGGCCGCCGCGCGCGCAGTCGAGACGGTCGACTTCTCGCGGCGCATGTTCGAGGTGGACGCGCAGGGATCGTCGACGGCGGTCGACCCTGCGGCCCTCGACGCCGCGCTCGACCGAGTGACGGTGATCGTCGCCACCGAGCTCGTCGGCAATGCGCGGCGCCTCTTCGACATGGCCCTGGCGTACGCGAAGGAGCGAATCCAGTTCGACGTGCCGATCGGATCGTTCCAGGCGATCCAGCACCGGCTCGCCGAGTGCTCCCTCGCAGTCGAGCGCGCCACGGCCGCGGTGCAGTACGCGGCGATGACCGTCGAGGCCGACGACGCCGACCGTCGCCGCGCCGTCCACGTCGCCAAGGCGGCGGCGGGCGCAGCCGCGGCCCGTGCAACGAAGGACGCCGCGCAGGTGCACGGCGGCATCGGGTACACGTGGGAGCACGACCTGCACCTCTTCATCCGTCACGCCTGCGGGAGCGAGGCGTGGATGGGGACGACCGACTGGCACCACGACCGCCTGGGCGACCTGCTGTTCGCCGCATAGCGCGGGCAACCTGGTCTCGGGTCACGGCGTCCTGCGGAGAGCGCCCGGAGCACGGGTACGATGCTGGGTGACACGAGTGTCAGGTAGCGCACACTCGAACGAGCCATCAGGGGGTACGCCGTGGCGCATGTCGACATGGTCGAGCTGGCCCGGAGCCGGGGCCGCATCAGCGAGGCTCCCACCGTCGACCCGGTCACGGCCGAGGTCGTCCGGGGGGCGATGGAGACCATCTGCTTCGAGATGGCCACCTACGTGTCGCGCACCGCGACGACACCCATCCTGAACCAGTCGAACGAGCGCAACGCCACGATCCTCGACGCCCGCGGGCGTCTCGCCGCGCTGTCGGTGGGCATCCCGCAGTTCATGCTCACCTCGACGCTGCCGGTGCGGTTCGCGCTCGACTTCCTCGGCGCCCAGGAGTTCCACGAGGGCGACGTGTTCGTCGCCAACGACCCCTACCACGGCGGCGGGCATCTCCCCGACTACAACGTCTTCGCGCCCGTGTTCGCCGACGTGCCGGCCGCGGGCGGCGGCACCGAGCGGCGCATGATCCTCATCTCGAGCATCCAGTGCCACCACGGCGACACCGGTGGCGGCGTGCCCGGTGGCTACAACGTGACCGCGAGCGACATCTGGGGCGAGGGTGTCCGCTGGCCGGTCGTGAAGGTCATCGACCGCGGCGAGGAGAGGCGCGACGTGCTGTACGCGCTCGCGGCGAACAACCGCATCCCCGGCTACATCGGCGACCTCCGCGCGCAGATCGGAGCCGCGCAGCTGGCGACGCAGCGTCTCGCGGAGGTGATCGAGCGGTACGGCGCGCACGTCGTCGAGGAGAGCGTCGACGCGATGATCGACTACGCCGCCAAGCGATTCCGCGAGGAGGTCGCGGAGTGGCCCGACGGCGTGTACCAGGCCGACGCGTACGTCGACCACGACCCGCTCGGCAACCCCGACGTGCACCTGCACGTGAAGATCACCGTGGCCGGGGAGGACCTCACGATCGACTTCTCGGGGAGCGACACGCGCCAGGAGCTCCAGGCGTGGTCGACGTTCGGCAACACCCGCGGGTACACGGTCGGGCAGATCGCGGCGATGATGGACCCGGAGATCCCCAAGAACGAGGGCTTCTTCGACCAGATCAAGCTCGTCGTGCCCGCCGGCTGCGTGCTCAACCCACACCCGGGCCGACCCGTGAGCGCGGGCACGCACCACCCGGGCGCCGACGTCGGCGAGGTGATCGCCGTGGCGATGCAGGACGTGCTGCCCGACAAGGCCGTCCCCCAGACCTACAAGACGGGCATCCCGACGATCATCACCGGGACCGACCCGCGCACGGGTCAGCCGTTCACCGACCACTCGGCCGAGGTGTACGCCGGCTGGTGCAACGCGGCGAAGGGCATGGACGCGTGGGGCGCGCAGGCCGCGAGCTTCGGGAACCTGTGGAAGGCGACGGCGGAGATCAACGAGAGCCTGTTCCCACATGTCCAGTGGTCGCGCGACTACCGCACCGACTCGGGCGGTGCCGGCCAGTGGCGCGGCCTGTGCGGCAGTCACTACGAGAAGGAAGTGCGCGTCGACGCGAAGGTCTACACGTACGTCGTCGGCATGAAGTACCCGATGCCCGGGATCCGAGGCGGCAAGCACGGCGCACCGAACGAGATGATCATCCGATACGGCTCCGACGACCCGTACAAGGTGGCCCACACCGCCGAGTGGGTGCCGATCTCCGCGGGCCAGCGCGTCATGTACGACTACGGCGGCGGTGGCGGCTGGGGAGACCCGCTCGACCGTGACCCTCAGGCCGTCCTCGACGACGTGCTCGACGAGTACGTGAGCGTCGAAGGCGCCGAGCGCGACTACGGCGTCGTGCTGACCGGCAGTCTCTCCGACCTCACGCTCTCGGTCGACCAGGGCGCCACGCAGCGCCGGCGCGCGGAGGTGCGTGCACGAGGCGGCGAGTGAGCGAGCGCGACCAGTAGATGGGGTACAGGGTCGGCATCGATGTCGGTGGCACGTTCACCGACGTGATCTGCGTGACGCCCGAAGGTGAGGTCGTGCTCGAAAAGACGCCGACCACGGCGGGCGACCAGTCGACGGGCGTCATGAACGGTCTCACGCAGCTCGCCGCGCGGTTCTCGATGCCGC
>Ga0315534_1002053_pt1 | contig 13799 bp, 11 predicted proteins | sample SalMarSW160240MG_FD_203094 | JGI IMG/M metagenome (GOLD analysis project Ga0315534, IMG submission 203094) | Salt marsh sediment microbial communities from the Plum Island Ecosystem LTER, Massachusetts, United States - Salt Marsh Sediment SW1602-40 ... | reverse complement strand
TTGTAATAGACCGATCACATCAGTGAACTCCGTGAAAAAACCCCATGCATCTTCATAGAGGTCAATTCCGCCAGTATTAATATCACGATATGAAAGGAACGGAGTAGAAGTTAAATCCATAGGCATCATTTTCATAGAAAACGACTGCCCTTTTATAATATTGTATATAAAGACGTGTTTGTTAAAATATTTAATGGTATAAGGGTACACCGCTACACCATTACACCGTTAATTCACCGTCAGGCTTATTTTCTTCTCCTCCATCAGCTTTCTCATATTGATGAGGGCGTATCTCATCCTTCCCAGGGCAGTATTGATACTGACATCTGTTATCCGGGCTATCTCTTTGAAGCTCATGCCCGCATAATGACGCAGAATAACCACTTCCCGCTGATCATCCGGAAGAAGGTTGATCATTTTCCTGATATCCTTCTGTATCTGCTTCCTGATCATATTATCTTCAACTGTACTCTCTGCCATTTTCTTTGAGTTAAACAGATCCGAATCATAGTCATCGTTCGATATTGTATTAATCTGCTTTACTCTCCTGAAATGATCAATTATCAGGTTATGGGCAATACGCATGACCCAGGAAAGAAATTTTCCGTTATCGTAATATCTTCCAGCCCTTACAGACTGTATAACCTTCATGAAGGTATCCTGGAAAAGATCTTCAGCAAGTGCCTTATCGTGTATATATAAACTAATATACCCAAAAACTTTATTCTTATGACGGTGGATTAATTGCTCAAAGCAAGACTGCTCACCTCCTATGAACCTTTGTATCAGTTCATAATCGGATATCACTTTTTCCATAGCTCTCTCTTTAAATTACCAAGAGTAGAGTTGTTTAATAGGCAGTCCTCCCTGATTTAAGATATTTAACGTAACACCAAAGAAAGCAATTTTTTTTAAACTGAAAGTATTACTTTTGAATTTTAACAAATATTTTACACGAACAGCCTGAAATAATTGATGAATGGAAGTATTGAAATCAGAGGGGCAAGGGTTCATAACCTAAAGAATATCACTGTCAGTATACCAAGAAACAAGCTGGTTGTAATAACTGGAGTTTCAGGTTCGGGGAAATCATCACTCGCTTTTGACACTATTTATGCAGAAGGTCAGAGAAGGTATGTAGAGAGCCTTTCGGCCTATGCACGCCAGTTCCTTGGCAGGATGAACAAACCGGAGGTCGATTTTATTAACGGCATCCCTCCTGCCGTTGCCATAGAGCAAAAGAAAAATTCCCGTAATCCCAGGTCAACCGTCGGAACATCAACAGAGATTTATGACTACATGAGGCTTCTTTTTGCCCGCATCGGTCGTACTTATTCTCCCGTTTCCGGCAGGGAGGTAAAAAAACACAGCGTTGATGACATTGTCAGCTTCCTGGCATCTCTTCCTGAAGACACCAGGGTCATCATCACCTCGTCGGGGGAAATACCCGAAAACATTAACGTAAAGGAATACTTTAACTTTCTCAGCAAACAGGGATTTGACAGAATTGAATCGGAAGGTGAACTTATCAGAACCGATGAAATAACAAATCCGGAAGATTTTAAACCCGGACAGCGGGTCAATATAGTTATCGACAGACTAATTATCACTCACTCGGAGGATAATTTCAGCAGGGCAGCCGATTCTGCCCAGACAGCTTTTCAGACAGGTAAAGGGTATTGCCAGGTGTTGATTCAGGGAGAAAAGAAAATCAGGAGAGAGAGTTTCTCAAATAAATTTGAAGCAGACGGCATACAGTTTGAAGAACCGTCTGAATATCTTTTCAGCTTTAATAATCCGATAGGTGCATGCCCTGTTTGCGAGGGATACAGTAAAATTATCGGCATCGATGAAAATCTTGTAATTCCTGATCAAAACCTCTCTGTGTACGATGATGCTATTGCATGCTGGAAAGGTGAAAAGATGAAAAAATGGAAGGAGCGGCTTATCAGCAATTCCAGTCTCTTTGATTTCCCGATACATAAACCATACTACCTGCTTTCCGAAGAGCAGAAAGAGCTTCTGTGGAAAGGGAACAAATATTTTTACGGGCTGAACCGTTTTTTTCAGCATCTGGAAGAGAAAAAGTTCAAGATACAGTACAGGGTTTTGTTAAGCAGGTACCGTGGCAAAACAACATGTCCGGAATGTAAAGGTTCAAGGTTACGTAAAGAGGCAGGATATGTAAAAGTTGCAGGGAAAATGGTCCAGGAGCTTGTTAACATTCCTGTGGACAGTTTATACAGGTTGTTCAGTGAAATATCCCTTTCTGATTCTGATGCTTCCATTGCAGAGAGGCTTCTTAAGGAGATAACAATAAGGCTTCGTTTTCTTATCGATGTCGGTCTGCCATATCTTACTCTCGACAGGCTCTCATCAACCCTTTCAGGCGGAGAATCACAGAGGATAAACTTATCGACATCGCTGGGCAGCAATCTTGTCGGTTCTATGTATATACTTGATGAGCCAAGTATCGGGTTGCATCCCAGGGACACTAATCTTCTTATAAAGGTATTGAAGGAGCTTCGTGATCTCGGGAACTCCGTAATAGTAGTTGAACATGAAGAAGAGATCATAAGGGCTGCAGATGAGATTGTGGATATGGGTCCTGAGGCTGGCAGACTTGGAGGAGAGGTCATTTTTCAGGGAGGCCTGGATCTTACAAGATCAAACCCCTCACTTACAGCTGGTTATCTGAGCGGCAGACTCTGTGTCCCGGTACCGGCGATAAGAAGAAAATGGAACAGTTATATTGAAATCAGGGGAGCACGGGAAAATAACCTTAAATCGATAGATGTCAGGTTTCCGCTTCATACTATTACTGTCGTTACAGGAGTAAGCGGATCCGGAAAGTCGAGTCTTGTATCAGATACTTTGTACAGGTATCTCTCAAGAATCATAAATGGCAATAACCTGAGGCCGGGGAGCTTCATGGAGATCACCGGGGATATTACGGGTCTCACGGGTATAGAGATGGTTGATCAGAATCCGATAGGAAAATCGAGCAGGTCAAATCCCGTAACCTACCTAAAGGCATATGATGAAATAAGGAGGCTTTATGCCGAGCTGCAGGGATCGGTCCAGAATAATTTCAAGGCATCTCATTTTTCCTTTAACATTGAAGGGGGGCGATGCGAAGAGTGCCAGGGAGACGGTATAATACGTGTAGAGATGCAGTTTATGGCTGATGTAGAGCTTACCTGTGAAGTCTGTAAAGGCAAGAGATTCAAGAAAGAGATCCTTGAAGTCAGGTATCACGGTAAAAACATCTATGATATGCTTGAGATGACCATTGATGATGCAATTAATTTCTTCAGTAATCATCCTGGAAAGAGTGAGAAGAGGATCATAGATAAGCTAAAGCCATTGTCGGATGTCGGACTTGGCTACATAAAAATGGGACAGTCATCCAGCACTCTGTCGGGCGGAGAGAGCCAGCGTGTAAAGCTTGCCTATTTTCTGAGTCAGGAAAGAGGCAACGGCCACATACTCTTTATTTTTGATGAGCCTACCACAGGACTTCATTTTCATGATATAAATAAACTGCTTAAATCATTAAATGCCCTTGTTGATCATGGCCATTCTGTAATACTTATAGAACATAACCAGGAGGTTATCAAGAGCTGTGACTGGGTTATCGACCTGGGTCCTGAGGGCGGAGAAGATGGCGGATATGTTGTCTTTGAAGGAAAGCCTGAAGATCTTGCGAAGTGCAAAGCATCGCATACCGGTAGATATCTTGCACCAAAATTAAACAAGCAGGGACGTTGCATGCAACGTCCCTGAAATATTCATTTATCTTATTCCTGTCTATTTATTCAGTTTAAAACCGAACATAATAGCAACGCATCCGCTTGCAGGTGTATCTCCGGGCTGATTAAAGGATGAGACCTTTATTACCAGCTTCAACTGCTGACTCGATTCAAGTCTAAAATCCCATGTGCTGGCAAAGTCATTTTCCTTGTTCGAATAGAGAACATTTTTATTTATATCCATGATTTTAAACTCGATGGCAGGAAGGCTGCTCTCACCTACTATTGCAACTCTGTACTCCATATCGGAGTAAAATGTTTTATACAGTTCTGCCTCTTCGCCTTCAATAAGGACTGCTGCATGGTAGTTCCCATCATGTGTATAGGCAGCAAGCTCAGGAAGGCACTCTTTCCTGGCAAATGCCTTACACTGTGCATCAGCGTAACTATTTAAGGCAAAGACAAATAATGTAATAAGTGATATAGTCTTTAATAGTCTCATAGCATTTTATTTTACAAATGAATTTCTGATCTCACCAACTACGCCTGACAGTTCTATGAATACCTCCGGAGTCATATCTGTCTTTACTTCTGATTTCAGGACTGTGGTGTTGGAGGCCGGGTCAAATTCGGGTCTGACAGGTGATGTATTAATCTTTATCTTGTCGAAAACATTTTTAAGTTTTGCTACCTCGACTATCAGTTCATCTACGGCAGGGTTTCCTTTACTACTTTCAAGTAGATTCAGCAGTATGTCGATTGAAAGTTTCTGATCGATTATCCTTCCTACCAGTTTATTGGTATTTAACTCTTTCATATCAACCAGCTGAGTAGAAATATATAGGCCTTCCACCCATCCTCCAACCAGTACCATGGCAGCAGTTGCGGGCTGTCCATTATCTTCGAGGTATGAATTTGAATTCATGAAGGTCTGGGATACAATATCCATGATAACCTCACTGTTGTTGATATTTTCCTCAAGCCGGTCAATATCCTCCTGTTCAATGGCCTTCAGGATACCCAGTCCATCAGCCATTTTCTTAGCCGCATTCATATAGTCGATCAGGAGCTGGGTTTGTTCGTATAAACTTGCAAAACTCAGATCGCATGTGTAAACGCCCAGGTTAAGAGCCATTGACTTGCTTGTTACATATGTATTAACACTGGTAACCGGGTTCAGCAGGGCTTCATCGAATCTTGCCCCCGCAGATTTAATAAGCATTGCTGACTCAAGAGGGGAAGGTAACGCATTGAAAATCTTCTCTGCCTGCTTAATATCCTGTAATATTGCTGTATTATCCTCTGGCATTGGGACTTTGATCTCTTCATCGGGTGCTTTTTTACCACCTTTACAGGCAGTAAGAAAACTGAGGATCAGTATGAATACAAACAAAATACCCGAATTAATTCTGTACTTTTTATTCATAATCTAAATATTTAATTGTCTAAACCTAATCAACGACTAAATTAGTATATTATTTTTATATTTTCAAAAACAGTGCCATGTAATTGATTTCATGTAAAACTAATTTAAAATTCTTCTGATTTGATAAAATCGGTAAAAAAACTCAGGGAACTTGCCGTAATCCTCTCTCATATACTCATGAAAAAGATGTCCTGACACAGGAACTTATCTCTATACATGAAAAATAATTAATCTTGCGAAGAGAAGTATTTCATGAACTGGGTTCTTTCATAGACCACCGGCTTTACATAGTTTCGCCAGTTAAGCTTTCCCCTGAATTCATCTACTGATCCGAAGCCTTTCCTGTCCATCCAGGTTTCTATCTGCTTGTTCATCTCCTTAAGGAAGGGTATCCCCTTGTTATACAACACCGAACAAACCTGTACTGAATGAGCGCCGGCAAGCAGGTATCTAATAGCGTCTGCTCCGCTATGAACCCCTGTTGATGCCGAAATATCTATTCTTATATCCTGTGCGCTTGCCATGGCAATCCACCTGAGCACATGTCTTCTTTCACCTTCTGTACTGAATATGGCCGCAGGGAAAATATCGATTTTATCTATATTTATATCAGGTTCATAAAACCTGTTGAACATGACAACCCCATTTATTCCTCTTAAATAGAACTGATCAATCATATAAAGGATATTGGAAAACCTGTAACCAATCTTTATTACAATTGGTATCTTCACCACTTTTTTCAGTTTTTCAATCAGATCAAAATAGATTTTTTCTGAATCATGAGAATTTTTCTTTCTGTCGAGTGGAAGGAAAAAAACATTTATTTCAAGTGCATCTGCTCCTGCATCAGCAATATTTTTTGCGAAACCTGTCCAACCCTCCGAGGAAAAACAGTTTATGCTGGGGATTACCGGAATACTGAGAATTTCCTTGGCCTTTCTTATAAGTGTAAGATACTCTTCAACAGAATTTGATTTAATATAATTAGCAATATAATCATCCGCTTCAGGGTAACCAGCTGATGTGTGTAACACGCTGACATGATAATTTATCTGTTCTTCAAAAAGCGATTTAAGCACTACAGCGCCCGCACCGTTGTCTTCTGCCTCCTTAAGCAATCCGGGCGTCGATGTAAGCCTGCTGCTGCTTACAATAAGGGGGCTTTTAAGCTCCAGCCCCAAATATTTTACAGATAGTATTTCCATATCTTAATTAAATAACCAATTACTAATCACATTCTCTCCCCAAATATAATACTTCCAATCCTTATCATGGTACTTCCCTCTTCAATTGCAATCCTGTAATCGCCTGACATTCCCATTGATATCTCGCTGAATGAAGATTGATCATGGAAATACTTGTTTTTCAGCTCATTAAAATAGCCATACAGACATCTGAATTCCTCTCTTACCTGTTCATGATTATCGGTAAAAGTAGCCATCCCCATCACACCGCACAACCTGATATTGTCAAGCAGTCTGAATTCTTCTGATCCCATCATCTCCCTTACCTCGTCCATGCTAAATCCGAATTTGGTCTCCTCCCTTGCAATATGGAATTGCAGGAGGCAGTCTAAAATCTTATTGACCTGAAAGGCCTCTTTGTTAATGATCCTGAGAAGCCTGAATGTATCAACTGATTGTATCATAGTAATCAAGGGAGCGATATGTTTCACTTTGTTGCTTTGGAGGTGACCAACAAAATGCCACTCAATATCAGTCGGCAGAAATTCCCCCTTTTCTGTAAGTTCCTTCACTCTGTTTTCACCAAAAATCCTGTGTCCTGTATTATAAGCCTTAAGTATATCATCAGTTGTTTTTGTTTTTGAAACAGCCACCAGCTTAACATTAGCAGGTATCTCTTTTTTAAGCTTGATGATATTTGAAGCAATATCTGTCATAATGATTTTCCGATAAGGCAAAATAAAAACCAGAAGTGTCAACCGTAAAGATATAGATTTTTCTCCGTGGAACTCTGTGCCTTCTCATTGGAACTCTCCCGATAAATCGGGACAAGTTGTGTAAGTTCTTATAATTCTGTTTTCCGAAGGCAGAACCGGAGTAAAAATCAATCCAGAAGGTGTATCACCAGTCCGCTGCGGAGCTTGGGTTCAAACCATGTTGTTTTTGGAGGCATTATATTACCTGAATCGGCAATTGTAATCAGCTGCTTCATTGAGACCGGATATAATGCAAATGCTACTTTCATCTCACCTCTGTCGATCCTGTTTTTAAGTTCCCTTATGCCGCGTTTACCACCTACAAAATCAATACGTTTTGATCTACGGAGATCCTGTATATCAAGTATCGGGGTAAGCACCTGGTTTGTCAGTATAGTAACATCAAGACCGCCTACAGGATCGTTATCATCATAGGTTCCTTTTCGTGCTGAAAGACTATACCAGTTTCCTTCGAGATACATTGAAAAATTATGAAGCCTGCGGGGTTTATACGTTCTGGGTCCCCTGTTTTTTATTTCAAAAGCCTGTTCGAGACGTAAAAGGAATTCTTCAGCCGTTAATCCGTTAAGATCCTTTAATGTCCTGTTGTAGTCAATTATTCTAAGCTGATTATCGGGAAAATGAACTGCCAGGAAGTAATTATATTCTTCAGTACCCTTATGGTTGGGATTATTTTCACGTTTCTCCTTTCCTACGAGAGCGGCCGCAGCTGTTCTGTGATGACCGTCAGCGACATATGTACAGGGCACCTTCATTGCGAACAGCTTCTCGATCTGTTTGTTGGTATCAGGATCACGAACCACCCAGAAATGATGTCCAAATCCGTCTTCAGCAGTGAAATTGTATTCAGGTTTTCCTTTTCTAACAATCTTTTTTACAATGGCATCTATCTCTTTTACAGCAGGATACGTCAGGAATACCGGTTCGATGTTGGCATTGTTTGTTCTTATATGGATCATTCTGTCCTGTTCCTTATCGGGTCTTGTAAGCTCGTGTTTTTTAATTCTATCCTCCAGGTAGTCATCAACTGAAGCACATCCAACAATACCATACTGTGTACGGTCTGCCATGGTTTGAGCATAAATATAAAAATAAGGTTTCTTATCCTGTACCAGCCAGCCCTTTTTCTGCCAGAGGGCGAAATTGGCTACTGATCTCTTATATACTTCTTCAGAATGAGTATCAATATCTTCAGGCAAGTCTATTTCGGCTCTTGTTATATGGAGTAATGAGGATTCTTTACCTGTTGCCATGGCCCTCGCTTCTTCTATATTCATTACATCATAGGGCAGACATGCCACATCTTCAGCAATATTGCGTGGAGGTCTTAATCCCCTGAATGGTTTTACTATTGCCATAAGCAATTTATTTCTACTTGTTTAATCTGTATTTTTCAATTCCCTTATTAAAATAATTTACTATCTGTCTTGCAGCTGCTGCTCCAGCATTAATATTTGCCTCTTCTGTCTGTGCTCCCATCTTCTTCGCAGTAAAAATAAATCTCCCAATATACTTCTCTTCAAAGATACTTTTGCAATCAGGTTCAATATCAGATAGATAGAAAAGGTCGTCACGTTCCTCAAATATTTTCAGAATACCTTCTTCATCAATCAATTCTTTTCTTGCTGTATTGACAAGCACTCCATTACGGGGCATCTTCTTTAGCAATTCATACCCTATCGATTTTCTGGTTATGTCGTTAAGAGGCATATGGAGTGAAATGTACTGACATCTCGAGTACATATCATCAATATCGGTAATTTGTTTTGCACTGTTATTCTTCATTATTCTTTCACTCACAAAAGGATCATAAGCATAAATATCCATACCAAATCCGCGGGCAATATCAGCAACATATTTCCCTACATTGCCAAAAGCATGTAATCCAATTGTTTTACCTCTAAGTTCACTGCCTGTTTTACCGCTAAATCCGCCGCGTATCTTGTACAGAATTAATTCGAAAACAAGTTCCGCAACAGCATTGGCATTCTGGCCAGGGGTATTCATTGCAATAACATTGTGTGCTGTACATGACTGAAGGTCAAGGTTATCATATCCCGCTCCTGCACGGACCACGATCTTTAGTTGCTTAGCGGCATTTAATACATCATCAGTGACTTTATCACTTCTTACAATTAAGGCATCAGCGTCAGAGACCGCATCCATAAGTAGTGAATTATCAGAATATTTTTCGAGCAATACAAGATTAAAACCTGCTGCTTCAGTTATTTCACGAATTTGTCGTATAGCAACAGGGGAAAATGGTTTTTCGGTTGCAACAAGGATCTTCATTCAATGTGTATTCTTTAGTTATTCCTTTCAAATTCCTTCATTGTATCAATAAGAGCCACAACACTTTCCCGCGGCAAGGCATTATAGGTAGAGGCCCTGAAACCTCCCACTGATCTGTGTCCGGCAATACCAATCATCCCTTTTGATTTTGCAAAATCAGAAAAAGGCTGTTCAAGCTCCTTATACTCGTCGGCCATGACAAAGCAGATATTCATAACTGAACGATCCTCAGGATCCTTTATGGTTGGAACGAACAGCTTGTTTCTGTCAATCTCATTATAAAGCAATTGTGCTTTTTCGCTGTTGCGCTTCTGCATTTCTGTAACTCCACCAAGCTCTTTCAGCCATCTGAGGGTTTGCTGTGCAGCAAAAACGGCAAAAACAGGGGGAGTGTTGAACATCGATTCTGATGTTATATGGGTCCTGTAGTCTAGCATTGTTGGGATCGGATGTATTGCTTTGCCAAGAGCATCCTCCTTGATAATAACAAGTGTCACCCCGGCCGGAGCAAGATTTTTTTGTGCTCCGGCATATATTATTGAATATTTTGAAACATCAACAGGTCTGCTGAAAATGTCGGACGACATATCTGCCACCAGTGGAACATTTACATCAGGATCCTTCTTTAGTTCTGTACCAAATATTGTATTGTTGGTTGTAATATGGAAATAGTCGGCATTAGACGGCACAACATAGTTTTTTGGTAAATAACTGAAGTTCTTGTCTTTGGATGAGGCTACTTCAACAGCTTCACCATAGACCTTTGCCTCCTTGAAGGCTTTGCTGGCCCACGAACCTGTAACCAGATATGCTGATTTATTAATCATCATATTCATCGGTACCATTGCAAACTGCAGACTGGCTCCTCCACCCAGGAATATGATGTGGTAACCTGAAGGAACTTCAAGTAACTCATTAACAAGAGCAGTAGTATCATTCATGCATGCTATAAATTCCTTGCTGCGGTGAGAGATCTCCAGTACAGATAATCCCGAGCCTGCAAAATCTTTTATTCCTTCTATTGTTTTTTCAAGGGTGTACTGAGGCAATATTGAAGGACCTGCATAAAAATTGTGTTTTTTCATGATCTTATTTCAGTTATAAATTAATAATTACAGATTATGGTGCGTGTAAATCTATTTAGAATATTATATCCTGTATTAATTGATTAACACGTAATTTAATTAATTATAAAATAATATCAACCAGAATTCCATTCTTTATTACTGGTATCCTTTCAGTAAAATCGGATGTAAGGCAGAAATGGATACAGTCATCCAGTCCTTTATCCCTCAGTCGTGTCCGTTGTGCAACCTTTTCAATATAACCCGAAAGATCATTTTTTGCCAATGACCAAAGATCAAGTGAAGCAAGGGTAGAATCGCAAATGGTATGGTACAGGCTGCTGTCCATTAGTCTTTCCGCCATAGCGCCGGCACAAATAGTGTCTTCAAGGTTAAACCTGTTCTTCCATCCTGCACAGAACAGAACGACATCTTTTCCCTGGCTTATCACCCATTTGATAAGGGCGCTTATGTTCAGGAAAGAACCGATTACTATTGCACTTGCTGATGCTGCCATTTTTATGATGCCTGTACCATTCGTAGTACTGTACACTATTGTCCTGCCTTCTACCTTTTCGCGTGTGAAGTTAAAGGGTGAATTACCAAAATCTGCAAAATCGAGAACATATCCGTCGCGTTCAGCTGCCACAAGATAACCCTGTTTCTTATATTCCCTTGCCTCATCTATTTCAGCTACAGGAATTATTGAAGCAGCTCCGTTGGCAAATGCCGTGCAAATTGCTGATGTCGCACGCAGGATGTCAATAACAACTACAATTGAATCTGCATGCTGATCAGGTTCATACAAAGCCGGTGAAAAACAAGTCTCAAGCTTACGTTTGTTCATAAGTTTTTTTGTTTTTAACGGGTTTGTGGTTATTCGGTTTTTGATATTATGGTATCAGAACATTATTGACTCCTCACCGTTGTACCGCAGTACCGTCATGCCGTCAAACCTTATAAAATGGAAGGTTTACGACTTTGGCTTTAAGGTCTTTGTTTCTGATGCGGATAAATATTTCCGTATCGGGTTTCCAGAATCCCTTTGCAAGGTATGCCATTCCAATACCCTGTTTCAACATTGGAGACATGGTTCCAGATGTAACCTCTCCTATCACATTTGCGTTTTCATCAACAACTTCATAATGCTGTCGCGGTATTCCGCGATCAATCATTACAAATCCCTTCAGCCTCCTGTCAACGCCCTCATTTTTTTGTTTCAGAAGAAATTCCTTGTCGATAAAGTGCTTTGAATCAGTGAATTTGGTAATCCAGCCCAATCCTGCTTCTATTGGCGATATCTGGTCATTTATATCATTTCCGTAAAGACAATATCCCATTTCAAGCCTCAGGGTATCCCTTGCTCCAAGTCCAACAGGTTTGATGCCAAACTCACTTCCTGCATCAAAGACAGCATTCCACAATCTTTGACCATCTTTATTCTCGACATATATTTCGCATCCTCCAGCCCCGGTATACCCTGTTGTAGAGAACAGGACATTTTTAATACCGGCAAATTCGATTTCCTTAAAAGTATAATATTCCATATCAGTAACCGGGTATTCTGTAAGCATTTGCATTGCTTTCAGTGCAAGAGGCCCCTGTATGGCTAACTGTGCTGTTTCATCAGATGCATTTATAAGGTCCATGCCTGGAATCATACCAAATTCCGGGGCATGCTTGAGGCACCAGTTCCAATCTTTTTCGATATTTGCGGCATTGACAACAAGAAGGTATTTCTCAGGATTGAACCTGTATACAAGCAGGTCATCAACAATACCTCCCTTACCATTAGGGAAACAAGAATACTGTACCTTTCCGTCAAACAGACTCGACACATCATTTGAAGTAATATACTGAAGGTAATCAGTTGCAACCGGTCCCGTGATCCAGAATTCTCCCATATGTGATACATCAAAGACACCAAGTTTCTCTCTTATTGTAATATGTTCGTCATTGATCCCGGAAAATTCAACTGGCATGTTATATCCGGCAAAAGGCACCATTCTGGCGCCTGCTTTAATATGGAATTCAGTAAATGGAGTATTTTTCATTTTAATATCATTGGAATTTAACTACATAGTATGTAAAGTTAAATACAAAGGACGCAAAGAATAAAAGCAAAGAGAATGACGATTATCAGAATTCTAGAATTTTAAATTCAACCCTTCTGTTCACTTTTCTTCCTTCAGCAGTGGAATTATCTGCAATTGGCTGATCAGGTCCGTAACCCTTATATTCAAGACGAGCCCTATCAATACCTTTCTGGACAAGATATTCCACCACTGACTGGGCTCTTGTTTCAGAAAGCCTCATATTCAGTGCTAAACTTCCGGTATTGTCGGTATGTCCCGATATTTCAATACGCATCAGCGGATTATCCTCCAGAATACCAAGCAGTCTGTCCAGTTCAGTGTATGAGCTTGCTGAAAGCACTGCTTTGCCTGTTTCAAACAGGATGTTATTAAGAACTACCTTTTTGCCGACTTTTACCTTAATAAGCGTGACGTCGAGATTATATGATACATCGGAATATGTTTCAGGTATATTTATGCGTTTCATTTCCGACAGGAATCCACTTGCCCTGAAGTCAACCATATATGATTTCTTATCAGGTAGTTTTATCCTGTAGGTGCCATCCACATCGGAGCTGGCTGTTGTTCCTGCGACCAGATCGGTGGAATAGTCAATAATGTCAATCTTTGCCATTACGGATTCATCTGTTTCCGAATCTGATACACGTCCTGTTAGATATAATACCTCCTCAGGGGGTTCTGGCTCTATAACAGGTTCAGGAACAATCTCTTTTACAACCACCACGGTATCTCTTACGATAACAGTATCGGGCTGGGGCGGGGCAACCGGCAGAATAACCGGTTCGGGCGGAAGTATTCTTCCGCTGTAAATATCAAGACCTCCCATGCCTCCGCTTCTGTTTGAAACAAAATAGAAAGAGCTGTCATTATCTCCTGCCGGCTGATAGAACAGTTCATCCCATGGAGTATTCAGTGGATAACCGAAGTTAACCGCTTGTTCCCACACACCGGCCTGATTCCTCGTGCTGTAGAAAATATCGTATCCGCCCATTGAAGTATGTCCCCTGGAAGCAAACCAGAGAGTGTCTCCATTTTCTGAAAACCTTACTGACTCTTCATCATAAACAGTGTTAATCATTGGACCTGCATTCACCGGTTTTGACCATTTGCGGTCACTAACCTTTTCAACCATATAAATGTCCTTTCCTCCTAATCCTTTCTTCCCTCTGTCAGTGACATACCAGACCTCATCGCCCGATGGAGTAAATG
>Ga0315534_1002052_pt1 | contig 13799 bp, 19 predicted proteins | sample SalMarSW160240MG_FD_203094 | JGI IMG/M metagenome (GOLD analysis project Ga0315534, IMG submission 203094) | Salt marsh sediment microbial communities from the Plum Island Ecosystem LTER, Massachusetts, United States - Salt Marsh Sediment SW1602-40 ... | reverse complement strand
TCTCTCTATCGATCCTGCGCCATTTGGACGTGACCGCGGAGGAGCGCGAGGCTTATCTCAAGCGCGCAAGCGCGGTGCGGCGCGGCGCCGAGGGCGAAGGCGCGGAAGCGGGTGAAGAGGGCGAGGTCGAAGAGGCGGCCGATGCGATCGAGCTTGGTGAACAGCGCTATGTCGAATTGTCGGCGGCCGAGCAATTCGTGCTCACGGTGTCGGAGCGCGGCTATGGCAAGCGCACCTCATCGTATGAGTACCGCGCCACCGGCCGCGGCGGCAAAGGCATCGTCGCCATGGACAATCGCACGCGCGCCGGGATCAGGCCGAAGATCGGCAAGCTGGTCGCATCCTTCCCGGTCGAAGAGAGCGACCAGATCATGCTGGTCACGGACCGCGGCCAGCTTATTCGCTGCGGCGTCGCCGAAATCTCCATCAAGGGCCGCAACACCCAAGGGGTGATCGTGTTCGCGACCGCGCAGGACGAACATGTGGTCGCCGTCGAACACATCCCGGAGGAAGGGGAGGGCGACGGCGAAAACGGCAACGGGAATGGCGAGCCGAATGGCGGCTAGGACCTTCGTAGATGCTAAGCGACACAAGCCCGATCGCCTTGCAACGGGATGAAGGAGAGGCGCTCTGGTTTCTTGGCCTGCTGGCGATCGTCAAGGCTGCGGGAGAAGCCACGAACGGTCGCTTTGCGGTGATCGAGCACCTTGCGCCGCAGGACTGGAGCCGCCGCTTCATGTGCATCGGCGCGAGGACGAATGGTTTTACGTGTTGGAAGGCGAGCTGACCTTCTGGATCGACGGCCGCGTGATCGCGGCGCCGGCCGGATCGTTTGTCTACGGGCCGCGCAATATCCCGCACACATTGGTGGTCGCGTCGCCCACGGCACGGTTTCTGGTCGTCGTGGAACCGGCCGGGTTCGAAAATTTCATGCGCGCGCTTGCTAGGCCAGCCGGGTCGCTTTCCCTCCCGCCCGTGGGCACGGAGCTGCCAAATCCCGAACGACTCACTGAAGTTGCGCGCGAGTACGGAATCCATATTCTCGGTCCGCCAGGCATTCCGCAGTCGACCGATTCATAAAGCCGCCCGTCGGGCCATCTGCGACCGGCCGAAATTGGCAAGTCCCGGTCGAAGAGAACGACGAGATTATACTGGGTACTGATGGTGGCCAGCTTGTTAGCTGCGGCGTCGTCGAATTTCCATCAAGGGCAACAACACCGTTCTCGACCGCCGAGGACGAGCAGTGGTCGCCGTCGACATCCCGGAGGAAGGGAAGTCGAGGGCGAAAACGGCAACGGGAATGGGACGGCGGCTAGCCGTGCCCATTCCGTCCGGTGCCGTTCTTATTACCGACATTGGCAGATCGGTTGACGATTGCATGAACAATCGCACGTTTGGCCTGCAGAACAATTTGCGGAACCGGAGTTCGAACCGCAGTTCAAACTGCAAGCGGCATTTTGAACCAAATTGGGAATTCTGGACATGGGTATTGCATGGCCTGAAGACGCCAATCCAGCCAGCAACGTGCGTGCGTCTTTTGCCGTTAAATTCCCGGCGAAGCCAAAGGTAAGAGACATCGCCAATACAAAACCGACGACGTACCGCATTGCAGTCCTCCTTTGCCTTTACGTGCCGCATCAAAGGAGAACCTACCACAGATTGCATACCTATGGTTGTTTATCCAGGGCGCTCGCGTAAAATTGAACCAAATCTCAAGACGAGAGACGAACAAGCTTGCCGTCGCTTGCGATCCACCTGCCAAACGGTTGGCCCGCCATCAGATTGATTTGATCACCCGGAGCAACAAGCGGAGCGTTGCGCGCCCGCAGCAGTGCCCGGCTTCTTGGCGCGTATAAACGCACTTAGGAAACGGCCGTCGACCTGGGCCGCAACGGCGTCGACATCGATGCCTTTGCCTATAAGGAATTCGCGGGCGTCCTCGATGTGATAAATCCGTGTCGGTTCGATCGAGATTGTTGCGAAGCCGGCGGTCGCAAGCTTGGCCACATAGTCGGCTTCATTCAAGGCCCCGGCGAGACAGCCCACCCAAAGCTCCAGATTCCCTCGCAGGACGTCCGGGATGTCGCCGCGGGTGACCACGTCGGACACCGCCAAGCGGCCGCCCGACTTGAGGACCCGGAACGCCTCGCGCAACACGCGGTCCTTGTCGCTCGACAGGTTGATGACGCAGTTCGAGATGACCACGTCGACGCTGTTGTCGGGCAGGGGAATGCTTTCAATCTCGCCTTTCAGGAACTCGACATTATCGACTCCCGCCTTCCGCTGGTTTTCACGCGCCAAGGCGAGCATTTCGTCCGTCATGTCGAGGCCATAGGCCTTGCCGGTCGGCCCGACCCGGCGCGCCGACAACAGGACGTCGATCCCGCCGCCCGAGCCAAGGTCCAACACGGTCTCGCCGGGCGCGAGCTGCGCAAGCGCGGTCGGATTCCCGCATCCGAGCGAAGCCTGCAGCGCCTCAATTGGAAGGCTTTCGGCCTGCGCGCTGTCATACAGGTTGGAGGTGATCGGATCGAAGCCGTCGATAGTCGACGAGGCGCCACAGCATCCGCCCTTGCCGACCTGCAACGCCGCTTGTCCGTATTTCTCGCGCACGACAGCCTTCACATCCGCTTCGGCCATGGCCGCGCTCCTCTTGTTCGCCGAATGATCTACTCAGTCGGCTCGCATTCCGTATACTTGATATTCGTCGACCCTCGCGTCAAAGCCGAGGACGGTCTTTTTTTTGTGGCTTTCAACGGACGTGGAACGGCCCATGAACCCGGAACTCTTCCTCGCTTTTCTGCTGATAACGGTCGTGCTGATTCTGACTCCGGGGCCGGTGGTGACGCTGGTCATCGCGACTGGGGCGACCGATGGGGTGCGAGCGGCGCTGATGACCGTGCTCGGTACGACCATTGGCAATGCGCTCTTGATCGGGGCGGTGGCGTTCGGGCTCTCCTTCGTGCTGGCGAGTTCGGCACTACTGTTCGACGTGATCCGTTACGCCGGCGCCGCTTATCTCGTTTGGCTCGGCGTCCAGGTCTGGCGCAAGGCCGAACGAACCGCTGCGCCCCCGCCGGCGCGCGGTCATGTCCATGCTGCGCGCGGGTTCGTCGTTGCGGTGTCGAACCCGAAAACCGCGGCGTTCTTTACCGCCTTCCTGCCGCAATTCGTCGATCCGGCGCTGCCGGCCGAATTCCAGCTTGCCGTGATGTGCGCCGCCTCGGTGCTGATCGCCGCCGTTCTCGATTCCGGTTGGGGAATCGCAGCGGGTCTTGGCCGCGCGTGGTTCGTTAGCCCGTCGCGGACGAAGCTGCTCGGCCGGTTCTCCGGCGCGGTGCTGGTTGGGGGTGGCCTGTGGCTCTCGCTCGCGCGCCGGCCGGCGTGATGCCCGCATTGATCCCGCCGCCATGCATACGGCCGCGGGTTGCGGTTGACATCCGTCCAGGCTAAGACCCGCGCCTATGCCGAGAATCGCATTCTATGCCGGCTCGTTCGACCCGGTGACCAACGGCCATATCGATGTCGTGCGCCACGCCGCGCGGCTGGTCGACCGACTCATCCTCGCGATCGGAATTCATCCGGGCAAGGCGCCGTTGTTCTCGGCCGATGAACGGCTCGGCATGCTGAACGAGACCTGCGGCCCGGTCGCCAAAGCGGAAGGCTGCGAGATCGCCAGCATGACGTTCCGTGGCCTCGTCGTCGAGGCGGCGCGGCGCGAGGGCGCGACGCTGCTTATTCGCGGCTTGCGTGACGGCACCGACCTCGACTACGAAATGCAAATGGCCGGTATGAACGAAGCCATGGCGCCGGATATCGCAACGGTTTTTCTGCCCGCTTCGCCCTTGGTGCGCCCGATCACCGCCACACTGGTTCGTCAGATTGCCGGCATGGGCGGCAACGTGTCCGCCTTCGTGCCGCCGATTGTGGTGGCGCGCCTGAAGGCCAAGTTCGCCGCCAAAGCGGCGCGCTGAATTTTCGCCGCCTGAACCTCAATTAAGGAAACTCCCATGATCCGCATGCTCGCCGCGCTCGCCTTGCTGGGTCTTTCCATCGCCGTCGCGCCCGCGCAAGCGGCTCCGAAGACCGATCCGCAGAACACGATCTATCTCGACACCAAAGATGGCCGTATCGTCATCAAGCTGCGGCCCGATCTTGCGCCCAAGCATGCGGAGCGGATCAAGACGCTCGCGCGCGAGAAATTTTACGACAATGTGCCGTTCCATCGCGTGATCAGCGGCTTCATGGCCCAGACCGGCGACGGCCAATTCGGAAACGGGACCGGCGGGTCGAAATATCCCAACTTGCCGGCGGAATTCTCCAACGTGCCATTCAAGCGCGGCATCGTTGGCATGGCGCGCAAGGGCGGCGACAACAATTCCGCCAACAGCCAGTTCTTCATCATGTTCGCCGAGGCGCCGAGCCTCAACGACAAGTACACCGTAATCGGCGAGGTCGTCTCCGGCATGGACGTGGTCGACAAGATCAAGAAGGGGTCGCCCACGCAGAACGGTGCCGTCGCCAATCCCGACAAGATCGTACGCATGCAGGTCGCAGCTGACGCGCGCTAGAACGAATTCTGTTCCAATGGAATCGGAATTCGCTCTGCTTATCCTTTAGTGTCGCATTTTCTTGCGGCGAACCGGTTCCCACTTCGCCGGAAAATGCTCTCAGCGCGGATAGCGACGCCAAGCCGACGGAGGACGCTCATGACGACGAACGCCGAAGACACCCTGATTTTAGAGACCACCAAGGGACCGGTCACGATCGTGATGCGGCCCGATCTTGCGCCCAATCATGTCGCCCGGATCAAGGAATTGGTGCGGCAGGGCTTCTATGACGGGGTCGCGTTCCACCGCGTGATCGACGGATTCATGGCGCAGACCGGCTGCCCGCACGGGACCGGCACCGGCGGTTCAGGACAGAAGCTCAAGGCCGAGTTTTCGCGTGAAAACCATGTGCGCGGCACTGTCTCGATGGCGCGCGCGCAAGATCCCAACTCCGGCGACAGTCAGTTCTTTATTTGCTTTGCCGACGCGCCGTGGCTTAACGGGCAATATACGGTGTGGGGTGAAGTGACGGCGGGGATGGAGAATGTCGATCAGATCAAGCGCGGCGAGCCGGTGGTCAGCCCTGACCGCATTGTCACGGCGCGCATGGGTTCTGATGCCGCATAAGCCGCGATCAGACGGGGTGAGGCCAATATAGTTTTACTGGCGCGTTAGACGCGCGCGTTGCGCTTGCTCAAGTAAAAGCTCCGCCGCGACGCGGCCGACCTCCTGTCGAGCATAGTCTTGCGCCGAACCGGGCTTGTCTTCACACCGTCCCCACTGGGTGGTAACACTACGCAACATGTCGTCAGGATTACTGTAGGGGTAGGTCGAGAAGATTGCGCCGGTCGGGATATGGACGATTTCTACTTCGCTTCTTATTCGGAATTGGTCACGCGTTACCGTGGTCATCACCGCCTCCGCGTTTATCCACAAGCTCGTTATATCGACTAAAGTCGAAAGCGGAAGGGCGATTCGTTCCGCGCACGGAAAAATGATTAACACCGGTTCATGCGTACCTTTGCGTTCGACTTCGCGTTGCCGCCGGATCGCATCGCGTTACGCCCGGCTAGCCCGCGCGACGCGGCGCGTCTGCTCGTGGTGCGCCCGGGCGGCGCGCCCGAACTCGACGATCGAACGGTGCGCGAATTACCCGAGCTGTTGCGGTCGGGGGATCAGCTTGTCGTCAATGACACCAAGGTGATAGCGGCGAGCCTGAGAGGTCGGCGCATCGGCCGGGGCGCCGAGCCAAGAATCGAAGCGACGCTGATCGAGCGGCTCGACGGATCGCGCTGGCGCGCGCTCATCAGGGGGGTGAAAAAGTTGACGTCGGGCGATGTCGTGCGCTTCGGCGACGAAGGAAAAGTGTGCTTCCTCGGCCAGTTGGACGCAACCGTGGAAACTAAGGGCGAAGCCGGAGAGGCCACCCTCGCTTTCGCGTTTCACGGGCCGGTGCTCGATCAAGCGATCGCCGAACGGGGAGACATGCCGCTGCCGCCCTACATCGCCTCCCGTCGCCAACCGGACCAACAGGACCGCAGCGACTACCAGACTATGTTCGCGCGGGCCGACGGCGCGGTCGCTGCCCCGACTGCGGGCCTGCACTTCACCGACCGGCTGATTGCGCGATTGCGCGAACGCGGCGTCGGGCTGCACGCCGTGACTCTCCATGTCGGTCCGGGCACTTTCCTGCCGGTGAAAGCCGAGGATACGGACGAGCACCGGATGCATGCCGAGTGGGGTGAGGTGAGCGCGGCGACCGCTGCGGCGCTGAATAAGGCGCGCGGGGAGGGGGGCCGGATCGTGGCACTCGGCTCGACCGCCCTGCGCCTTCTGGAGACCGCCGCCGACGAGAACGGTGCGATTGCGCCATTCGTCGGGGAAACTGCGATTTTCATCACGCCGGGCTATCGCTGCCGTGCGATCGACCTGCTGATGACCAATTTTCATTTGCCGCGCTCGACCTTGTTCATGTTGGTCGCGGCGTTCAGCGGGCTCGAGGTCATGCAGCGCGCCTACGCACATGCGATCGCTGCCGGCTATCGCTTCTATTCCTATGGCGACGCGTGTCTGCTGTTTCCTCCGCCCGTCACATGATTGAAACAATGGCCGACCGCTTCGCCTTCCGCCTGCTCGCGACCGACGGGGCGGCGCGCCTCGGCGAAATCACAACGCCGCACGGCATCATCCGCACGCCCGCCTTCATGCCGGTCGGCACGCAAGGGGCGATGAAGGGTGTGCACTGGCGCGAGCTACGCGAAGCGGGCGCAGATATCGTGCTGGCGAACACTTATCATCTGATGCTGCGGCCGGGGGCGGAGCGCATCGCCTCGCTCGGGGGCCTGCATGCGTTTATCAACTGGCCGTACCCGATCCTCACCGATTCCGGTGGTTTCCAGGTCATGTCGCTGGCGGAGCTGAGAAAAGTCGAGGAGAGGGGAGTGATCTTCCGCTCCCGTGTCGATGGCGCGATGATCGAGCTCACCCCGGAGCGCGCGATCGAGGTGCAGCGGCTGCTCGGCGCCGACATCGCGATGCAGCTCGATGAATGCGTGCGCCTGCCGGCGGAAACGCCCGAGATCGAGCGGGCGATGCGGCTATCGCTGCGCTGGGCGGAGTGCTGCAAGCGCGCCTTTGAAACGGATTCGGCGAGTGGACGCGCGCTGTTCGGCATCGTGCAGGGCGGTGACGATGCGCGGCTGCGCGGCGAGAGTGCGCGCGAACTCGTCGGCATGGCGTTCGACGGCTACGCCATCGGCGGGCTCGCCGTCGGCGAGCCGCAGGCGACCATGCTGGCGATGATCGAACAGGTCGCGCCGCATCTGCCGACGGAGCGTCCGCGTTATCTAATGGGCGTCGGTACGCCGGATGATATTCTTGCCGCGGTCGCGCGCGGCATCGACATGTTCGACTGCGTGCTACCGACCCGCAACGGGCGCCATGGGCTCGCCTTCACCCGCTTCGGCCCAATCAATCTGCGCAATGCGCGCCACGCCGACGACCCGCGTCCGCTCGATCCGGAAAGCCGGTGTGCGGCCGCCCGCGATGCACCGCGCGCCTACCTGCATCATCTGGTCAAGGCGAATGAGATGCTCGCCGCGATGCTGCTGAGCCTCAACAATCTGTTTTATTATCAGGACCTGATGCAGGGGGCGCGCGCCGCGATCGCCGAAGGGCGGTTCGACGAATACTGGCACTTGGCGCGGGAAGCGTGGGCGCGCGGTGACGTCGCGGCGGTCTAGCCTTGTGACGGAGCGCGCTGACTTGCGACTCGAAGCGCATTCACCTCTCCCCGCCGGGGAGAGGTGGTGGGTGTCCGAGCTGCGCTTCATCACGGCCCTTTCATCAAGGTCCGGCATAGAGCCAGGATATGCCGTCATAAGCCTGCTCCGGCGCGCGATTGCGGAGCGCTTCGTTGCGCAGTTCCGCCGTCACGCCGTGCGCGTGATAGAACTCGCCATAGACGCGCGCCATCAATTGTACGCGGCCGGTGCGCAGATAGCGGCTGTCCTGATAGGCTTTGAATGCGCCGGGAATGTCATCCGGGGTCGCGGCAACCTTCTCGGCCAGCATTATTGCATCCTCGGTCGCCATGCACGCTCCTTGCGCGAGGTATTGCAGCATCGGGTGGGCGGCGTCGCCAAGCAGGGTGACGCGTCCATGCGACCAGTTCTTCACCGGCTCGCGGTCGCACAGGACCCACATACGCCAGGTCTCGATGCGCTCCAGCATGCGCGTGACCTCGGGCCGCTGCCCCCCGAAGCGCCGCCACAGTTCGGCGGGATCGCCGCGCGTGTTCCAGCCCTCGACATAGCGATCGGAGTGAAACACGGCGACCAGATTGTAGAGCGTGCCCCGCCGCAGCGGGTAATGGACGAAATGCGTGCGGGGTCCGGCCCACAGAATCACGTCGGGCTGCCAGAGATCTTCGGGCACCTCCTCGCGCTTCAGCACGGCGCGATAAGCGATGTGACCGGACACGCGCGGGATCCCATCGCCCAAGACCTTGTCGCGAATCCGTGACCACAGTCCGTCGCAGCCGATGAGCGCGCGGCCGCACGCCTGTTCGCCGTCGTCCAGCCACAGCACGACGCCGTCGTCCGCCGGCTTGAAGTCAGCGACACGGCTGTCGGATTCGAGCGAGACGAGATTATGGGTGCGGCAGGCGTGCAGATAGACGCCGTGGATGTCGGCGCGATGGGTCACCGCGTAGGGAAAATGGAACCGCTCCTGGAACGCCGGACCGAGCGGGATGGTGGTGATCACGTCGCCGGCGAGCGCATCGCGCATTTCGAGTTTGCCGGGCTGCCAGGCGTCGATCAGCATCTCATCCTTGAGGCCGACCTTGTCGAGCACACGGAAAATGTTCGGCCCCAATTGGATGCCGGCGCCGACCTCGCGGAATTCAGCCGACTGCTCGAACACCCGCACCGGGAAGCCCTGACGCGCAAGCGCGTAGGCTGTGATCAACCCGCCAATTCCGCCGCCCACGATGAGAAACGGTAAGTCCTGTCCGTTTGTCGACGCCATCGCGCGCTCCAGCCAACTCATCCGCAGCCTGACAGCATGTCGGAAAAATCGGCTGAATCAAGCTGTTGAAGCGTTCGCGAAGAGCTTTCGTGGCGGAAAAAAATGGAGAGCGAACCGTCCACACGCGTGTGGATTCACTCTCCTCGATCGAAGCGTGCAGGTCTATTGAGCGAGCCGTGGTTTAGGATCGGCGATGCCGAACCTTATCGCGACGCGGCACGCGTCTTGGTCGCAGCAGAGACTGCCGGTTTGACCTGGGTTTTAGCCGCAGACTTGATCGGCGTAACGACGGTTGGTTGAAGCGACGGGCTTTCCGTGGTGGCCGGAGGGGCCGTAAGAGCCGCAGGAGTTGGGGTCGCTGCAGCGGCAGGGGCCGCCTTCGCAGGCTTCTTCGCCGAGCCTTTGGCGGGAGCGCGCGACTTCGATGCTGCCTTCTTCGGGCGGCGCGCCGCGGCCTTCGTCGTTTCCGTCGTCGGCAGCTTGGCAGTCGGCTTCGCCGGCTTCTCCGATTTCACTGGTTCGGCGACGGGGGTGGCCGCCGCAACGTCCGCCGCAGGTTCTGCTGCGACTTCCGCCACAGGTTCTGCCGCAACGTCCGCCGCAGGTTCTGCGGCGACCACCGCCACGGGTTCCGCTGCGACTTCCGCCGCCGCTGATTCCGCCGCGATTTCCGCCAGCACTTCGCGCTCGGCCATCAGCCAGAACTGCCTGTCGTCCCCCGCTCCGCCATGGGCCTGCGAGATGAAGTAGGCGCGATCGCGAATGCGGTCTTCCAAAGTCACTTGCATGGAGGGGCCTCCTGTTGCTCAGAAAAATCCGAGGGTTCTTTCATGCATTAATCATGGTTAACAGGCGGTAAATGCCTCCCCGTCAGGCCACGCAGAAGGAACCGCCGACCATTGTTCGACGCCTGTTTATCGATGATTCGGCGCTATTTTGCCAAGCCTGCCTGCAGGCGGGCGCTGACGCCGGTGTCATGCGCGCGGAACACGGTGGCGCGTACCCTCAAACCCGCAACGTCATCGCGCCGCCGCATGAGCACGAATCGCACGCCCGCTGATCGGTGTCGTGCATTTCCCTCAGGTGGAAGAGCCCGCTGCGGCAAGCGCATTGCGGAATTCCGCTGGAATAGGGGCGGGCGCGACCGAATTCTCGCTCTTCCTGACTGCCCACACGCGCGCTTCGAAACCCTCAAAGACGATTTCCTTCTCGCGAAACGCTTTGTAGCTCACCCGAAAGCTTGTCCGGCCCCAATGAGAAACCTCCGCCTGGATCATGAGCGCGTCTTCGTGCGTCGCCGAAGCATGGAAGCGCGCATTCGCCTCGACCAGTGGAATGCCGATCGCGCCGAACTTTTCGCGAATGATTCTGAGGCTCAATCCTGCTTTGCGCAGCAAAGCCTGGAAGGCGCTGTCCATCCAATAGAAGTAGTTCGGATAGTAAACGATGCCCTGCTCATCGCAGTCGCCCCAGGCGATTTGTACAGTCATGGTCGGCGGCATGCGCTTTTCCTTCGGAGTTAAAAACTCGGCTGGTCGAACCAGCGGTCGCACTGACATGTCCCGATACGAATGGGCCTGCGACCGGAAATGATTGTTCCGGCTCCAGACCGATGTTACGTTTGCATTGCTGGAAGAAAAAGCAGGGAGAAGCGCTATGCCCACCATAGAAAGCACCCCGCAACGGCTGGTGCTCCAATCCGGCTCGACAAAGCTGACGCTGGACAAGGAAGCGGGCAAAGTCAGCATGCAGCGCAAGGTTCTGTTCTGGAACCGAGCCCCGATCGAGAAAGCGCTCGCCGAGATCGCCGACGCCACCGTCGATGCGGCCGTCGATCGATCGTCCGGCGTGGAGGTGTGCAACACCATGCTGATCTCGCGCGCCGGGGAGGGCTGGGCGTTGCCGGCGAACGACAAGAAGGACGCGGAATCGACCGCGCGTCAGATCAAGGAGTTCCTCGGGCTCAGGTAAGCGGCCCGGAGAAGCTCCGGATCGGATCGAGCTCGCGCGCGCGCCGAGCGGTCGGCTATGCGCGAGCGCTGTTGCGCTGCCGGCCCGTCGGCCGGTAGGCGATACGCGCGTGCCCCGCGCAATAGGGTAGCCCCGGAAGAGGCTCGTTTCCGCAGTAGAAGACGTCGTCGGCGCCTGGGCTGTCGATGGGCCAACGGCATTTGCCGTGGCCCAGTTCGAGCAAGGTGCATCCGCGACCTTCGTGAATAGGGATGGCTTCGCTCAACAGCTGGTCGGGATACGTCGTCGTCAGCATCACGCGTTGCGCAAAGATGTTCAGGCGCATGCGTTTCGGCCGCGCAAATTTTGCGGCGCGCTTGTGATCCTGGTGCTTGGCGAGCGCGTCCTTGGGCCGCGACAGGCCCAAGCGGTTCATCTTGCCGATGACCGCATTGCGGGTCACCCCCATCTCGCGAGCGATCTGACTGCTTGAGAGCCCGGCTTGGAAGCAGCGTTTCAACTGATCAATGCGCTCCGAACTCCAGGTCGCGCCGTTTGTGAACATGGCGATGGCCCCGCGTTGGCAATGCTGAACTCCGCGGGCCGGCGACCGGCGAACATCGCTGGTTTCCGGCCATACGCTTGGTACGCGTACTCACGCAACAGCAACACAAACGCTCCGCCCTCACAGGCCGCGGTCGCCACTGACTTGGGCTGCATGCGCCAGGCATGAGTCGAGGGTGCTCGCATCCATCGGCGGCGAGCCGGCGAGCTCCGCGCATGTCAAGCAGGCCAGTGGATTGGGCTCAGGCGGCCCCGGCGCACCGCAACGCAGACTGCCTTGCTAGGACCCACTGTCGCAGTGGTGCAGCCGAATCAAACCTGTCACGATTCGATTCGCTAAACAAGAGTTAAAATGGCATTATAACGGCGTTATAATTTTTGGAGTGTTGCAATGGCGCGACCTGAAAACCGTTCGGAGGCTCGGCCGCTCAGTCTGACCTTGCCCGAGGAGACGTTCAACTATTTGGTTTTGCTTGCTACTCTCGGGAAGCTCGGCCGCACCGAAAACGAGGTCGCCACGCATATCCTCGTGCGCGAAGTCTATGCGATGCTCCAAGGCGGCTTCCACGAGCAGCGAATCCCCGCGGTGGCCGATCAGGGCTAGAGCATTTTCCCGCGAAGTGGGAACCGGTTCGCCGCAGAAAATGCGACCACTCAAGGAAAACAAGAGCCGTGAACGCGGCCATCAGACCAAGCATCCGTCACCTAAGCTGCTCGCCCATGTCCCGGCATACTAGGGATTTGCTGCAAAGTTTCGATCGTCGACATAGCGGACGCTGATCGGGCGGCCGGCGATGGCGCTCTTAAACGCGGCGGAAAACGACAGCCGCCCGCAGCGGTCAAGTGCCTCGTCGATCGCGTGCCGATAAATCTGTTTCACCTCGGCCTTGGTTCCCGGCTTCGTATAGGTCACGAAGGGCGGGGCCATAATTTCCCCGCTTCGCCGAAAGGCGAAGCGCACCGTCATCTGCATGCCTTCCCGCGCTTGTTCGCGCGCCGGGGGCGCCCAGCACGCGCGCAAAGCGGCGAACAGCTCTTGCAGCGAATTGATCGGCGCATCCGGCGAAGGACTCTTGCCGGCGCCGGCCGTCCGGCTGTCGATCGTCAGCGCGAGCGTTTGCGGCAGGCACGGGCCGCCGCGGCCGCATCCCGGATAGCGTTTGACGATCGAGTCTTTTTTCCCGGCGCGCGGCTCCGGCACGACCAGAACCGGGACGCCGCCCGGCGTGTATCTATACACCGGCGCGTCGCGCGCGGCCTCGCCGGGCGCGAGCGGCGTGCCGCCGAGGCCAACCCCGCCGGGGATATAACCATTTACCGGCGGACCCGGCGCAATCGGGCCGCCGCCCGGCCCCGGCGTGATCGTCAATTGCGCAAGAACGAGCGAATTGAAGCCGATGGGAATCGCCGCCAGGAGGCCGAACATCGGTCAACTCCGTCATGCGAGCATTGTCCGGCGACGTAGGCCGGTCTTGCCGCAAAAGATGCCAGCGCAAGGGAGATATGAGGGCGTTCTGACTTTTACCAGAACGGAATTCGCTCTAGGGGCGCCGAAGTCAAGTGCGTCGCGGGGCAGGGGCTGCCTCCCGCGGCCGCGCTCGCGCTGTGTGATTAACTGCACAGAAATCGGCATCGCCGACATTCATAACAACGCTCGTTCGAAACCTTCGCTCGATCATCCGCGACCGTTCGCAGCGTCGGTTGTTCCCCAGGAGAACTATCATGCGGTCCCCGGAGTCGTTGTCTTTCAAGGCTAATATGCGCCTTCCATCGTCTGCGGTCGCGACCGTGAGCGGGCTCGGCAATCAGAACGGACCGCGGCGCGCTGAATTGTTCGCCGATCACGACGATGCGATCGGACCGGCGAACGGCCAGTCGGCGCTCCGATACTGCGTCAACAACGATCTTATTTGAGACTGTGGTTAACCGCGGCGGCCGCGCCCCGCGCGCAAAGCAAATGCCGCTCGCGCTTATCGATGGTCCACAATCGCGCGGCGACCTGCCGGACGATGACGCCCCCAACCTGCTTGCTCGATCGTATCCGAAAAGTCCGCGAATTCAGGGTTTTTCGCGCGCGCGCGCCGGCCCGGTTCGCCGGTTCCTACTCGCCCGCATCTCGCCTAGTTCAGCCGCGCGTGAGCGCCGGTCAGCGTGCGTTCTTCCACGGGTCGAATTGCACCTTCGGCTCTGGTATCTTGTCGCCTG